>Ga0228674_1000017_pt1 | contig 158583 bp, 139 predicted proteins | sample 1D_rmetaG_FD_189054 | JGI IMG/M metagenome (GOLD analysis project Ga0228674, IMG submission 189054) | Seawater microbial communities from Monterey Bay, California, United States - 1D_r | ecosystem: Environmental > Aquatic > Marine > Coastal | place: USA: California | collected 2016-09-26
CTTCAGATTACCTAAAGGGTGTCGAAGCGTTACACGGAGTAGTGGACTATTTTGTAGTTAATGTTAGTTCGCCGAATACCCCTAATTTGCGCGAACTACAAGAGAAGGCTCCGTTAATGGCTTTACTCAGCGAGGTTAAAGCTTTGAATGATAGTTTAGGACGTAAACCACTGATGCTAAAGATCGCACCGGATTTATCGGAAGGCCAATTGGACGACATCATTTTCATTATCAATACGTTAAAGCTAGACGGTATAGTCGCTACAAATACAACGATATCTAGATCGGGACTCAAGACCTCAGCGCAAAAAGTAGAGGCCATGGGGTCAGGCGGTCTGAGCGGTAAAGTTCTCAAAGCACGAAGTACGGAAGTAGTCAAGTATTTACGCGAGAAATTGGATGATAACATTGCGATTATTGCGGTTGGAGGCGTGTTTACAGGAGAAGATGCGCGAGAAAAGCTAAATGCAGGTGCAGATTTAGTTCAAGTATGGTCGGGTTTCTTGTATGAGGGTCCTGCAATGGTACGCCGTATGCTCCGTAATTTGTAAATTGGAGACGCAACCTATCTAACCCTTTCAAATGACCACCATCTCAATCGTTGAATGTCCTCGGGACGCTTGGCAAGGATTTCATGATTTTATTCCTACCTCAGAAAAAATCAAACACCTTAAAAACCTAATGCATTGTGGTTTTCACACCGTAGATGCAGGGAGTTTTGTGAGTCCCAGAGCGATGCCACAGATGGCGGATGCACACGAATTGTTTGCTGCGTTGGAAGAATCCAGGGGGAAATCGGATACAAAACTCTTAAGTATAGTCGCTAGCGAAGGAGGGGCTAGGCGCGCTGCTGAGTTCAGTCATATTGATTCATGGGGATACCCCTTTAGTGTTAGCGAAATATTTCAAGAGCGTAATAGTAGGAAGACGATACGAGGTGCTATCGAAGACCTTAAGCGTGTGAAAGATTTAGCGTTAAAATCCAATGTTGAATTAGTTGTTTATCTAAGTATGGCCTTCGGGAACCCCTACGGCGAGACTTACCACACTGATCTAGTTTTAGAGCGTCTCGAGCAAGCGTTAGTATGTGGAGCGGACATTATATCGCTGAGTGATACAACGGGTCAGGGCAGCACGGATAAGGTGATTAACCTATGTACGTTAATGAAAAATCACAGTACGGTTCCATGGGGTGCACACATGCACAGTACCTATGATACGGCTGGTGAGAAAGCTTTAGCAGCAATCAGTGCTGGGTGCGAGCGTATCGACACTGCCTTAAAAGGCTATGGAGGTTGTCCTTTTGCTTCTGACAAATTGATTGGCAATATGCCGACGGAAAAAGTTTTGAGTGCGATAACACAAACCGATATAGCGCATTCATTGAATCCATTACGCATAGAAAGTGCATATAATAGTGCGCTCGATGTTCTAGGGCGTTATTCTTAGTGTATCTTCGTTCGGTAGGTTGTGTGTGGGAACACATACTTAAAAAGGAACCCGGTTGAAGTCCGGGGCTTTGCCAGAAGCTGTAACTCGTGATGAAGCTATTCAAAAACCACTGCAAGAGCGGGAAGGTGAATAATGGAGCGGGAAGCCAGAAGACTTGGCCTACACTAACCTTAAATGGTGCTCTGGGTCAAGCACTGGTGTATAATGAAGAACCTGATCGTTTCAGTTTTACTACTGCTTACGCCTGTGCTGCTCTACAGTCAGGTAGATACGCTTTGGACGGCAAATGTCTTTAGTGATAATACCCGTCCTATAGAAATCAAAACGAAGGCAGATTCACTGGTCGCAGACCTAAGCAGTGCATCCTCATATTTAATTAAGGACAGTCGTTTTATCTTAAAGCAGTATTACCCTGGTAGTGTAGTTACATCCTCTTTTGGGGGCGCATCATCAGAGCAGAGTCGTGTTTTATGGGACGGAATAGATATAAGCAGTATGGCTTCGGGTGTGCTCGATCTTAGTTTAGTCCCCGCTTCAATGTTGAGCAGTTCGGCTTTGTACGATGGTATCAATGGTGGTGCGATTGCACCCATGGGTTCAGTTGGAGCTTTAAACTTGACCGCTACTATTCCCAAAGGTCGTGGGACAAGCACTCTTTTTTCAGCATCGAGCATTGGTGATAGAGGCTTCTTTGGCCATTCTTGGGGTACTATAGGTACGGTCCGATATCAAAGTTCTCTAAGAAGTACCTCGGGTGCGAACAACTATCCTTATACCCTAGGCAATTTAAGCGGTACACTCAGTGGAAATAGCTTTAATGACTTGACCTATCTACAGTCGTTTAAGGGTAAGTTATCAAAATGGGATTGGCAATCTACCCTCTGGTATACACAAAGCGAGAAGGATAATAGCGGCTCCGTTTTAACACCAAATTACATTAACCATCTCGAAGATGAGGTGTTGCGATTTAAATATGCACTTCGAAATCGATCGAATCAATGGCAAGTCTATCTAAGCAATGAGTGGCAGGCATACACAGATACTAATTCATCTTGGGTTATTCAAGATACAAACAGGTATTCGCAGGCAACTCTGCAGTATTCGTATAGAACGGAAGATCAAGAGTTATTTATTACTGCAAATTACTTTAGTGCCGATGGATCTAACCGCAATGCACATGCCTTTTTACCACATGTTTTATACAACCTGAGGTTATCAAAGAAGGATAAAATGGTATTAAAAGGTGCGGGATATCAAAATAATGCACACGTTGGTGCCCATTATGTTCGGACCACCGCTAGGGGTAATTTTCAAAACCAATTTGCTCTGGGAACCTATTACCGTTTGCCCACGCTTAATGAATTGTATTGGAATCCTGGGGGCAATCCTGCTCTTGATCCGGAACGTTCATACGGTATGAAGTATTCGATCTGTCGAGAAGGGAGTTTAAGGATTAATCTAACCACAGATCAGTTATATTATGATAGGATGATTCAGTGGACCCCAGGAGCATCTGGGAATTGGTCCCCGCAAAACTACTATTCTGTCTACACGAGCTCTACGACAATGACTTTAGCAAGGAATTGGGCCAGGTTTAATGCAAACATGAACCTCACTCATCAATATTCCAGAGTCCTTGCAACGATGAATAATGATCCCGCGATTGTGGGCAAGTCACTCATATATCGCCCAGTTTTGCAGGCGGTGTATACTTCCGAATTTAAACTAGCAAGAGGTACGCTTCAGCTGAGAGGTTTTTATACGGGATTACGTCATACACTTCGCGATAATAGTCCAGTAGGAGAGATTTCGGCACAGTATTGGTGCGCATTGGCTTATACCTTAACTGGGGCAAACAATCGTTGGAATTTATTGCTTCAAGTTGACAATGTATTTAATAATGAAAGACAGTATTACCAGTACTTCCCGATGCCCGGGCGGTCTTACCAAATAAATTTAAAACTAAATTCAAAACGATGAAAAAATTATCTCTATTAGCAGTAATAGCCGCTTGCACAAGCCTTACTGTAAGTTGTACTCCAGCAGAAACGCCATCAGGTGCGTCAGGGGTCTACACCGATTTACATTTGATTTTAAATGAAGGGCCTTTTGGCTCAGGGTCTGGTTCTATCACAGCTTACAGTGAAGACACCCTCATTCAAAATGCTTTTTCTTTAGAAAATGGTTTTCCTTTAGGTAATGTTGCGCAGCATATGATCGAAGCAGATTCAATGCTGTATGTCGCTGTCAACAATAGCAATGTAATTCATGGAATCAATCGGAACACTCTAATTCATAACTGGTCTGCTACTGTTGAGCAGCCCCGTTATTTAGCTTCGGAAGGAAATCGCTTATTCGTGTCGAATTGGAAGGATTCTTCAATCTATGTGTTGGATAAAACAAATGGAAGTTTGGTCGATAGTATAGATATGGGACATTTCACAGAGCAATTGACAATTTTCAACAATAAATTATTTGCTGGGGTAGGAACCTACGAAGGACCTTGGACACTAGCAGAGATCGATCTAGGTACATTCGATGTAAAGCATCATGCCATAGGAGATGTACCGAATTCGTTTGCCGTTATTGGAAATGAACTCTTTATTTTATGTAGCGGAGATGAGAACTTCGGTATAGGTGATGATACACCAGGTAGTATCTGGAAGTATGAAGGGTATTCCAACGGAGCTACTGAAGTTGCTGCACCAAGCAATAATAGCAAACATGGAATAGGATTTTCTTCGGATGGAACAGACGCATATTTTCTAAATGCTTCTTACGACGGTGCCATAGTGAAATGGACTCCTGGTCAAAACTGGCCAACCTCTACCTTAACCTTGCCAGGAGGTTACAATTTAAATTTCCATAACGGGAATCTATATTTCTTTGATGCTAAAGACTACGCAAGTAGCGGCGAGGTGCGTACGTATTCTACAACGGGTAGTCTCATTGAGACCATTCCAGCAGGAGTTATACCGAGACAAGTAATTTATTAGGCCTTAGCGGTCGCAACTAGTTTGATCTCTGCTGCATAGGCGATTGCGCTGAATAATGCTGTGGAGATCAATTCTGGTGCATAGAAGGGAAGGCCTGCCGCATAGGTGGCCATTAATCCTGAGATTGTTCTAGGAAAAAGACTGAACTCGCTCAAAAAAACTCCGAGGTTACTTAGTAAGAAAAAGCCGACGGAGCCAATAATAAGCGCCACGATGCTCTTTGTGCCACCTTTTGCATAATGCCCGGCTACAGCGTAAATAATGAATCCAGCATAAGTCCAAATAGAGCCCTTGTACATCAAGACGAAGGATCCTGAGGGGTAGATTAGGTTATTGATGAATACGTCAGTGACCATTAGAACACCAAAAGTCAACGCCAAAATCTTGAAAAGACTTTTGTTCTGATGCGCGCCCATGAACGCTAGAGCGCCCATAGCAGTGAAATTAGGGTAATGTGGCGCAATGCGCGAAATGAGCGCTGCGATAACGAGTCCGATTAATACCTTATTCTTTGCTGTCATAATCTCTGTGAATTCTGCACAAATATACGTTGACTTACGCTTCTTTGGTATAGGTTTCCCATGTTCCATTGGGATTTAATACCAACAATTTCTGTTTTGTCTCTTGAGAAGGGGTGGGGGAAGGGACTGGTACTGCGATGGGTTTAGCGCGAACCGCTTCGAGAGGGACGGTGTTATTCTTTTTCGACCGAGCTCCTGTAAGTATATAACGAAGGTCTAGGTCGTCATCAAAAGCACACAATTTTTGTATGAGTTGGAGGTTAGGTTTGTTCCTCCCGTTAAGAATATGTACTAGAGTAGATCGGTTCATTCCAAGCGCATTTGCCATGCTAGAAGGTGTATGCCCTTCAAGTTCCATATAGGCTTTTAAACGTTGTACAATCGCTTCCATAGTTACAAATGTAATAAATTTGCAACATATGAAACAAGGTGTTACAGTTGTTATTTCGGGAAACAACCCTCAGATCGTTCCAACGATAATTATGAAAAGTGAAACTTTATTAAAAAGGACTTAAAATACTGATGTATAGATATTTGTGCCTATAAATTATAGTGTTTCACGATGCGAAAACAGGACCGTTCCGTTTGAATCATAGAGCCCTGTTTGCAAGCGTACTTGATCTGCATCGAGAAGTTTCAATTGTAACATCCCATAATGTTGTGTATCGGTTGTCTTCTCGTGTATTCGGGTGCTGTTATTTTCGTAGTGGTGGGGATGCGCATTAGCCGTAAGTGGTGAGGCGCATACTTCAATGATAGACTTACCGTCAATCACCATTTTATTGATTTCACCGCTGTGGCGATCGCCCGTTAATACAATGGGCTTTCCTGGCGATTTGGAGAGCCATTTCAACAGTAAGGCACGTTCTTTAGGGTAATTACTCATATTCTCAAATACCTCAGCAGTATTTAACAGCTGTCCTCCCATACAAATGATGTGCACTTTAGCTGTTGAATGGCTCAGTGTACTGTGGAACCAATTCAACTGTTCAACACCGAAAACGGTAGCATTAGATGCATCTTTATGAGTTCTAAAGCTGCGATTGTCGAGGAGATAGATATCTACTAGACCCCCTGCAGCAGTGGTTCGACCGTAATAGCTGTGCGTATTGGGCTGTGGATAATCAGGTTTCCAGAAGTCTTTAAATGCCCTCATCGTAGTTGAAAAGCCCGAAAAAGTAGATAGATCGCAATCGTTTGGGCCTGCATCATGATCGTCCCATATCGCTAAATGATTGCTTTTGCTCAATAGGTCTTGAAATACAGGCTGACCAAAAACAGACTTATATCTGGCCATTGTGCTATCATAGCTGTTCCATTGCTCATTATTAAGATAAATATTATCTCCAAGCCAAATGAAATGATCTAGACTATCTAGCGCTTTGTTGAGCGTAGGTAGTAGATGTTGGGTTTGATCCGGTTCATTACAGCTTCCGAAACCAATGTTGAGCACCTGTTCTTCTTGGGTGCAAGCAGAGTTGAGCATTAGCATCGTGAGACAAGCGATAGTGATTTTTTTCATAGCACGTAGATAATAGATGAGCAATTCGCGTTTGTGCGTTAACTTCACCTTTAAAATTACGGGAATGTTCCAAGCCTCCGATTCTAAATATTTATCTGATAACCAGTGGTATATGCCATACAACGAATTGTTGACGGCGTTTAATTGGGAAATTATCGGTTATTCTTCTGAGGAACGTCCCATTTTGAATACAACCTTAGGTACGGGTTCGCGTAGCATTTGCATGTGGGCCGGCATGCATGGTAACGAGACTACAGGTGTATTCATGTTGCTTTCGCTCATAGATCTCTATACGCGGAATAAAATGGATTTAAGTGACTACTCCATACATATCATACCGGTTATTAATCCTGATGCATATGTTCGGTTTACTCGTCGAAACGGGCTCTCCATAGATTTGAATCGAGATTTCCGAGCCTTTCAAACCATTGAAAGCGCAAAGCTCATTGGATGGATTAAGATGAATTCACCTGAGTTGTGTTTCAACCTCCACGATCAGCGATCAATTTTTCATGTAAATAATGAGCCTGCCCATACATCATTCCTAGTACCTTCTTCTAACGAATCTAGGGAAATTACCCCCGTGCGTCGAGCATTAATGAATCGTGTCGGTAATGCCTTAAGTTCATTGCAGATGCCATTGAATGGAATTGGACGCTACAGCGATGAATTTTATCCAACGGCAGTAGGGGATTACCTTATGGCCCAAGGCATTCCTAATGTACTTTTCGAAAGCGGTGTCAGTATTGACGATTTTGAGCGCATGAAGGCACGTTTATTTGGATTGAACGCCATGGTTGCATTGTTGAAATCGGATGATACTCCGTCCGCGGTTTATGATGAATTACCAAAGAATAAAAAAGGCTTATTAGAATGGGTGTTCACGGGTGTTTTATATGCTCGAATGCGTGTAGATGTTGCTATCAAAAGAGTTTATTATGTAAACGGTCATGCGCAAGGGATGTATTACATGGTGGATGAATTAGGTGATTTAGCATCCCGTCCACGCATGAAAGAGAGTGATGGTACGGCAATGGCCTTATCTGCACCTTTAGTACTCGGGCAGCCCATAACAGCGGTCTTGGGAACAGTGGTTTTTGAAAATGGATTAATAGTAGGATAAACTCCCCAACAGCTATGCTGGGGAGTACCACATTAGTTAAACGTCTGCTGGCTTTTTACTAAGCAAAAGTAGATCCTTAGCCACGACTTCAGTAAAGTACTTTTTCTGTCCCCCCGTGTCTTCATAGCTGCGCGTAACCAATCTACCAGCGATACCCACCTTGTCACCTTTTTTAAGGTACTCATTCATAGTTTGCGCTAGTTTACCCCAGGCAACGACATTGTGCCAATCGGTCATGGTCTTTTTAGAGCCCTCAGCATCTTTATATACCGTGTTCGTGGCCAGGCTGAAAGAGGTGCGGAGCGTGTTGTTGATTTGTTTGGATTCTGGAGTCATTCCTAGATTCCCAATTAATTGAACATGATTTTCCATAATTATGGTTTTAAGATTAGTCCAATTAAACTGGCAAGCTTACATCTTATTCGCAAATATTGTGAATAACAAAAGGTTTTCTACAATGGCTTCTTGATAGTATTAATTATCGCGAATGCAGCATTGACATCTTTGTTGTGAACAATGAAGGTAGCTTCATTAGTGGTGGAGATAATTTCTTTAATGGGAACGCCTGCAGAGGCGATATGCTTGAAGAAAAAGTAATAGAGACCGATCACCTTTGAGCTGCTATCGGGTAAACGAAGAGTTATAGAGCTTAAATCATTCGTTTGATCTATTAATTTTTCACCGGTCATCGCTTTTTCTAGTGCAATCGTGTAATCTTCACTAACGACTACTGTAGTTTCTTCCATGCCGCCTGTGAAGCTGTGAAAACCACTTTGTAGCTCCGCAATATAGGATATGAATTGCGCCTGTTTCGAGGGTAATGACGGCGTTTTCTTGTAGGTATAAGCCACTAAATTCGAGCGAACGATGATATCGCCTAATGTGCCGATAAACTGCTGCAGTTTATGCTGCATTTTAAATTGAAGCCGCGGCTCTCGTCTCCGAATAGCCATGACCACAGCACTTTCTTTGATCTCCTTACCAGTAAGTTGCTCAATATCTCCTTTTATCATGCGGGCTAGCGAACTAAGATTGATCAAATCTTCGCTAAGGGCCTCCTCGATAAATGGGCGCTTACGAAGGGACTCTTCTAGTGCTTCTCTTAGGTTCATATTGCGATCGTTTTGTTTTCAAATGTAGGTAAATGTTATTTTTGAAACATCGAATTTATGCATCACTTTATCGTAATTTTGAGATGTGTCAGAACAGGTAATCATTATTGGAGGAGGAGCTGCCGGGTATTTCGCAGCCATAGCATGTGCAGAGGCACAACCGGAGGCAAACATTGTCATTCTTGAAAAAGGAAAAGATGTTTTAGGGAAAGTATTAATCTCTGGTGGCGGCCGTTGTAATGTGACTAATGCTTGTTTTGATCCACGTGAATTGGTTTTACATTACCCTAGAGGTGAGAAAGAATTGTTGGGGCCGTTTCATAAATTCCAGCCTGGCGATACCATGGAGTGGTTTGCCGATCGGGGAGTAGAGTTGAAAATTGAACCCGATAACCGCGTTTTTCCGGTTACAGATTCTTCTGCAACCATTGCAGATTGCCTTAAGGAGATTGCGGATGCTACTGGCATTAAGGTGCATACAAGTTCTGGTGTTAAGTCATTTACTCAGCGTGAAGATGAACGTTGGGAAGTACTTACCCTACACGGACAAACCTATGTTACGGACCAGTTAATGATAGGTGCTGGTTCTTCAAAAGCTATTTGGGATATCTTGAAAAAATTAGGACATAAAATAATTCCTGCAGTACCTTCTTTATTCACTTTTAACAGCAAAGACGAGCGCATTAAAGGGTTAAGTGGCATTAGTGTTCCGAATGCAACCGTTCAAGTTGCCGCTTCTGATCTTGAGGCATCTGGTCCACTACTTATTACGCATTGGGGATTTTCTGGGCCAGCAATCCTGCGTCTTAGCGCCTGGGGAGCGAGAGAGCTTAATGATCGTTTCTATCGTTTCCCAATTATGATTAATTGGATAGGTCGTGATGAAGATGAGGTGCTGGCAGATTTCAATGAAGAAAAGAAGCATAGCGGTAAAAAAAGAATCGGAAACCATGCACATTATGGTATTCCACTTCGTCTTTGGAAGTCAATGGTTGCCGGTGCTGGTATAAAAAGTACAGCGACTTGGGGCGATCTGTCAGGAAAAGATCTTAAGCATTTAGTTTCCGAGCTGTGTTGCGCTGTATTCCAAATTTCCGGGAAGAGTACTTTTAAGGATGAGTTTGTAACGGCAGGTGGGGTAGATCTTCGCGATGTCGACTTTAAGTCATTCAGTTCTCGGGTTTGTACGAACCTCTATTTTGCCGGCGAAATTCTAGATATTGATGGAATCACAGGAGGATTCAATTTTCAAGCGGCTTGGACCGGCGGTTTTCTGGCAGGAAATGCCATGGCGGGCTATCCTTTAGAGTAGGCCTTTTTTAGCGAGGTCTTTTAGAATTTTACCGCCCCGACTTTTCATGCCAGGTGTACCGTGTTCACAAGCCATTTCTATACTTTGTGCCAATTCTGATGCCAGTTCCGGGTACTTTTTTACCATCCTATGTACAATACTCATTGCGTATACTCTGGGTGCTGCGGCTTGACTGGGCGCAATAATGGCATCGAAACTAAAATCGAGCAATTGGCCTTCGCGCTCATCGTGCCTAGGAAGTTGGTATTTTGAATAATAGCGTAGAATAAATCTCGCCTCGGCGTCAGTCTTCATTTGGTCCAATTGGGCAATCATTTCCCGTTCCTTCTTGTAAAAGAGTTCAGGCCTGGTGTCGCTAATATGGTGCAGTATCCAACAGCCGCGCATCCGCTCTTTCTTAGTACCGTTAAAGGCCCGTTTGATAATAGCATTAAGTGCTATGGGATTTTCTAATCCTTCTGCTACTAGAGGCGCGTAATGCCATTCTTTAGCGCTATCTATTTCATTTAAGGCGTACTCTAAATCCACGTGCAAAAAAAATTAGCATCAGTAATGATGAAAATATTAGAATTCTAACTAAATTAGCATAGTCAATGAAAAACATTCTCTTGCTTTTGTTGACGTACTAAAGATACGGCCTTATGAATTACGTAAAAAACAACCTTAAGTTCCTTCGTAAGAAGGAGGCGCTCACACAGGAGCAACTGGCTACTAAAATTGGTGTGAAACGCGCCATGATAGGAGCGTATGAAGAAGGTAGGGCAGAGCCCCGTCTGCATACGCTACAGCATCTAGCTGCTTACTTTCAGGTACGCTTGGACGATTTTGTCAATAAGGATCTTTCGGGATCGAGCAGTATCCCTAAAGCAGATATCAGTGGTGCTCAGTTACGTATATTACCAGTTGTAGTTGACGGTACAGATGAGAGAGAGCTAGGAACGTTAGTTCCTGTCAAAGCTTCTGCAGGGTATCTTAGTGGCTATGGTGATGCCGATTATATTGGTGCATTACCGCGTTTTTCCATGCCCTTTCCTGAACTACCCCAGGATCGCACTTATAGAGTGTTTCAAATTAGAGGGGAGAGTATGCTTCCTATCAAGCCTGGATCGTACGTCATTACAGAATATATCCAAGATTGGAAATCTATTCGTAATGATGAGTGTCATGTTTTGATTACGAAAGACGAAGGTGTTGTTTACAAGCGTGTCATTAATAACCTTCACATTGGTGAATTAATGCTGAAATCGGATAATCCACAGTTTGCACCCTATACTGTTCCTGTAGACCGCTTAGTAGAGGTATGGAAAGCGGTTGGTTATACTAGTTTTGAACTCCCAGCAGCAGGCACAGGCCAGGAAATGTCTCAGATCATGCATATGATGGCAGACCTCAAAAAAGAGATGAATCATCTTAAGGACAACTAATTAACGCTTAAAAAGAACTTCATCCAATTGTGTTTTTGAGCGGCCTTAGAGCCGCTCGAAGTGCCTGTGGTAGGTCCTTACTTAACTAAATACCTCTGAATTCATGGATCGTTCCATCCTACATATGGATCTTGATACGTTCTTCGTTTCCGTTGAGCGGCTGATGGATAGCCGCTTAAACGGTAAGCCTATACTCATTGGAGGGACAGGTGATCGTGGGGTAGTTGCAGCGTGTAGTTATGAGACGAGGAAGTTCGGAGTACATTCTGCTATGCCCATGCGTATGGCTCGCTCTCTTTGCCCTGAGGCCATTATCATTCGAGGAAATTCAGCGAACTACAGTAAATTCTCAAACTTAGTAACGGATGTCATTAAAGAAGAAGTACCTGTCTATGAGAAGACATCAGTAGATGAATTTTTTGTCGACCTCACAGGTATGGATCGTTTTTTTGGAAACTTCAAATTTGCCAGTGAACTAAGAGACCGTGTAATTAATGAAACAGGATTACCCATTAGTTTTGGTTTGTCCTTAAATAAAACGGTTAGTAAGGTCGCTACAGGGGAAGCGAAGCCAAACAACAAGATTTTCGTTAAAAAAGGGCTGGAGCGTCCATTTCTAGCACCTTTATCGGTTCGTAAGATTCCCATGGTGGGTGAGAAGACCTATCAGACTCTTCGAAATCTGGGGGTGCGTCGTATTCAAACGTTGCAAGAAATGCCATTGGAGATGATGCAAAGTGTTATGGGTAAGCACGGTGCTGTGATTTGGCATAAGGCTCAGGGCGTTGATCAAAGCCCGGTTGTCCCTTATCAAGAGCGCAAGAGTATTTCAACAGAACGCACTTTTGCTAAGGACACCATAGATGTGGTTAAACTTGAAGGAATTATTGTCGCTATGACGGAGAATCTTGCTTATCAGCTGCGTCGTGGGGATAAGCTTACTTCTTGTATTACTGTTAAAATCAGGTATTCAGACTTTAATACCCATACGCTTCAGGCGCGTATACCATATACAGCGGCAGACCACCTTCTCATTCCTAAAGTCAAGGAGCTTTTTCAAAAACTCTTTGAACGTAGATTACTCGTTCGTTTGGTGGGTGTTCGTTTCTCCCATTTAGTAGGCGGTGGGTACCAGATGAATTTGTTTGAAGAGAGCGAGGAGCTCAGTAAACTCTACAGTGCCATGGACCATATACGACAACGCTTTGGCGACCGTTCAGTGTTGCGTGCCGTTTCTCTAGGTGCTAAAACCATAGGAAGGACAAATCCGTTTAACGGTGAGCCACCACCACTTTTAGCAAACAGACATCAGTAAACGTAGATAAATAGAGAATATGTGTGGTAGATATGTAGCTATTAGCAAAGTAAAGGCCGTAGAGAAGCGGTTCAGTGCGCTCGTAGAGCGTCCAGAACTCTTTACACCAAATACTAATATTGGTATAGGAACATTGGCACCTGTGATTACACAGGAATATTCCGACCGTATAAAGCATTACCAGTTTGGATTTACTCCGTATTGGGCGAAGAAACCATTTTACCTTTTTAATGCTCGTTCAGAAGGGGATCACAACAAAGAAAACAATCCTACGTATCGCGGTGCAAAGGGTATTACGGTAAAGCCGGCCTTCCGCCAGAGTATTCGCTCTAAACGCTGTCTAGTACTGGCAGATGGATTTATAGAGGGACCACAAAAAGAGCGTTTGTCAAAACCGTACGTCATTTATAAAAGGGATGGAGCTCCTTTCGCTTTCGCAGGATTATACGATACCTGGGTAAACCCAGATACCGGCGAGATGGTGGATAGTTTTGCGATTATTACAACGGTGAGCAATAAGATCACAGCTACTATCGATCATCACCGATCACCTGTAATTCTCAATGAAGAAGATGAATCTATTTGGTTAGACCCTACGACGCCATTAGCAGAGGTAACGGATTTACTTTCCCCATATCCTGCTGAAGAACTTAATGCTTATCCAATAGCAGCGGCAATAAAAAATTCCAGTAGCAACGGACCTGAATTACTTAGGCCCATTGGAGAACGTTTGGTTGCAGAATACGATTATGAAATTCACACCCACCTTGGCCTACAAGGAATGGGTATGACTCAGGCACGTCAACGCAAGTTGGATTTAGGTTTCTAGAAAAAAAAACAGAAGAGATGTTAGTGAACTCGCACAGTTATTACAGCTTGCGTTACGGGGTGCTTTCGCCCAAAGAGTGGCTCGCTTTCTTCGAAAGCGAGCCATGGACCACGATGGCTATCACTGATATTAATAACACTTCGGCATGCATGACCGTGCTCTACCTTTTACGCAATCACGCTAAAAAGCGTGCGGTCATTGGAGTAGATTTCCGAAATGGAATAACACCCTGTTATGTGGCATTGGCTAAAAATTGGGAAGGCTTTCGCCAGATCAATGATCACCTATCAGAACATCTCCATCGAAAGCAGCGCTTTTCATCGCGCGCTCCAGTCGCAGCACTTAAAGACGCCTGGATCATTTATCCTTTAGAAAGTCTTCCGCCCAATACGCCACTAGCACCAAACGAACTTATAGGAGTAGGGGTAGACCAGTTGCGCTTCCTACATCTTTCGCCGCATATTCATCGTCAACATAAACTCATTGCGATGCCTACGGCAACTTTTAGGGGAAAGCGAGACCACAATGCACATCGCTTACTGCGTGCAATTGATGAAAATACCTTGCTGAGCAAACTCTCAAAGGACAAACAAGCGAAAGAAGACGATCGGTACCTGTCTAACGATGAATTACGGAGTGCCTATGTTGAAGTACCGTACTTACTACGCCAGGCTCAGCAAGTACTAGAGGACTGTAATGTCTTGTTGCCAGATGAAGCCTCACTGAACTTACAGACCTATACCGGTTCAAAACAGAAGGATTTACGCCTGCTTAAAAAATTGGCTTACGACGGTATACCTTATCGTTATCCAACGGTAGATTTCAAAGTAAAGGAGCGTATTGAGAAAGAGCTGGAACTGATTGCAAAGAAGAACTTTGTATCCTACTTCTTGATCAATTGGGACATTGTAAACTATGCTCAAAAACGCGGATACTTCTACGTTGGGCGTGGGAGTGGAGCAAATAGTATTATCGCTTATTTGTTGAAAATAACCGATGTAGACCCCATTGAATTGGATTTGTATTTTGAGCGTTTCATCAACCTGTACCGGACATCTCCTCCAGATTTTGATCTTGATTTTTCCTGGCGTGATCGAGACGATATTACCCAATACATCTTTAAACGCTTTCCGCACACCGCGCTATTAGCAACCTACAACACGTTTCAATACCGTGCGGTAGTTCGTGAACTAGGGAAGGTGTTTGGTCTGCCTAAACATGAGATCGATAAATTGAGTAGGGGGAAGTTTAGTAGTAATGAATTGGATCAATTGGGTCACCTCGTACTACGCTACAGTACTTATATACAGGGATTCCCAAGTCATTTAAGTATTCATGCTGGAGGAATTTTGATCGCTGAAAAGAGTATACATTACCATACTGGGACTTTTTTACCGCCTAAAGGCTTTGCAACAACGCAATTTGATATGGTTGTAGCAGAAGATATTGGACTTCATAAATTCGACATCCTTAGTCAACGCGGGCTCTCAAAAATTCAAGATGCATTACACATCGTCCATAAAAACAAACCAGAAGATATACTCTTAGACATCCGAAACTTACAGGCATTCAAGCAGGATGAGAAAATCAAATCTATTTTGCGCGATGGTAGGGCTATGGGCTGTTTTTACGTCGAATCGCCCGCGATGCGTATGCTGCTTAAGAAATTAAAGGTGGATACATACTTAGGTTTAGTAGCGGCAAGCTCCATTATTCGGCCAGGGGTTAGTAACAGCGGTATGATGCGCGAATATATATTGCGCTTTACAGATCCGAAGCGGCGTCAAGATGCACATCCTGTATTACTTGATATCATGCCAGATACGTTTGGGGTGATGGTATACCAAGAAGATGTGATTAAAGTGGCCCATTATTTTGCCGGTTTGTCCTTAGGCGAAGCCGATGTGTTACGCCGTGGCATGTCTGGTAAATTTCGTTCAAGAGAAGAGTTTAAACGTGTTGAAAATCAGTATTTTAAAAACTGTGAAGCGCGCGGGTATGGTTCTGAATTGGCACAAGATATTTGGCGTCAAATAGAAAGTTTTGCAGGCTACGCTTTTGCTAAGGGACACAGTGCTTCTTATGCTGTTGAAAGTTATCAAAGCCTCTATTTGAAAGCACATTATCCTCTGGAGTACATGGTGGCTGTCATCAATAACTTTGGCGGTTTTTACAGTACTGAGTTTTATGTACACGAGGCCAGAAAACTTGGCGGAATAGTGGAAGCTCCGTGTGTACAGCAGGGCGATTACCCTACGGTCATTCGCGGAACCATAATTTATTTGGGGTTTGTTTTGCTGCACGGCTTAGATGAGACCGTAGGAGTGACCATAGGTCGAGAAAGACAGGAGGGAGGCCCTTTTCATAATCTTACAGACTTTATAGACCGCGTTTCCATTGGCATCGAACAGTTAACACTACTCATTAGAATAGGCGCCTTTAGGTTTACAGGTATTGCTAAACAAACGTTATTGTGGGAAGCGCACCACATGTTAAAGGGACATAAACAGTCCGCTGTGCCCGCTGCGTCGCCCAGTCTGTTTAAAGGAACGGTCAGTTCACACGACTATAAGGTTCCGCTGTTAGAGCAATCTGCATTAGAGCGGGCTTTCGATGAAATAGAATTGCTAGGATTCCCATTAGCTGATCCGTTTTTATTAGCAGATGAACCTATGGATCAAGGGACTACAGCCATAGAATTGCCAGAGAAGCTAGGACATTTTGTGATTGGCTACGGATACCTGGTTACGGTTAAGGATACGAAGACGCAAAAAGGGGACCGTATGAATTTTGCCACATTCATAGATCAGAACGGTGATTTTCTTGATAGCGTACATTTTCCAAACATTGCCGCTCAATTTCCATTCCGCGGTAAAGGACTTTACAAGGTTCAAGGCCGTGTAGTTGAAGAATTTGGCTTTTACAGCATTGAGGCTTCGGCTTTGTATAAGCTGGCTGTTATTCCGGATCCGCGTTACGAGGATCAAATGGCCCGTTCAAAGGATAATTACAGTAAGACTAAGGGTACAATGAAACGTGGCTCAAAACCTATAACAGGGTAGCATGCCTATTTTACTAAAACACTATTTAACATAATATATATTATAACCTAAATATAAAAAAGGCAAAAGAAAACCCCAGTAGTCTATACTGAGGTTCTCCTGTGTTTATTTGATTGTGCTATTCGCCTGCAGACTCTATGACCGCTTTCATGTCCATAGACTTCTGGTAGTCACCTACTTTTCTGTAAACCTCCATGAGTGCACGAACAATATCCATATCGTTAGGATTCATTTCGTACGACTTTTCGAAATACTGCAGACTTTCTTCGAAAACACCTTTTTGCTTGTCCTTTAACGCATTGTATTTACGCGTTTCATTTAAACCTAGGTTATTCATCTGTTCAGTAATCTCATTCGCACGATCAATGTAAACTAAGCCACACATATACATTGCATCGCTCAACGTCGAATCCAATTCTACCGCACGCTTGTATTCAGTTAGCGCCGCATCTAAATCTTTCAACTCAGTTTGTAAAATATTTCCTTTCACAAAATGGTAAATTCCTTTAGTAGGATTCTTTTCAATCGCTTCATCAAGGTTGGCTAATGCACCGTCATAATCCTTATTGTCGAGGAAAGACTGCAACTGAATGTCAAGTAAATCCTTATTCTCAGGGTAATTTGCTCTTGCTTCGCTCAAGGTGAGTGTATAATTCTCTTCGTCCTCTAACTTTTTGTAAGCATTGATTAAGCTGATATAAACACTAGGACGAACATCATCACCTACTACAGGATCAGTGGCTAAACCAAGTTCTAAATCCTTCTCCATAGCAGTCTTATTTGGATATTGCTGGGGTGCACCGCTTGTTACGTAAGTAGCCGTATAGGTAATGCCTTTATATCCTAAATCTAAACAGCTGCGGAATGCTTCTACACTCGCTTCTATGTTACCTGATTGCCCAGCGATGATACCGGCATTGAATAACAATCCTGTATCGAGACTAGAAAACTCACCTAGAAGCTCATTTTTCTTCAGCTCAAAAGCACTCATGTAACCATGGTAAGCGCCTTCATAATCTCCCGACTCGTAGGCAGCGCTTGCCTCAATAAGGTAGTTGTAAGCAATGTTAGGAATGTTTTGAATGGCATCATCAGTGTAAGGCTGCTTTTTCGCTGCAGATTCAAACTTGATTAAATCCAAAATACTTTGCGCAGCTACATCATTTGCATTTTCGTCGAGCGCTTTAGTAGCAGCATCAGGAGAAGCAGCAATCTTAGAATAAATTAAAGATTTGTTGTAGTAAAACTTCGATAAGATTTTTTCTTTAATCTCAGCTTGGTTCTTACTAGCGATGATGTCAGTTGCTTCATCTATGAAGCCTTTCGCTTCTACCAATTCATTGCCTCTTAATGCGATGATTGCACTGGTAACTTTAGGAGCTTCTTGAGCAGAAAGTCCTAATGTCATGGTCATCGTTAAGGCGACGAGTACTTTTTTCATTGTCTTTAGTTTCAATTTTTAAATAGGCTCACAAATGTAAGTGTCTCTAAAAGAACAAACACCGCGCCATGGTTCAAAATACTGGTATTAATCTTCGCTTTCAGTTGGAGCTTCCGGTGCCGTTGCACCCTCCTCTCCTTCTGCGGCCACGATTACATTTCCTTCCGCATCAAGCAGTTCCTCTTCTTCCTCAGAAGCTGGAACTTTCGCAATTGAAGCAATTTCATCGCCTTTACGAAGGTTGATTAATCGGACACCTTGTGTAGCTCGACCCATTACTCTCAACGTATTTACACCCATGCGGATCATAGTACCTTTCTTCGTAATGATCATCAAATCATCTTCGTCTGTGACCGCTTTAAGCGAGACCAATTCGCCGGTCTTTTCTGTAACAGTAATGGTTTTGACACCTTTGCCACCGCGATTGGTAATCCGGTAATCCTCAAGAGAAGAACGCTTACCGTAGCCAGCTTCGCTCACGACCATGACGTCAAATCCGTCGCCTTCTTTCACTACAATCATTCCAACAACTTCGTCGTTTTCATGATCTACAGTAATGGCTCTTACACCAGAAGCGCTGCGGCCCATAGAGCGAACCTTTGTCTCTGGGAAGCGAATTGCTTTACCGCTGCGTACAGCAAGCATGATGTCTTGCTCGCCATTAGTGAGTTTGGCTTCAAGCAAGGTATCCCCTTCGCGTATAGTAATTGCATTAATACCATTGACACGAGGACGGCTATACGCCTCTAAGGACGTTTTCTTTATCACACCCTTCTTAGTACACATCACAATATGGTGGTTGTTGATGTAGTCTTCATCTTTGAGGTTGAGTACGTTAATGAACGCCAATACTTTATCGTCCTGAGGCAGATTAATCAAATTCTGAATAGCTCTACCCTTGCTTTGACGGCTACCTTCCGGAATTTCGTACACTCGCATCCAGAAACACCTTCCCTGCTCAGTGAAGAAGAGCATGTATTGATGGTTCGTGGCTACATATACGTGTTCTATGAAGTCCTTATCTCGAGTACTAGCAGCTTTTGTACCAACGCCTCCTCTGTTCTGTTTTTTGTATTCAGTGAGTGGTGTGCGCTTAATGTAGCCTGCATGCGAAATAGTAATGACGACTTCAGAATCAGGGATCATATCTTCAATACTCACATCGCCACCTGCAAATTCAATGGCTGTTCTGCGCTCATCGCCGTACTTCTCTTTAATCTCGAGAAGTTCATCTTTGATGATTTCCATTCTCAGGACTCTGTCGCCTAGAATACTTTTTAAGTATTCAATAGTCTTCATCAGATCTTCATACTCTGCCTTGATCTTATCACGTTCGAGACCCGTCAACTTTTGAAGACGCATCTCTAGGATGGCTTTCGCCTGGACATCCGAAAGTTTGAATTCAGTCATTAAGCCTGACTTAGCTTCATCTACCGTGGCAGATGCACGAATAAGCTTAATAACAGCATCGAGATTGTCGATCGCAATAAGCAAGCCTTCAAGAACGTGTGCACGTTTTTCTGCCTGACGAAGTTCATACTCTGTGCGGCGAACAACTACCTCGTGGCGGTGGGCCACAAAGTGTTTTACCATATCTCTCAAATTCAGCATTTCCGGACGACCATTGACCAGTGCAATGTTGTTCACAGAAAACGAGCTTTGAAGCTGTGTGAATTTGTATAGTTTGTTAAGGACTACGTTTGGTACAGCATCGCGCTTTAAGACGTACACTACGCGCATACCTTTACGATCACTTTCATCGCGGATATCTGAGATACCTTCGATTTTTTTATCGTTGACCAATTCTGCGGTCTTTTTGATCATTTCGGCCTTATTGACCTGGTATGGGATTTCCGTTACAATAATACATTCGCGGCCACGTACTTCTTCAATCGTAGCTTTTCCACGAAGGACTATACGTCCTCTACCTGTGTGGAATGCATCTTTTACACCTTCATAACCGTATATGGTCCCTCCCGTTGGGAAATCTGGTGCACTGATGTGCTTCATTAACTCATCAATCTCTATCGCATCGTTATCAATGTATGCGTTGATAGCGTTGATACTCTCAGTGAGGTTGTGCGGTGGCATATTAGTCGCCATACCAACAGCAATACCCGAAGCACCATTTACGAGCAAACCTGGGATACGAGTAGGAAGCACTGTTGGCTCCTTTAAGGAATCATCAAAGTTTAACTGCCAATCTACGGTGTCTTTATCGATGTCAGAAAGCATCTCCTCCGCAATCTTTCGCATACGAACTTCCGTATAACGCATTGCTGCTGGGCTATCTCCATCAACAGAACCAAAGTTACCTTGACCATCAACGAGAGTGTATCGTAAGGACCAGTCCTGTGCCATACGCACCATAGTGTCGTATACCGAGCTATCGCCATGAGGATGGTACTTACCCAGTACATCCCCCACGATTCTTGCAGATTTTTTATAGGATTTCGAGCTGGTAACACCCATATCATGCATTCCGTATAGGACTCGACGGTGAACGGGTTTTAATCCATCACGCACGTCTGGAAGTGCACGAGAAACGATGACCGACATCGAATAATCGATGTAGGAGCTTTTCATTTGCTCCTCAATATTTACGGGAATAATGCGTTCTCCCTGCGCCATATTGTCAGTATTTAGTGCGGCCGAAGCCGGGTTTTTTCGTAATTTTCAAATATAGCTTTTTGAAGCCCCTAAAGTCCCATCGGCTCCCGGTTTACTTAAGGCATTTATCCACATTCGAATGTTAACAAACCTTTGAATTGTACCCTGTGAACTGCCGAAAAGACCATTTAGATTTGAATAGAACCCTTTGGCACGTATTGTGTTCTTAGAGTAACGTACCACAAAACAACAATTATGGAAGAGAACTTTAGCCCCAGAGTGAGAGATGTGATCACCTTTAGTAAGGAAGAAGCACTGCGTCTAGGCCATGATTATATAGGAACGGAGCATCTTTTGCTCGGTATTTTAAGAGACGGCGATGGAACTGCCATTCAAATCTTGAAAGATTTAGGTTTAGACCTCAAACAAATTCGTAGTAAAATTGAGCAGGTAGCCGCGCCTTATGCTACAAACACTCAGGTTAGTGGTAAAAACCTGCCGCTGACCCGTCAAGCCGAGAAAGCGTTAAAAACCACCTTTTTGGAAGCAAAACTGTTTCAAAGTCCAGTGATTCGTACCCCGCATTTATTGTTGTGCATATTGCGAAACGACAACGATCCTATTAGTGGTATCATGGGTCAATTAGGGGCTAGTTACGATGCTGTTAAAAGTGAATACCAGAGCAACTATATTGAAACGGATCGCGGTTTGGATGCTGACGATACAGATCTGACCTCCCCTTCAATGAGTTATGATGAAGATAATATGGACGACGCAAGTCGTGCAGGTGGGGCGCGGAAATCGCCCCAACGCGAAAGAGGTAAAGAAAAAAGTAAAACGCCAGTTCTCGATAATTTTGGGAAGGACTTAACGAAATCTGCGGCCCAAGGGAAATTAGATCCGGTAGTCGGTCGGGAGAAAGAGATTGAGCGAGTTTCTCAAATTCTAAGTAGACGCAAGAAGAACAACCCCCTACTCATTGGTGAGCCTGGTGTAGGTAAAAGTGCTATCGCTGAAGGATTAGCTCTACGTATCGTGGACAAGCAAGTAAGTCGCGTTTTGTTCGATAAGCGAGTCGTGAGTTTAGATCTTGCTAGTCTAGTTGCCGGTACAAAATACCGCGGTCAGTTTGAAGAGCGTATGAAGGCGCTAATGAACGAATTAGAAAAGAACGACGATATCATCTTATTTATTGATGAATTACACACGATCGTGGGCGCTGGAGGAGCAACTGGAAGTTTAGACGCTTCAAATATGTTTAAGCCTGCTCTAGCTCGCGGTGAGATTCAATGTATTGGTGCGACGACGTTGGATGAATACCGTCAATTCATTGAAAAAGATGGTGCCTTGGAGCGCAGATTCCAGAAGGTGACCGTAGATCCTACATCGCCTGAAGAGACCGTTCAGATTTTGAACAACATTAAGGATAAATACGAAGAGCATCACAACGTGCACTACACCTCGGATGCTATTGAAGCGTGCGTGCGTTTAACGCAACGCTATATCAGTGATCGGCACCTACCGGACAAAGCAATCGATGCACTTGATGAAGCAGGTTCGCGCGTTCACATTACTAATATTGAGGTACCGGATGACATCACCCAGCTCGAAGCGAAACTAGAAGCGATCAAGGCAGAGAAAATAGCGGTTGTGAAAAGCCAGCGTTACGAAGAAGCTGCACGCCTTAGGGACGATGAAAAGAAGATTGAAGCACAATTAGAAAGTGCTCGTGAAGCCTGGGAGGCCAGTATTAAATTGAACAAAAAGACAGTGGATGAGCCAGAAGTGGCTGAAGTTGTCGCAATGATGACTGGTGTACCGGTTCAACGTGTCGCACAGCAGGAGCTTGAGAAACTCTCGCAAATGGAGGATCAATTGCGCTCAAACGTCATTGGTCAAGACGAAGCTGTAAAGAAGATCGTACGCGCCATACAACGGAACAGAGCAGGTCTTAAAGATCCTAACAAACCGATAGGGTCATTTATATTTTTAGGTCCGACAGGTGTGGGTAAAACCCAGCTCGCTAAAGAATTGACAAAGTTACTTTTTGATAGTGAGGACAACATGATTCGCATCGACATGAGTGAATACATGGAGAAATTTGCGATCAGCCGTTTGGTAGGAGCGCCTCCAGGATATGTTGGATATGAAGAAGGCGGCCAATTAACTGAAAGAGTACGCCGTAAACCTTATTCGGTAATTCTCTTAGACGAGATAGAGAAAGCACATCCAGACGTTTTCAATTTGTTACTACAAGCATTGGACGATGGTCAAATCACTGATAGTCTGGGGCGCCGTGTTGATTTTAAGAACACCATCATCATCATGACTTCGAATCTAGGTAGTCGGCAGTTGAAAGACTTTGGTACCGGGGTTGGATTTGGCACCTCTGCACGTGAACAACGCAAATCGGACCTTGAGAACAGTGTAATTCAAGGAGCTCTTAAGAAGGCCTTTGCTCCAGAATTCTTAAATAGGATTGACGATGTTGTCTTGTTCAACTCATTATCGAGAGAGGATATTCATCGCATTATAGATATTGAATTGCGCAGTCTTTTCGGGCGTATCAAAGATTTAGGGTACCACATCAACCTAAGTGATAAAGCGAAAGATTTTGTCGCGGATGAGGGATTTGACGAAGCTTTTGGTGCTCGACCTTTAGCTCGTGCTCTTCAGAAGCTGATTGAGGATCCATTGGCAGAGAAGATTATATCTAAAGAAATTACCGAAGGAGATACCATTCACATTGATCTTACTGGTGAGACTTTAGAGTTTAAAATAGAAAAGGCACCGGTCTTAGAGCAGTCAGAGCCGGAAGAACTTCCTGAAGCATCAACAGATGGTACGTCAACTGTTGAGGAAGAATCTAAAGATTTGAAGAAGTAGTCTATAACAGGAATACCTGGTCGGGATTTTGTTCGAGTAGCTTCATTCCTATAGCATTAATAGTGGGTGAAGGACTAACAGGTATAAAGTTGGTTCTCGCCCACTCTTCGTTTGTGAGATAATCGTCCCCGGTGTAAATGCCGGTAATATTTCCACGCTCTATAAATAGTGCTCCAAGCTCACCTGCAGGAAGTGCAAGAATGAGCCGTTGGTTATTACTTTCTAATAATTGATTCAGCGCCTCTCTTTGAGTCCATTCCATTTTACGGGCCAATTGCAAATAATCGGCCAGCCACTGCTGCCCGGTAACGTAAGAACCAAACTTGCGTAGTGCTCCGCTCCCAATTGCTTTTTGAACTACCCATTTCACCTCTCCTCTCCCATTCTCATAACTGTACAAGCCGAACTTTAGCGCCTGCTTCTTCTGCGCTTTATTTAATGGTGGCCAGTGTTGCCTGATCAAATGGTCCTCGTAGATGAGACTTAAAGTTTCATTCGGGAAAATTTCGAAGCTAATGCTGTGGCATTCTTTCATTAGACGCTGGTACTTCGTTGCACCTTGATCAGTGCTGAAGTGTTGAGTGATTCGGCTCTTAATATTCTTTGCTTTACCGATGTACAGTGGCATACCGAAAGCGTCCAGGAATTGGTATACGCCAGCCTCTTTTGGTAATTCGTCGTAAAAATGTGCCGGCATCAAGTCCGGAAGTTGAATACGCTTTAATAGACCCAATTTCGGATCATTTAACTTTTTATCGTCGTAATCCGCGGTGCAGCAGTGTATTAGTACTTCTGCGGCACACAGTGCGTCGCTTAGTGCACGGTGAGGGTTATCATTAGCAACGGCTAAAGCCTGAGTTAGATGCGCTAGCGAATACCGACCAAACTCAGGGAACATGGCCTTTGCATATTTTACCGTACACAACTTTGGCATACGCCAATTGATTCCCGCTTCTTTGAATGCACGTTCAATAAAACTGTAATCGAAATTCACTGAATGTGCAACGAATACCGCACCGTCTAATTCGTCAAGTAATTCATGCGCTAAGGAAGCAAAGGTCGGAGCGTTGGCCACCATGTCATCTGTTATGCCCGTAAGCATCTGGATGTTGTATGGAATACTCCGGTCCGGCTTAACAAATGAAGACCAACTTCGTGTAATCTTATTGTGTTGTACATGTACAATACCTATTTCAGTAATGTCGTTTCCATTGGGTCTGCCTCCGGTGGTTTCTATATCTACAACTACATAATGCACCCCGTAAAGCTAGGTATACCTTATCTATTCCTTCGAGTGCAGTTCGTATATTTATCCAATGGATTTCCTCGTATGGATTTTATTGATTTTGGGTGTTATTGGCGCAGTACTACCGTTGTTGCCGGGCCCCTTGCTGTCCGCAGCCGGTATGATGCTTTTGACCCAGTCTCCTTCGCTATCCGCAGATACCGAAATGTATATTTACATGTGGTCATTTGTGGGACTGCTGTTTTTCTTGGCCGATTATTTTTTACCTGGATATATAGCGAAGCGCGGTGGAGGCTCAAAGGCGGCCTCTAAAGGAGCGACAATTGGTCTTTTACTGGGTCTTATAACCGGTCCTGGAATGTTTGTTGGCGCATTTATAGGAGCCTTTATCGGGCAGTACAGTACCAATAAAAGCATAGGCAATAGTTTAAAAAGCGCATTGCTAGCCACGTTCGGTATAGCTCTTGGTATCATTGGGAAATTAATCTACACCCTGAGCGCAGTTGCATTGGTATTGTCACTAGCTTCGATTTAATACCTATGGAAATACAAGTCAGCTCATCCTACACACTCAGCTACCCGGAATTGCACTTTCCCGATGGAATTACCTTCATCACGGGACCTTCTGGAGTAGGAAAAACAACGTTATTGCGTGCGCTACATGGTGAACTCAATTCTGAATTAGCGTCTATCGTAAATAAACAGAAGACCGCCCTGATGCCGCAGCAACAGCATTGGATTAGCTACATGACGATGAAAGAGCAGTTGTCAATGACCGTGGGTAAATTATGGGAATCCCTTGCTATCCATCTGGGACTACAGAAGCATTTCGAAAAACTACCGGCAGAACTAAGCATCGGACAACAACAGCGTTTTTGGCTCTCTTGGGTTCTAGCTGAAGATGCCCAATGGATACTATTAGATGAACCTACAAGCGCACTAGACGACGATTGGGCGACTGCCGCGATACAACTATTCGAGCAAATTCGTATCGATTATCCACATAAGAAAATGGTTATTGTATCACATGATGTTAGATTACTTCAAACGGATATAGAGGATCACCTTATCGCCTTATGAAACTAATACTTAAAATTTGGTGGTCACAGGTCCGAAAACGTTGGGTTGTTTTGGGTATTGCTTTGTTACTCTCTTTACTTACCTCTATCGTATTGCATTTACCTGGTGCTGCACAGCGCTATATGTATCAGCGTTGGCAGGAAAGTGCTACGCTCGTTGATGTTGTGATTGGGTATAAGGGTGCGCCTACCCAGATCGTGGCCAGCGCATTATACCGTATGGAGAACCCTACCGGTAATCTTCCCATTGAGACTGCAGAATATTGGCGAATGCACCCGTTAGTGCAAGAGGTTTGCCCCATTTCCCTCGGTGATAATATCGAAGGAATCCCTGTTATTGGTGTTGATACAAATTACTACGATTGGTTTGGTCTTCACTTCGAGCAAGGGAATAGGCCTTTAAATGCCAATGAAATCGCAGTAAGTGCTACGCTCGCGGCTCAGCATAATTATGTTCTTGGTGCAACGGTTCACACCGCCCACGGTAGTGATTCGAGAGGTGAAGCACATGCGCACCACGATCTATTGATATCGGGCATATTTTCTGCCGATCGTACTGCGGATGAGCAGTCGTACTTTGTGACAAACGCAGCTTATTCAGGAATGCATAATACTGATAATAAAGATTTTACCTCATTGTTAATGAAGTTAAAATCTAAATCAGGGCTATTAATGCTTCCCCGGGTTATTGCTAATCGAAAAAATGAACAAGGCGCATTTCCAGTATTTATTTTTGGTCAATTGCAAAAACAATGGCAGCCCACTTTGGATCAAGCAACATTCTACGGAAAGCTACTTTCGTCATTTGTTGCATTACTATTTATTGCCTTCCTCTACTTCATCGGAATGACCGAAAACACTACCATGCAGCTCCTACGTGTAAAAGGAATAAAAAGCAGTAAAGCTTTTTTAGCTACCTATGGGCTCTATCTCTTCGCTGGTTTTGGAGGATTATTCAGTGGAATCCAACTTTTCAATGTATTTGGCATGCCTTTAACGCTAGAACAAGGGGCCATTGGCTTGGTTCCACTCATATTGTCCGCTTTCCTACTCTATATGAAGACGAATAAGAAATGAAAAAGCTACTAGTCATATTATTCATTAGTCTTGTTTCAAATCCAGTGATGGCACAGAAAGTCGTTCCGTGGGAGCTTCTTGCTGTCCCCTATTCGACTACGCCAGATGGTCTTTACGAGCCTCAATTCCCCTCATATTTAGATCCATACGAGCTACAAGAGGTAGTTCTCCAAGGATATCTCGTACCGGTCGATGTGGAAGGAAGTCAATATGCTTTGAGTCGATATGCATTTTCGAGTTGTTTTTTCTGCGGAAACGCCGCACCTAATACTGTAGTTGAATTGGTCTTTAAAGAACGACCTGATGCTTTAATTACCGACCAATTCGTAGTGGTAAGAGGTCTTTTAGTTCTGAATAAAAAGGATCCTTATCGATTATTCTTTATCCTTAAAAATGTGGAATTCGCAGGATGAAAAGACTAGCGCTAATCCTATTCATAAACCTGTTTACAGCAGGCTACGCACAAGAGCGCCTAACTTGGAGCACCTTCGAGCGATTGAATTTTGAGGAGGTTTACGAGCCTACGACTGCAAGTTGGGTGCAAGTACCCGTCTGGACGGAAGAATTAAAGCAATGGAATGGGAAAACAGTTCAGATTACAGGATATATCATCGCGTTAGATGCTGTTAACGGGCAGTATGCGCTTAGCGCCTTTCCATTCTCGAGTTGTTTCTTTTGTGGTGCAGCTGGTCCGGAAAGCGTTTTAGAATTGGACCTGAAAATGAAAGAAAACTACCTTACTGATGAAGTCATCACTTTTAAAGGTGTTTTGGAACTAAATGCGGATCCTTTAAAATTTCCGCTCACTCTTAGAAATGCAATAGAATGATGGCTTTAAAGCGTATTTTATTAAGTTTTGCTAGTGCACTATTACTAGGTACGGCATTTTATTATTCAGGACCCACTTCTACTGTACCAGTCTACGATTTGTCCTTGCCTACAGTAAACACCTCCTTTGATGAGATTAACGATAGTCTACTACATTTCGATACTAATTTGAAAGTAGAACCTTGCGCTATAAGTACTGTAAACTGGTATGATAGCGTGGGGCAAACGGAATATGTCTTGCTGTATTTACACGGTTTTAGCGCCACTCAACACGAAGGCGATTCAGTTCGATATTGGATTGCTAACAGATTACAAGCGAACGCATATTACCCTCGTATAGCTGGTCACGGATTGGAGGAGGAAGATTCGGTTCGATATGCTACTTTCACTGCAACTGCTGCCTGGGAAAAGGCAAAGAAGGATTTTGCATTAGCAACTATACTGGGCAAGAAAGTCATCATTATGTCTTGTAGCACGGGTACTCCATTGGCCTTGAAACTGGCTGCTACATACCCAGAGAAAGTATACGCATTAGTGAATTACAGTCCTAACATAAGGCTGAATGATCCTTTAGCTGCGTTGGTTAATGATCCATGGGGACTGGAGTTACTAAAGTGGAGCTCAAGTCAAGCTTTTCGTGACCTTTCACCCCGTGAAGATGGAATAGTTGAAGACTGTAAACACCGCTCCTATTGTTGGGAAAGCGTCATTCAGATGCAATGGCTCTTAGAGACAACGATGATAGAATCAACCTTTAAGGCTGTAAGGGCACCTTCGCTGACCATGATGTGGAATGAATCCGATGAAGTAAGAGACAGAGTAGTCAGCGTTGAGAAAGCACAATGGATGCACGAAAACTTGGGATCTTCTGTGAAGCAATGGACCAATTGTGCTTGTAAAGACCATGTTATTCAAAATTATCAGACTAGTAAAGCAGTCGAACATGTCCTTGAAACGACTCACACCTTCTTAATGCAACTCGCTGAAGATGGTATTTGATTCACCTCAATGGCTATGGGCCACTGCTTTAGCACTTATCGTACCGATCATCCATTTATTAGGTCGACGAGCGATCCAGCCCGTTTCTATTCCCTCCTTAATGTGGCTGGACCAATTCAAAACTCAAGATCGCCGACGCAATAAGTTGAAAGAGTGGCTTCTAGTTTTACTTCGAATGCTTGTTATTTCCTTGTTCTTTTTTTCACTAGCTGGACCAAAAATTTCGAGTAAATCCACAAAACTTCTCGTCGATAATACTCCAGTGTTTTGGTCTCAAAAAGAGTCCTGGTTGCCTATGGCCCTTGATCTGCTACCAAAAGAAATGTATACGCTGCATGTTAGAGGCGGTATATCATTAGGAACGTTTCGTTACGATGAATTAGAAGAGGCTCTTGAAGATTGGCCGCCTTCTTCCGCGCCTTTGCAGGATTTTGAGAAGGCTACTCTCATTTCTGCAGGCTTTACCAGTCTACCAACGGGGGCTTCTCAATATTACCTTCCTAAGCGAAAGGCACTGTTCAATAGTTCCGTAGCTCTAGTGAACGAAAATACCCGAGAACAGACCTTTACCATCATCAACGGTCCACATAATGGCGGTTGGGAGTTGCGTGATTCAAGTAAATTATTATTGCAAGAATTCGATAGCATCGTGAGTATCCCCTGGTGGTCTATTCCTTCAGATGAATTGTTTTTGAGCTATACCGGGGATTCTATCATTGAAGATAATCGGCAAAAGCTCTATCGCCCCAGTCGATTACCAATTATCGCAGTGAATGCAAAGGGCTCATCAAATCTAAGTGCATTACCTATAGATCAAAAATTGACATACACCAATGCGACTGATTTAGCGTCATTGCCGTTAAAAGCAATACTGGTATTAAATGGCTTTTCCTTTATACCTGATGTTCTTACGAATGAAGATTACATAATTCTTCGTATCGCAGGTGCACCAACGAAAACATTAGAGGAAGAAGCATTACCCGTATTGGATGAGAACTTTTATAAAGACTATTTTATCGGGGCTTCGGAGCAAAACCGTTGGCCTAACCCTAGGCTTTGGAGCGGCGATAATATGACTCATTTACAGCCTTTTTTGCGTACTTCAGGAGGAATCGTTATTGCAGGTTGGCAGAAGATAGTTGATGGTCCAACGATTTATGAGCAGTCCTTTCCTATCGAAAATTCAGATCATCCGTATTATAGAGCCCTTTTGCAGTGGGCGTCTAGTCACCAATTGCAAAAGCATAAGGTGGAACTAATTAATTACGGCGATGATAAATATGATGCTAATGTGAGAAGATTAGAGGAAGATAAAGTCCAGTATTACAGCTGGTCTACAACGCCCACTAATACAAGAAGTTCTGTCCAATTTTGGTCGGAAAGTAAAATAGCTTTGGCACTTGCATTGTTTTGCGCACTAATTGCCCTTATTTTTGCTAAAATTTAATCGAGATGCAACTCCTCTTTAAAAATGCCTACGTAGTTGACTTTCAAAGTCCTTACCATTTACAAACCGTAGATATTTTAGTTGAAGGGTTCCAGATTATTTCTATCGGAGATCTCTCGTCTCTTACATGTCCAAACATTGATTTAGCAGGTGCAACATTAACCACAGGTTTTGCTGAATTGCATAGTGATCTCGGTGAGCCAGGCAACGAAGAATGTGAAACGCTAGATACCGGTGCTGCTGCTGCGGCATCAGGTGGTTTTACTGCTGTAGGAGTTGTAAGTAACGGTACTCCAGGAATAGAAAACAAAACTGGCGTCGAATTCATCCTTAGTAAAGGTGAAAGCACATCGGTAAATTTAGTCCCAATAGGTTCTGCAAGCAGAAATAGTAGTGGTCAGGAGATGAGCGATATGTATGATATGTTCCAGCACGGTACGGTCTTGTTTGGGGACTACAAACGCGGAATTCAAAATGCGAATCTCTTAAAACTTGCCCTCCTATATACTAAACCTTTTGGTCGCATTATGGTGCATCCTGAAGATTCGAATCTTGCGGCTAATGGTCAGGTAAGTGAAGGAGTTACGTCCACATACGTTGGACTTAAAGGCATTCCTGATTTAGCAGAATCTGTTCAGATAGATCGTGATTTGAAGCTATTAGAGTATACTCAAGGTAGTATGCACATCGCAAGCGTCAGTACTGCAGAAGGTATTGACGCAATTCGTCAAGCGAAATCTAAGGGCTTAAACCTCACTTGTAGTGTGAATATTCATCATTTACTTTTTGATGAAACTGCAGTATCTACATATGACACAAACTTTAAAGTGGTTCCACCTCTGCGCACGAAGAACGATCAGCAAGCACTTTGGGCAGCCATAGAAGACGGGACGGTAGACTGTTTAGCAGTGGACCACTTACCTAAAGATATCGAACATAAAGCCTGTGAATTCGACAATGCGTCTTTTGGCATGGCGGGATTTGAAGGTTCACTAGTGCATCTTTTAGATACGAAAAAGCTGGATTGGCCTATTCTTCAGCAAGTATGTTCGGTTAATCCTAGAGCATTATTAGGATTACCGGAGCTTAAGATTGTAGAAGGCGGTATAGCAGAGTTCACCATCCTGGATAAAAACGAATCTGACCTTACTGGATTTGCTTCAAAGGCCTACAATAACCCTTTTAAGGGGACAACAACAGCGCATCGTGTTGTCGGTGTTTATGTTAATGGTAAATACCTAGGAAATTAGATATTCACAGGTATTCTGAGACCGTCGTAGCTCAGGTATATACTTTCTGGTAATTCGCGCTCAACCTCTTCATGTTTACCCATGTAGTGGCTCATATGGATGAAATAAGTATGCTTGGCATTGATTCGTTTCGCCCATGTAATGGCTTGATCAAGATTGAAATGACTGTGATGGAGCTTTCTGTGCAGGGCATCTAAAATCAAATATTTCAATCCAACTAGTTGAAGCTCCGATTCATGTGGAATATCGTTTACATCCGTTAGATAGGCCACATCCCCTATTCTGTAGCCAAGGATGGGTAAATTTCCATGGTTCAAACCAATTGGGGTAATTTTAATTCCATTAATACTAAAGGTCTTACCCGCTTCAATAGGTGTCATTACGAAACGCGGTGCGCCTGGATATGGATGCTTTTCAAAGGCATAATGGAAGGCTTTCTTTACTCTGTTTAATACGCGCTGCTGACCATAAAGGGCCAATTCTTTATTGACACGAAATATGATAGGGCGTACATCATCTAATCCTGCAATATGATCTTGATGCTCATGTGTGAAAAGAACAGCATCTATGTGTGTTAGCTTTTCGCGCAGCATTTGAAGACGAAAATCTGGGCCAGTATCAATCTGTAGCGAAAGCTCGGGAAAGCTTATGTGAACAGAGCTTCGAGTCCTATTATCGCGAGGATCTGCGCTATCGCAAACACTGCAATAACAACCTATCACCGGAACGCCTTGTGAAGTTCCAGAACCTAAAAATATCAATTCTCCTTTTTGGCTCATTCTTTGTAGGTTATTTAGCACCTTTTCATTCCGAAGGATGAAGACTAAATGTTACTTTTGTTTTAGTGATTAACCTATCAGCTATTCGCATGAATGACCGCGTCATCTTAACCACCGCCCAAAAGGCACTTAAAATTAATCTAAACTCAGAGATTTACGGCACATTCGCTGAAATTGGAGCAGGTCAAGAGACGGTGCGTGAGTTTTTTAGGGCCGGTGCAGCTTCTGGCACCATCGCTAAAGCAATGAGCGCCTACGATAAGGCTTTCTCTGATGACATCTACGGTATAGAAGAGGACAACAGATATGTTACCGAAAGTAGATTGCGTAAGATGCTAAAGCATGAGTATAATCTCATTGAAAAGCGATTAGATCGTAATCTACACCCGAATAAGACGTATTTCGCCTACGCCAATACAGTGGCAACCATAAACTTTGCAAAGACCTTTAAGGGTCACGGGTGGATGGGAATTCGTTTCCAAACTGAGGCCTCAAGAGAAACGAACGAAATCATTATTCATTTTAGACTCGGTGAAAACGAAGCTAAACACCAGCAAGAAACAGTCGGAAGACTAGGGACAAATCTTATATTCGGTGCTTATAACTACTATGATGATCCGAAGTTCTTCCTATCCACTCTTTACGACAACATTGATAAAGATGCGATAGAGATTGACCTAATCAATTTCTCAGGTCCTGATTTTGAATCTGTTGATAACAGATTGATGTCATTACAGTTGATTAAAAACGGCTACACAGAGGCTGTTATTTTTGGTCCTGAAGGAAATAATTTACTACCAGCGGAATTACTCTACAAGAAACATGTACTCGCAATGCGCGGCTCATTCCGACCCGTGACTCGTGTAAATATGGATATGATTAAACGGGGCTATGATCTTTTCGCAAATGATAAGAAAGTGAACCCGGATCGTACGGTTGTATTGTGGGAAATTACTTTAAATAACCTTTTAGCAGATGGCGAACTGGACGAACAAGACTTTCTTGATCGTGCTGAGATTCTTTGCAGTCTTGGTCAGACCGTTCTTATCTCGAATTATCAGGAATATTATAAGCTTGTAGATTACTTTGGTCGTTTTTCTAAAAAGCGTCAAGGACTGGTTATGGGGGTTAATAACCTGAGTGAGTTGTTTGATGAAAAATACTACCGTGATCTTCAAGGAGGAATTCTTGAGGCATTTGGTAGAATATTCTCAAAAGATTTAAAGATTCTGGTCTACCCTTTCCAAGAAAACGAAAATGCGAAGATTGCAAGAAAGGAAGACGCAGAAATACACCCTAGATTTAGACCTATTATAGATTATCTAAATTTCCATAACCGAATCATCGACATTAAAGAATTCGACGAAGACGTAAAAAATATTTTCTCACGTGAAGTACTTCGGAAAATACGATGTGGTGAAGAAGGTTGGGAAAGTTGTCTGCCGCAATATGTAGACCGAGTAATAAAGGAAAAAGAACTTTTCGGTTACGTGCCAAAGATACCTTAAGCGTTCGATAGTGCTTCTTTATACGTAGCGAGGCAACGTTCTCTCGCCCATTTGTGCTCGACAATAGGCTCAGGATATAGATGGGTACTTAATTCTGGCACCCATCTCTTGACATAAGTCAAATCTTTATCGAATTTCTCCATTTGGGAAGTAGGATTGAACACACGAAAATATGGTGCAGCGTCTAAACCGCTACCGCTTGCCCATTGCCATCCACCAATATTACTTGCTAAATCAAAATCTAGCAGTTGTGCTGCAAAGTAAGCTTCTCCCCAACGCCAATCAATTAATAAGTGTTTGGTTAAAAAACTAGCGACAATCATACGAACACGATTGTGCATGAACCCGGTTGCGTTTAATTCTCGCATTCCGGCATCTACAATAGGATAGCCAGTCTTACCCTTACACCATGCTTTGAAGTGGTCTTCATTATTGGACCAAGGTATACGATCATATTTTGGTTTAATGGCTTTCGAACGACTCTCAGGAAAATAGTAAAGCGCCATTTGGAAGAAATCTCGCCATATTAATTCATTCAAAAAGGTTTCATTAGTCCCTTCACTTGCCCTTGCCAAAGCTCGTATACTAACGGTACCAAACCTTAGGTGAATACCTAATCGGGTTGTACCCGTTTTTAGACCAGGAAAGTTTCTTGTTCTGTCGTAATTTGAAATAATATCTTTCGAAATACGAGCAGAAGGAATGGCTATAGATGTGGATTCAAATCCCAAAGATTCGAGTGAAATCAACGAGCTCTTTTCATCCGTCTGGAAAAATGAGTTAAAATAGTTTTGCGTTGGATAAGCTTTGAAATGATCGGAAGTACAGTTTTTCTTCCATGCTTTAGCATATGGACTGTAAACTAAATATGGAGTCCCATCTGCTTTTACCACCTCGTTTTTTTCAAAAATAACGTGGTCTTTCGCACCTATACAAGAGGCGTTTATAGTCTCGAAATACTCATATACCTCTTTGTCTCTTTTTCTTGCGTAGGGCTCATAGTCTCGATTAAAGTATAAAGAGGTCACCTCATACTGTGTACACAATGATTTTAATACATCCAGTGGCTTGTCATAAAAAACCAATAAGTCAGAACCTAGATCCTCTAATTGAATTTTTAGGTCTTTCAGCCTTTCATGCAGAAATGATACTCGCGCATCTTGAGTGTCTTCAAGTTTAGATAAGATGTTGGGATCGAAAATGAAAATAGGTACCACGGGCACACCACTTTTGAGTGCCTTGAAAAGGCTTGCATTATCTTCTAATCGTAAATCTCGTCTAAACCAAAAAAGGCAAATCTTTTGACTCATTTATTGAACAGCGTTAAGAAAGTATTGACGCTGAAGTTCATCTTCAAAGGCCCCATGAAAAGCCATGGTAACTGTAGAGCTGCCCGCATCCTCAATGCCTCTGGTTTTTACACACATGTGATCTGCCTCAAGATAAACAGCTACACTAGGCGTTCCTAAGCCTTCCATTAGCGCTTCCGCAATTTGACGCGTAAGACGTTCTTGCACCTGTGGACGTTTGGAATAATGACGTACAATTCTATTTAGCTTCGAGAGCCCAACTACCTGTCCATTTGGGATATATGCTATATGACAACTTCCTAAGATTGGTACAAAATGGTGCTCGCAATGTGAATGAACCGTGATATTCTTTTCAATAAGCATGTCTTTATATTGATACTTATTATCGAACAGTTTCATTTCCGGTTTATTGCTCGGATTTAAACCTGCAAATGCTTCAGAAACGTACATTTTTGCAACTCTTAATGGTGTTCCGCGCAGGCTATCATCAGTTAGGTCTAAGCCTAATATCTGCATGATGTCTTCGAATTTTTCAGCGATCTGCGAAATCTTTTCTTCATCGCTCAAGTTGAACGCATCGGGACGAAGTGGTGTATCTATAGAGCTACCCATGTGATTGTCGAATAATTCGGCAAGTTCTTCCGTTGTATATTTTTGGTCGTGCTTTGTCATAATAGATTTATTCTCCGCAGTACTCAACAAAGTTTCTGGGGGTTTCATATAAAGTAACCTTTAAATCGAACGATGTGTTCAATTTTACACGTAATCTGTTCCAGATTACGTAGGCAATGTGCTCTGCTGTAGGGTTTAACGTTTTAAATTCAGCTACCTGTTCATTGAGATTTTTATGATCCATGTAGTCTTCAACTTCTACTTTTATGAGGTCAGCTAAAACCTTCATATCTATGAGATACCCTGTTTTTGGATCTACTTCACCAGTAACGCCTACGATTAATTCGTAATTGTGTCCATGGTAATAAGGATTGTTACATTTGCCAAAGAGTACCTCGTTCTCTTTTTCGGAGAGATTTGGTTCGTGTAAACGATGTGCAGCATTAAAGTGCGCTTTTCTATAAACCGTGATCTTCATTGTTCCAATAATTTAAAAATCGATCGTAAATGATTTTAAACCACTCTGTATATCGATCAGGGTTATTTTTCATGTCATTAGCTACCCACTCAACCGATTGCCAGTCGAAAGATTCAACTTCATCAGGATTTACTTTAGGGTCTTCATTCCAGCGTGCAATAAGAACATGATCTAATTCGTGCTCAGTTAGATCATTATCAAGCTCAGCCTTATAGATGAAACTAAAGATGCGTTTAACATCGCATGTGAAGCCCATCTCTTCCATTAGCCTTCTTCTAGCAGCGTCTTCTACACTTTCACCCTCTCTAGGGTGCGAACAACAGGTGTTCGTCCAGAGTCCTCCACTGTGGTATTTATGCAAAGCTCTTCGCTGCAGTAATATTTCATTCTTGTCGTTCATGGCGAAAACAGAGAATGCACGATGCAATTTCGCCAATCGGTGCGCTTCCATTTTCTCCATCAGCCCTAGAGCATTGTCATGCTCGTCGACCAGGATAACTTGTTCAGCCATATTTTAGATCCAATTAATGGTATGTCTTACAAAACTACTTACGAATAGTCCGTATTTTCTTTTGTTTGAGATTCTTACACGTTGACTTAAAATGATGTCACAATGTGTTTTCTTAATCTTTTTGAAGAGGCTGTAATAATAAACATAGGCGATATAGACTCCAAAGCGAGCACCTTTCGGCAACTGCTTTATACCCTCATATCCAGCCATGAAATCAATATCGATATCTGCTTCAATTTCCGTTTTTACGGTCTCATTAAAATTGTTCAAGTCTACACCTGGAAAGTACGTCCGACCTAATTTCTTATAATCGGCATGCAAATCGCGAAGGAAATTAATCTTTTGGAATGCACTACCTAACTGCATCGCAGGCTTTTTCAATATCTGGTAGCGTTCTTCGCTTCCATCCACAAATACTTTCAAACACATAAGACCTACAACCTCCGCAGAGCCTAATATGTAAGCTTTATACCCGGCTTCATCGTAATCATTCTTATAAAGGTCCATTTCCATAGACTTTAAGAAAGTTTCAATTAAATCACGATCAATTTCGAAGGTATTCACGACTTGTTGAAAGCTGTTCAGGATAGGATTTAAACTGATTTTTTCGTCTAAAGCTAAATGTGTGTCTTTCCAAAAACGCTCCAAGAGTTCTTTTTGAGGATAACCTTCAAAAGAGTCAACGATTTCGTCCGCAAAACGCACAAATCCATAAATCGCATATATCGGGTCATGATATTTTTTATCTAAACCCAGAATACCGAGCGAAAAGGAGGTCGAATACGCCTTAGTAGTCATTCTACTTGCTCTAATACTTACGCTGTCGAATAATGCTTTCATACCGCTTTCTTTAAAGAATAATCCTTGACAATTTCACCACAGACCACTTCACCGCTAATGAGCGAAGGCGGAACTCCTGGTCCCGGTGTGGTCAATTGGCCAGCGAAATATAGGTTTGCTACCTTTTTGCTTTTTAGCCTTGGTTTAAAAATGGCTGTTTGGTCTAACGTATTCGCTAATCCGTAAGCGTTGCCTTTAAAACTGTTGTATTCACTTTTGAAATCACTGTACGCAAAACTACGTTTAACGATGACTCGTTCTCTTATTGATTCTCCAGTGTACCCTTCAAGTCGGTCCATCATTAAATTGTAATACTTCTCTCTAACTTCCTCGCTATCACCCGCTAACCCAGGTGCGGTAGGCATCAGTAAGAACATATTTTCGCATCCATCCGGCGCTATAGAAGAATCCGTTTTAGTAGGAGCACTTGCATAAAAAAGTGGCTTAGTCGGCCACGATGGGTCGGTGTAGATTTCATGAGCATGTTGATCTAATTCATAGTCGAAGAACAAATTATGATGCAACACATTTGACACTCTTCCTTTGATACCTAAATAAAATAAAAGTGAAGACGGTGCCATTTTACGTTTCTCCCAATATTGAGGGGTATACTCTCTATACTCAGGACTGCTTATGTTTTGATCGATATGATGATAATCTGCCCCTCCTACCACAATATCAGCTGTGAAGCTTCCACCTTTTGTCAAAACACTGATGATTTTGTTGTTTGCGTACTTGAAACCTGTTACTTCCGTGCTGGTTCTGAATTTTACGCCTTGTTCTTTTGCAACATTCACCATGCCTTCAATAATCTTGTTCATACCCCCCATTGGGTACCAAGTACCAAGGGACATGTCAGCATAATTCATCAAACTGTAGAGTGCAGGTGTGTTTTGCGGTAAAGCACCTAGGAATAATACAGGGAATTCGAGGATTGCTTTTAATTTAGGATGCGTACTTACTTCTGCAACATGCTTACGAATGTCCTTAAGCATATCCAATTGGAAAATACCTTTAACAATTCTGAAATCCATGAATTCTGTAAGTGAACGGCCTGGTTTAAAAACCAAATCTTGAATACCTACTTTATACTTGTATTCTGCTTGCTTGAGAAACTTACGTAAACGCAATCCTGATCCCGGATCAAGCTTGTCGAACATTGCTTCAAGCTCTTCCATGTCGGGACTTTGATCTTCCTGATCTTCAGGACCGTAAACTACTCTGTATGAAGGATCTAGACGAACAAGATTGTACAGGTCAGAAATCTCTTTGCCGAATGAAGCAAAGTATCTTTCGAATACATCTGGCATCCAGTACCAGCTAGGCCCCATATCAAACTTAAAGCCTTCTTTTTCCCAACAACGGGCTCTACCCCCTAATTGGCTGTTTTTTTCAAGAATGGTGACATCATAACCTTCTTTGGCGAGAAAGGATGCTGCACTAAGCCCGGCAAAGCCAGAGCCTATTACTATTACTGATTTCATTAGAACGATTTAGGCGGTTGTAGGTTAGTGACGCTGGTCGGCAAGCTTTTCCATCATCTTTTTACGGGCTAAGAAGATACGAGATTTAACGGTCCCTAGAGGAATATTAAAATGCTCAGCTATTTCCTCATATTTAAAGCCTTCGTAGTGCATGAAAAATGCTTCTGTGTAATGCTTCTCTATGGTGCCAATTTGATCCATTATGTACTGGTTGTCGACGTTGGCATCAGTTAAGGTGGTTTTACCTGCCTCTCTAGAATTTAAAAAGAATTGCCCCTCCGTTTCATCCACAAACGTGTTTTGTTGCTTCTTGCGGCGGTAGTTATTAATGAATGTATTCTTCATTATAGTATATAACCATCCCTTTAGGTTGGTACCGGTAGCAAACTTGTCTTTATTCTTCAGGGCTTTGTAATACGTATCTTGAAGAAGGTCGTCGGCATCATCGCGACGCTTGGTAAGCTTCATAGCTAATTGACTAAGAAAGTCGTGCTCGCGATCTATGAGTAGTCCAAATTCAGCAGTTGACATAATTCAATTGTTTAACGTTTGTTTGGTAAAGTTAAACAACGTGTTTGAACAATTTGTATAATCTTTTGAGAAATTTATTAAACAAAGTGAAGTTTTTTAAGACAACCCTTCGCTCAATTCCTTTAAAGTCCCGTAAATGTTGACGTTGGTGAATTCGCGCTCAGGCGTAAAATCTGAAAAAATGTACCCGGTTAAGTGTACTTGAATGCCTTTATGAACAATAAGTTCCTCTAATTCGTCCAAATAATTGGCCAATTCGGGTAATTCTGGATGCGTGGTAAAACTACTAATGAGGTGATCGACAGGTTGATTGTCTAATAAGTCGGTTAAATATTCTTTCGGTAGACTCTGTCCTAGATAATATACCTGCTCTCCCCTTTCCTTCAAGATATACGCGAGGTACAATACTCCAATCTCATGCAATTCATTCGCAGGAAGAAAAATAGCATATTTACCGTTATTCTCGTTCGCAATAGCCGGTAGGGCATCAATGGCAGCATATATTTTTTGCCGTATCAACGATGAAACAAAATGTTCTTGAGAAATACCCACGCTTCCTGAAAGCCAAAGCTTACCCAATTCTTGTATGTAATCCCCGATTACATCTCTATACGTCGCGTGTACCCCGTATTTATCTATACAATGGTCCATTATCGCTTCGAATCTCTTTATATCAAAGCCTAGCGTGGCCAATTTGAGCTCATTTAACTCGTAAGTAAAGTTACCCTCGTATGGACTCGCTTCTAAGGCGAGGTCCGCTAACTCATCTGGGGAGTGTTTTGATATCTTACCAATCTTCCATCCAGCACCGAGAAGCACGGATGTATTTAGAATTACGCGCAAATCGTGGTCGCCGTAATAACGTATGTTCGTTGCAGTCCGTTTAGGCTCTATAAGCTTGTACCGTTGCTCCCATGCACGTATCGTGTGAGCCTTGATACCACTTAATTGTTCCAAATCTTTGATTGAATACTTACTTTCCACAACCTGCTAACCTCAGAAAAGATATATTGTTTAACAAAAACAGTGCGAGTATAATAAATAACCACTAAATCCTCGAAGAAACCTTTGGTATATTTGCCGTTCAAAAACCTGAACATGGCCTTCGAAAAAGAAATTAGAAAGCGCAGAACCTTCGGTATCATTTCCCACCCTGATGCTGGGAAGACTACTTTAACGGAAAAACTATTGCTTTTTGGAGGTGCAATCCAGGAAGCGGGAGCCGTTAAAAGTAATAAGGTCAAAAAAGCGGCTACCTCTGATTTCATGGAGATTGAAAAGCAGCGCGGTATATCCGTTGCAACCTCCGTCATGGGGTTTTACTATAAGGATAAGAAAATCAACATTCTTGATACACCCGGTCACCAGGATTTTGCTGAGGATACCTACCGTACCCTCACAGCCTGTGATAGCGTTATTGTTGTTATTGATGTTGCAAAAGGTGTAGAAGCACAGACGGAAAAATTGGTAAAGGTTTGTCGCATGCGCGACACTCCTATTATAGTTTTTATCAATAAACTAGACCGTGAGGGGAAAGACGGATTTGATCTCATAGATGAAGTTGAGCAAAAATTAGGGTTAACATTGTGTCCACTGTCTTGGCCTGTTGGTATGGGGCAACGCTTTCAGGGGGTATACAATATGTGGGAGAAGAACCTCCATTTGTATTCAGGTGATAACAAACAAAAGATTTCCGAGGGTACTTCTGTAGAAGACATTAATGACCCTATGCTGGAACAGCGTGTAGGCGATGAAGCTGCGCTCGAGCTAAGAAATGATCTTGAATTACTCGAAGCTGTATATCCGCAGTTTGATCATGATGCTTATTTACAGGGGGCTCAATGTCCTGTGTTTTTTGGTTCGGCATTAAATAACTTCGGTGTACGCGAACTTTTAGATTGCTTTCAAGAAATCGCTCCCGAACCTCAAGCGAAGGAAGCCGAAGAACGCATTGTGGAGCCTAATGAAAACCAATTTTCAGGATTCGTATTTAAGATTCACGCGAATATTGATCCGAATCATCGCAATAGAATTGCCTTCTTAAAGGTCGTTAGCGGGAAATTTGAGCGAAATAAGACATACGTACATACAAGAACAGGCAAAACTTTTAGAGTAAGTGCTCCTACTGCATTCATGGCCTCAAAGAAGAGTACGATAGAAGAAGCATTTCCTGGAGATATTATTGGCATCCCGGATAACGGCTCATTCAGGATAGGCGACACAGTGTCTGAAAAGGAGTCCTTACATTATATGGGTATTCCTTCATTCTCCCCGGAACACTTTAGGTTTATCAATAATGCCGACCCCTTAAAGGCCAAGCAACTGAATAAGGGGGTTGACCAATTGATGGACGAAGGCGTTGCGCAACTTTTCACTTTGAAACAGAATAATCGAAAAATTATAGGAACTGTTGGTGCGCTTCAATATGAGGTTATTCAATATCGTTTAGAGCACGAATACAATGCCAAATGTACCTATGAGAACTTCCCGGCCTTTAAAGCCTGTTGGATCGAGAGTCACGACGATGCGCAACTTCAAGAGTTTAGTATCCTGAAGCAGCGCTACCTGGCTGAAGATAAATTCGGTCGGCTTGTGTTTTTAGCGGATTCTCAATTTTCGCTTCAAATGGCTCAGGATAAATTTGACAAGATCACCTTCCATTTAAAAAGCGAGTTTTAAATGAGTCACATCATTAATTACCGGTTGAACCAATTTTCTTGGGCCATCGCTGCGGTACTCCTTTTGCCATTGCTTTTCACACAAGGAATGTTCTTCGATGGATTAACCTTCGCTTCTATTGCAAGAAATTTAAACGAAGGTGTGGGTCAGTTTTGGTCACCTCAATACACCCCTTTTGTTCATCCTGAGTACTTCGAACATCCCCCGTTCTCTTTTGCAATACATTCCGTTTTCTATAGACTGTTTGGAGATCAAGCGTGGGTAGATCGCTTTTACGCATATACCCTCTACGGATTTAGTATTTTAATGATACGCCGGATTTGGGCTTTACTTATTCCATCGGCACATAGAAGCTGGATACCGCAGTTGCTTTGGACACTTACACCTTCTGTATTATGGGTACACCAAAACAACCTTTTGGAAGCACCTTTAAATGCAGCAGTATTAGCGGTAGTTTGGCTACTCATTGAAGGTACATGGAAAAAGAATTACCTCTGGAGTGCATTGGCTGGGGTGTTGTTTTTTCTTGCTCTAGGCATTAAAGGACCTGTGGCGCTTTTTCCGCTAATGGTGCTGCCTCTTGTTGCAGTGTTATTCAAAGAATTTAGAGCGAATGCACTGATTTCAATGGTGGTCATGGTATTGAGCAGCAGCGTTCTTTTTAGCTATTTCTATACCTATGAGCCTGACTTTGCAAAATTCTTTGAAGGTTATATTAATCAACAACTATTGCCTTCATTACGTGGACTCAGAGGGGCCGAGAGTTCGGTGTTTTTAAGTTTAGGTGAATTGGCAAAACAATTAGTACTTCCAGTTTTGGTTTTGATTGTTCTGGCTTGGAGACGCGGTAGAAGCTATCCTTTGCGCAGAGAAAGTATCTTAATGTTCTGTATTGCCTTTAGCGCAACCGTCCCCTTCCTGTTCTTACAGCGCCAGGAGCACTACTATTTCATGCCTTCTATGGCATTTTGGATGCTTGCCTTTGGTATGCTTTATGAACAAGCGCCGTGGCCTTGGGGTATTAATCGTAAAAGGTGGGTGAAGTATATTTCATTGATGAATTTGGGATTATGGTCTATTGCCATCATTCTTACCCTCTATTTCAGCAAGTCTCCATCACGAGATAAGCATACCATCAAGGCGTACAGAAGTATCGCGAACGACTTGGATCTACAGGTCATTCAGGTATATGATTTGAATGAATTCTGGAAGGATAATGCGATTGCATCTAGATACAATAAGCTTTATCTAACTGAAAAAGAGCAGCCCTATCTAATCACACGTTTAAACTACCCCGCGCCTCAAGGTTTTACTGTAGAGATGGTCTTCGAAAAAGCAGAACTTGTGCTGTACAAAAAAGCCACTCCCTAGCTGGGAGTGGCTTTTGATATGAAAGAACGAGTAAATTATTCTTCTTCTGGTTCTCCTTCCATGAATTGCGCCATCACTAGGTCGCTAACACCCATGTTGGAGAAGCCTCCGTCATTATATAGATTTTGCATTGTAACACGCTTCGTAAGATCGGAGAACATTGCTACAATGTAATTCGCGCAGTCTTCGGCAGTAGCGTTGCCTAGTGGCGACATTTTCTCTGCATAGGCTATAAATCCACCAAATCCTTTCACACCTGATCCCGCTGTAGTTGGTGTTGGACTCTGAGATATAGTATTAACGCGTACATTATTACGAACACCCCAGTGGTAACCAAAGCTGCGTGCAATACTTTCCAGGTAGCTCTTGTTATCCGCCATATCATTATAGTCAGGGAATGTGCGTTGTGCTGCCATATAGGTTAACCCTAAAATAGAACCCCATTCGCTCATTGCATCGTGGTTCCAAGCGCTTTGCATCACTTTATGAAAGCTAACAGCACTTACGTCCCAGCCTTTTTGGAGCCAATCGTAGTTCAATTCTGTGTAGTGCTTCCCTTTGCGAACGTTTACACTCATCCCTATACTGTGAAGGATAAAATCAATTTTACCCCCGAAATGTTCCACAGCACCGGTGATTAACTTATCCAGGTCCTCCATACTAGTGGCATCGGCCGCTATTATAGGGGCGTCAATTGCTTCAGCTAGATGGTTTAATTCGCCCATGCGCATAGCTATAGGAGCATTAGTCAATACTACTTTTCCACCCTGCGCGTGGATTGCTTCTGCTGCTTTCCAAGCAATAGAATCTGCATTTAAAGCGCCAAATACAATACCGCATTTGCCACTGAGTAATCCGTTTGACATATTCTTGTGTTTGTTATAGACTGCTAAAATAGGTTTTACCTAGCTTTCAACAAGGCTTCTGCCTGATTCTTCGCCGCTTGAGTAATTTTAGCTCCGCTCAGCATTCGAGCAAGCTCGTCTAAACGTGATTCATCAGATAAAATAGTAACGCTACTTTCTGTAGTGGTATCCGTGGATGACTTGGAAATCAACCAGTGCGTGTTGCCTTTAGACGCCACTTGAGGTAAATGAGTAATGGTTATAATTTGCTGATTTTTAGCTAATTCAGACATGAGGTTGCCCACTTTTTCTGCGGTTGCACCACTTATACCCGTATCTATTTCATCAAAAACCTGACAACTTAAAGTGATGTGTTTACCTAAGGCTGCCTTCAGCGCTAATTTCACTCTGCTTTGTTCTCCACCAGAAGCTACTTTATTTAATGGCTCAAGCGGGCTACCAGGATTTGCACTAAACATGAATAAGGGCCTATATAAACCTATAGACGCTGGGGCTTGCTCTTGCCACATCAACTCAATTTTCGCCTTTGGTAGATCTACATCGCTTAAATAAACGATAAGCGCATTTTGAATGTATTGCGTGGACTCCAATCGTTTGGCATGAAGCTTAGTCCCAGCAGTTTTTAATGAACCCTCAAGCTTTATTTGTTCAGCTTGTAAATTCTTGAGTAAAGAATCTTTATCCTTAATAGATTTTATCTGAGTTCCTAGAGCATCAAATTTCGCTACCAAAGCATCCGCATCTAAAACGCGGTGTTTTCGTATTAAACTATCTATTTGATGCTTTCTATCTATTAATGCATCTACATCAACGGTACGTTCAGCGGCTGCTATACTGTCTAGTATTTCACGCTCTATGGATTGTGTCTTTGAGATGATTACAAGCAATTTCTCTAATAATCCCTCTACAGATGCCTCGTTTGATGCGAGTCGAGCCAACTTTGACTCAACGGTAAATAATTGATCTAAAAGTTGTGAATTGCCCCCAATGAGTTCTGCTAATTCATTGAATTGCTCGTTGAAGTCGCTAGCGTTTTTATTCAAACGAACCAATTCTTCAATCTCCTCGTATTCACCTTGTTTCACATTCGCTTTATCTAGCTCATGGTATAAAAACTCGAGGTAATCCAAATCACTAGTATCGGCTTGTTCGATCAGTACCTTTTGTTTATTAAGAACGGCCATTAAAGTATCGTATATCCTGCTGTACTCCTCACGCTCCTCTTCAGCTAGAACAAAAGAATCAATCAATTCAACTTGTTTTACAACATCGGTAAGTAAACCGGAATCACTCTGACTGTTAATATCGATAAATTGGCCTGCGAAATAAGCTAAATCGCTACTTTTAACTGGTGTATCGTTAATAAATGCTCTCGACTTACCGCTAGGCAATAATTCGCGGCGAAAAACACTATGCGTATCATAGTCGATATCCTTTGATTGAAATTCAGCTTCTAGATATTTAGGTAAGACCAACTCTAGTTCAATAATGGCCTTAGTACTTTTATCTTTTAGCACTGCTTTTGCAGAAAGTCTTCGGCCTAAAGCAGCTTCGAGCGCCCCTAGTAAAATACTTTTACCAGCGCCTGTCTCACCCGTCATAGCAGTCATCCCTGAAAGTATAGGTAGATCCAACTGATCAATCAGTATAAAGTTCTGTATTCTAAGTCGCTTTAGCATTACTTCCCTCCTAATTCGCTGTAGCTGCTCGCGTGGGTGCGGTCCAACTCTTCTAAAGTAATCTGTAGCGTTTTTGTATCCACGCCGAGCGCAGCAGATTCGGAATAAAGGGATAAAATCTCAGTATTCTTTGCGTCGAAAAACAGGTTCAATAAATAACTATTCGGACGCTTTTGATTGGGTCCTTCCAGTGCTTTCAAACTAGAAGCAATCGTCTCTAAAGACTGCTTATGATTCTCTGCTAGATACATACGATCTAATCCCTGTCTGTGGTACATATATAAGGTGGTTTTCACGGGCTCAAAAACGGGGCTCATCAAAGCATCAGTGATCCAGAACCTGTTTTTAGTTCCATCAAAACTTTTCCATCCACTTGCGCCACCGCTGCTTTGCGCTGTCGTAACTATGTTCTGTGCTATTGCAAATTCATCATCTCCACCGTTTGCTTTAAACGTGCAACGGTCTAGACCGATGATGGTGTAGGCATAAAAAGCTAAGATAGAGCTGAGATTGGTGGTATAGGTATTCTGTTGAAAGTCTATGGGTTCATTTTCTTGGTAGCTAAAGACAATGTCTTTATCTAGCACTTTAAATACAGGAGAATTGTAATTGCTATTATATACAGGTCTAGAATACTGCACTTGCATAGTGGCATCAAACCTGTTCCCGCTCAAACTATTAACGGTCATAATATAGTTACATTCGATGCGCTCTTCGTCGCTGTATTTGTGATCTGTAAAGGCATAACCATTGAGAAAATTTTCCATAGACGTTTCAAGGGTTTGGAAAATATCCTTGTTAGTCGCTTGCACTTCTGGGCTTAGAACTTTAACCGTAGCACGAAGTTCTTGTCCCATACTTTGAAGGGAGATTAACGTAAATAGGATAACAAGTGTGAGGATGCTCTTTTTCATACCCATTCAAATTTGTTGAGTACCGCATTGAGCAGTTGATGACCTAATTCACTTTTATCAAGGAGCGGAAAGGATTGCTGCTCTCCGTTTTGGTAAAATACTTCTACGGCATTGGTGTTTGATTCGAATCCAGTTGTCGAGCTTAATGTATTTAACACGATAGCATCTGCATTTTTCTTCACCAACTTATCCTTCGCATATCCTACTCCGTCATTTGTTTCTAATGCAAAGCCTACCAGTTTTTGATTTCTTTTCTTGTCCTTTCCCAAGGTTGCGAGAATATCTGGCGTTTCTTCAAGGTCAATAGTCATGCTCCCCATGATAGTGGTCTTCTTTAGTTTCTTGTCCGCAGTAGTCGTTGGAACGAAATCGCTCACGGCTGCCGTACATATAGTTAAAACGGAAGATGGATAATATTCTTGCATGGCTGTTAACATCTCTTTTGCGCTAACAACGCGAACCACGTTCAGACCACTCAAGTCTAATGGGTAATGTGTAGGTCCTAAAACCACCGTGACCGATGCACCTAAAGAGCGTGCTGCCTGGGCTAAGGCCATGCCCATTTGACCGGTACTATTGTTACCCAGATACCGAACAGGATCGATGTGCTCATGAGTTGGACCAGCATTAATGAGGACATTCTTACCGTGTAAGGGAAGTTGTTTCAAAAGTTGCGCTGAAATAAATTGACAAATGGTCTCAGGCTCTGCCATCCGTCCCTGTCCTACTAGCCCACTGGCTAATTCACCATGCTCCGCAGGTATCACGGTTACACCTCTCTTGGTTAACTCTTCAAGGTTAGCACGAGTAGCTTCATTTTTATACATGTCCAGATCCATAGCAGGAGCAACATAAACGGGACACTTTGCACTCATGTAAACTGCAGAGAGCAAATCATCGCAAGCTCCTGTGACCAGTTTTGAAAGTGTATTGCTTGAAGCAGGTGCGATAATCATCAGATCAGCCCATAGACCGAGGTCTACATGGTTGTTCCATACCCCATATTTTTCCTCTTCTTCGTCGAGAAAAGTACTGTACACAGGACGTGTACTCAGGGTAGAAAGCGTTAATGGGGTGATGAAATCCTTTGCAGCAGTGGTCATCACTACCTGAACTTCAGCACCCCATTTTATGAGTTCACGAACTAAAAAGGCGCTCTTGTACGCTGCAATACTGCCGGAAACTCCAAGCAGCACCTTTCGCTGGTACAAAGGCCCAATTTCCACGTTCTATTTCTCTTCTTCGTTTTCTTTGCGGTAGTAGATACGATCTTCTAACCACTCTTGCAGCGCCATTGCAGTTGGCTTTGGCAAACTTTCGTAGAACTTACTGACTTCAATTTGCTCCTTATTTTCAAAAATCTCTTCTAGAGATTCTGTAGAAGAAGCAAACTCCTGAAGTTTTGCGTGCAACTCTTCGCGCGTAATGTCATTTATTTGTTCCGCACGTTTTGAAATAATAGTCAATGCTTCATAGATATTATCCGTAGGTGCATCAATCGCATTGGTGTTGTGCGTGCGGGTGTTCTTGTCCGCTTGCATTTTTTTATAATCCATAGGGAATCAGGAATTTAATGTATCAATTTACGTAAATCTTCGAGGCGCCCACTATTCGGAAACGCTTCTTCAAAATCATTTAATGCAGTCTTCGCTTCTGTAAATCGCTCGTTTTGAAGCGATTCTAAACTATTGTTTGCCAATTTAAACGCAGCTAATGTTTTGTAATACAGTGCATCCTCACGGTATGGTGTATCAGGATATTCACTTACTGTAGTTGTAAACGCAGTCATTGCAGCTTTGTACTGTCGGGTTTTAAAATATTGATAAGCTATTTCATAACTCTTAAGTTCCAACTTACTTCTTAGCTCCTCCATGTAGTTATTACAGTCCTCTAGCTTATCTGACTTTGGGTGTGTATTGATGAACAACTGTATTTCATTGATGGCTTTAAAAGTATAGGCCTGATCTAGGCTGTGTTTAGGTGCCTCTAAATAGTAACAATATGCGGTGAGGTATGCTGCTTCATCTGCTTGTTCATTCTGAGGGAACGTCTTGTAAAAGTTCTTGAAATGGTAACCAGCTAGTATATAGTTCTTTTGTAAATACAAGGTGTGTGCATAATAAAAATAGACCTCCTGCGCCTTATGAGTACCACGGTACAGTGCGATTAATTCATCAAAGATTGGGTAGGCCTTATTATATTCTCCTGCATCGTAGTATTCTACGGCTTTCGAGAATTTATAATCAAGGTCTTTGCTCTTTAGAACCTCCTGGTATTCGCCACAACTCGTTAAAAATAGTGCGAACAATATGTATGTTGCTAGTCTAATTAATTTCATGAACGGGCAAAGATACGATTTTTAGTGAAGTTGGAGAGCGGAAATCTCGCTCAAAGTCATACCATTATTAGTGTTGTCTAAAATACACGGAACCAACTCTTCTGTGAAGCCCGGCCAAGGTCTTTTAACAAAATTTTCTAATTAAAATTGGAACGCTATTGTATGACCGTCACTTTCTTCCAAATAGTTAGAAGATTAAAAGACTGAGTTAAAATGACATAGTATAAGTCCAAGGATTTAATGAACAACGAATTAGGACAGGTTAAGAATTTCTAAACTCGCAGCTAATGTATTCTTGAGATCATCCGAGGCTTCTATTAGAGGCAGGCGTACAGTAGCGTGTGTGATGCCTCTTGCTTCTAATAGTGCTTTTATACCGACGGGGTTACCTTCCTCAAACAATTGGTTTGTTAAGTCATAAATACTTAAATGAGCGTCACGAGCTTCGTTCCACCGTCCCTCGTTCATATGTTTAAACATAGCGCAAAAGACTTCAGGTACTCCTTGTCCACTTACTGAAATTACACCATCTGCACCCAAGGCCATCATTGCAAACGTGAGGTTGTCATCTCCAGATAGTACTTGGAACTCTACAGGTCTTTCGAGCAATATTTCCGTGATTTGATCCAGGTTGCCACTAGCCTCTTTAATAGCTACGATATTGCCAAAATCCTTGGCAAGGCGAATAGTGGTTTGTGCACTGATATTACTGCTGGTCCTTCCAGGAACGTTATACACGATTATTGGTAAATGGCTTGCAGCGCTTAGGGCGGCATAGTGCTGGTAAATTCCTTCTTGAGAGGGTTTATTGTAGTAAGGACTAGCACTGAGTATGGCCGAGACACCTTCCGTATCGAAAGCGTTTAACTCCTCAACCAAGGCATTTGTATTATTTCCGCCGATACCGAAAATAATGGGAATCCTGCCAGCAGTAACTTTTAGTACAAACTGCAGAATACGTTGCTTTTCACCAGTAGTTAAGACTGGGTTTTCTGCAGTAGTTCCATTAACAACAAAATAGTTCACTCCATTCGAAATACAGTGTTCTAACAATCGCTCTAGTGCTGAGTAATCCACAGTTTGGCTATCATCACGATGAAATGGTGTAATCAGTGCTACACCGACTCCAGAAAGATCTATTTTATTCATTTGTAGTCATCACTTTAAGCATGTTTTTTAGCATTTCTAATTGTTCCTTGAGGGATACATTTGGATTAGTAATGCTCAAATCAGCATTATTATAGGTTCCGCACAAATCTACCCTAATGTCGTAGCTTCTTGAGTACCAATACCAAGTTAAATTTGCTGGATTTTGTTCAAGATTTAATAAGATGTGATTATCACCCGGCTCAGGAATTAATCGTTTCGGTTCTCCTTTAAAGTTAAGATCGTCTTTATACAAGTGAGAAGTCTTTACTACTTCACCTTTCGGCCTCTTCATATCCTCGTAATAGATGTAATCAACAGCGGTAAAGTGTTGTTTTACCGTAGCGATTAGATTCATATCTGCAGTTAAAACAGTCACCTTTGGAGCAGAATTTTTAAGTAAGCGTTTACTAGTAGCTGCATTTCTTAGTCCACGACTCCAATAGATTTCTTTGATCCATCTCATAGATTAAGTAAGGTACGAACCTCCGTTTCGTTTAAAATCGGCACATTGAGAATTGTAGCTTTTTTGAGCTTTGCCGGACCCATGCCCTCGCCTGCGAAAATGAAATCGGTTTTACTACTTATACTGCCTACGTTCACTCCGCCAAGTGTTTCGATAAGTGCTTTAAGTTCATTTCGACTTATACTATCGAAGACCCCACTGACTACAATTTTTTTTCCCGTTATGGCCGAATCCGTTGCGTGGTCTTGCATCTCAGCCTCGAACTGAAGACCATAATCTTGCAGTCGCTGTATTTCAGAAATTCGCTCCGGTATTTGAAAAGTAGCTAACAACTGATCCGCAATAACTTCCCCGATTTCTTCTGCTGCTAATAGCTCCTCTTTATCCGCTGTCATGAGTGCATCCATGGATTTAAAGTGACGAACCAGCTTCTTCGCCACGGTAGCCCCAACGTGACGAATGCCCATCGCAAATAAAACGCGCTCAAACGGTTGCTGCTTAGAAGCTTCAATACCGTTAAGTATATTCAATACACTCTTTTCCTTGAATCCATCTAATTGGATAAGGTCATCAAAGGTCAGTTCATAAAGATCTGCAGGCGTTTTGACCAATTCAGTATTTACTAGTAATGCTACTGTTTCAGAGCCAATACCCATGATATCCATGGCCTTACGAGCAATAAAATGGTCTATTCTACCGCTAACTTGGGGCTCGCAACCGTCCTCATTGACACAATAATGCTGTGCTTCACCTTCAAGTCTTGAAAGCGGTGTATGACATTCTGGACAGTTTGATACGAATACCACACGTTGAGCAGATTCTTCTCTTTGGTCGACATTCACCCCTACTACCTTGGGGATAATCTCTCCACCTTTCTCTACGTAAACCGTATCACCGAAATGCAGATCTAACGCGGCAATCTGGTCTTCATTATGCAAGGAAGCCCTCTTTACGGTAGTTCCACCTAACCAGACCGGTTTCAGATTTGCAACCGGTGTAATGGCACCCGTTCTGCCAACTTGATACGTCACAGAATCAAGAACAGTTGGCATTCGTTCGGCCTTAAATTTAAAGGCGGTAGCCCATCGAGGACTTTTCGCTGTAAAGCCCAGATCTTCTTGTGCCTTATAGCTATTGACTTTGATCACTACACCATCAATGTCAAACGGTAGGTCTTTACGCGCAGTATCCCAGTATTCCACGAAGCTCATAATGCTTTCAATACCGTCACAATTGGCAATGTACCGATCTTCAGTTTTGGGGATTTTAAAACCTAATTTCCCGGCAAGGGCTATGCTTTCGCTGTGATTTGATGCTAGAATACCCTCGGGTAGAACGTAATATAGATAGGCGTCTAAACCTCTTTTTGCAACCTCACCGCTGTCTTGAAGCTTTAAGGTACCTGATGCACAATTTCTTGGGTTTGCAAAGAGTGCAAGTCCATCTTGTTTTCGCTGCTCATTTAAAGCCTCAAAACGGACATGAGGAAGTACAATCTCGCCTCGAATTTCGAAATCTTTAGGGAACGGGGGATTGAGCTGTAATGGTATGCTCCTTATCGTACGTATATTAGCGGTGATGTCATCCCCTTGCGTGCCATCTCCCCTAGTTACAGCTCGGGTTAATGCTCCATTTACGTATTGAATACCTATGGCGACACCATCATATTTTAATTCGCATACGAAAGTCGCTTCTGGCGCTAATTTTTGCACGCGTATGATCCATTCCTGCAATTCCTCGAGACTGTAGGTGTTGCCGAGCGATAGCATCGGAAAACGATGGTCCACAGTCTCAAAGTTTTTCGTCACCTCTCCTCCGACTCGAACGGTGGGACTGTTTGGATCAAAAAATTCTGGATAGACAGCCTCCAATTGCTCTAGTTTCTTAAGCAATTGATCAAAATCGTAATCACTAATTACAGGAGCATCAAGGGTATAATACCGATGGTTGTGCTCGTGTAACTCAGTGCGAAGGCGTTCTAATTCAATCTGTACGTCCATATCTAGCAAATAGCATTCGGTCTTTGCCCTGCAAATCCTGTATTAATTTAACTTCTTTTGCGCAATGTTTGACACCAAGCAGCTTCATTTCTTCACCAAAGAGATGATGGATTTCAAAAGCCAGCCAACCCCTTCTGTTCATGAAGATTTTCTTACCTAATGCAAAAATAGCATCGTAGAAAAGCAATGGCTTATTATCAGGAACAAAGAGTGCTCCTTCCGGTTCATACGCCATCACATGTTCCTCCATATCCTTGCATTCCGAAACAGGAATATAGGGAGGGTTACTCACTATTATATCGGCCGATTCGAAAGAATAGTCAAAAAGGTCTGCAACGATAAAATTTACATCCAATTCAAGCGTGTCTGCATTTTTCCTTGCTTGGTCAATAGCATCGGGATTGATATCGAATCCTACTACATCAATATCAGGTCGAATATTTTTTATTGCCAACGCTATACAGCCACTACCTGTGCCTAAATCGATAACACTTTTAGCTTGCGTATCATCTATTAATTTGACTACTTCGCTTACCAATTCCTCGGTCTCCGGCCTCGGTATTAAAGTGGACGAATTCAGTCCTATTTTAAGACCGTGAAAATAGGTGTACCCTACAACGTATTGTATCGGCTTCCTGTCTTTAAGTGCCTGTAATTCAGATTCAAAAGATTCAAAAAAGAATACTTCCTCTGCCCTCAAAACTTGATCCATACGTGTTAAACCTAAGCGTGCTTCTATCCAATAATTGACAATATTGGCAGATTCACGATCACCATAGATCGTGGAAAGAAGTGCGAGTGCATTTTGTTTGTAAGAGGTCAGCGTTTTCATCTCTGCCGAAAATACGACTTGCACCACTACCTTTGTCCTATGTCTCACTCCAAGTTTCTCACACGTTGCTTACAATTGGCCAACTATGCCAAGGGCAGTACCGCTCCTAATCCTATGGTCGGTGCGGTTATCGTGCACAATGGAGTAATAATTGGCGAAGGATACCACCATAAAGCCGGTGAACCACACGCAGAAGTCATGGCTATCAGAAGTGTAAAAGACCCATCACTACTCATTACTAGCACTTTGTATTGCAGTTTAGAACCTTGCGCGCATTATGGTCAAACGCCTCCTTGTAGCCTATTGATAACGGATAGTCGTATACCTAGGGTGGTTATAGGTTGCTCTGATAGTAATGCACTCGTAAATGGCAAAGGAATCAAACACCTAAAGTCCCACGGCGTAGAAGTGTTGTTTTCTGAGGATCCCACTCCTTTTCGACAGTTAAATGAAGTGTTCTTTCGTAATAAGGAGGACAAAAGACCTTTTGTGACGTGTAAATGGGCGCAATCCATGGATGGATACCTGGACAGAAACCGTACAATAAATGATCAAGCTTCATTAATATCTGGCCCTCTAGCCGCTGTCAAATCTCATCAGTTACGTACTGCAGTTGATGGTATCCTCATTTCTGCAAAAACCTTAAACTGGGATCGGCCATCGCTTTCAACGCGCCATTATCATGGCACGAACCCACGACCTGTAATACTGGTGAATCGTATTTTACCAGATCCGTCAGCATTGGCTAATTTAGCCACTGCTCCACTCTTTGTTGGAAATGTATCTGAGCTAGAAGGGGATAAAATCATTTGCGATCCGTACGAGATTGTGCAGTGGCTTCCGGAACTCTTGAACCATGGTATACAACATATTTTAGTGGAAGGCGGAGGTCGAGTGCTTCAATCCTTTATTGATTCGGGTACAGTCGATCAGTGGCACCGTTTTACTTCCAAAGAGGCCATTAATGAGGGAATTCCTGCACCAGAGTCAAACCATAATTTAAAGGCGGCATATAAATTAGGAAAAGATCGTTATGAGCGAGGTTAGCGATCAATATTACAGCGTTGAACTACCGTCAAAAGGTGTTTTTAAGTCAAAGGGGAGTAAATTCTATGGCTACCTCTTTCACTGCGCAGATGAAGAAAGTTTCAAGGTCCAATTGGATTTTATTAAAACACAAGAACCTAGTGCTCGCCACTATTGTTGGGCCCTTCGTATACACCCAGAGGCTATAATGGAGCGCAGTTCTGACGACGGAGAACCTGCGCATACTGCGGGAACACCAATCCTACGTACATTAATAAGTCATGAATTAGTAAACATAGGATGTGTAGTCGTACGTTACTTTGGCGGCACTAAGCTTGGTGTGCCTGGACTGATAGAGGCCTATGGTTCAGCAACAGAGGACGCAATTCGCGAAAATATCAGAATAGAAAAACGGGTGACTAAGCAACTAAAACTTCAATTCTCTTACGATCAATTGTCCTTTGTGGAGCGAATCGTTAAACAAGCCGAACTCCATGTGGTTGAAAGAAAACAAGGATTATCTTTAGCGTATACCCTGGAGGTGGTGCAAAGTCAATATGAAGAAATACAGGACCAATTTGAAAAGAATCATCACATTACTCTTCTTCCTAGCAGTTAACACTACTTTTAGTCAGGAGCTTACCACGCGATCGTTTTTTAAAACAACAACGCCTTATGCTACGTATGAACGTTTCCATTATCTCCTAGACGGACATTTACTCTTGGAAGAACAATTCTTACAAGTCAGAGACGAGACTGGAAAATTATTAAAGTCACAATCGACCTTAGACTTTAATAAACGTGCGAGATTGCCGGATGAAGTCACCTCTTCTTTGATTTATCATGATAACAGGTGGTTTGAAGTTATACCAGATACCCTCTTAGATGGGTCACTCCATGCAATCAGGTATATTACTCCTGATGGTATACTTATACTTGAGCGAGACCTAACAGTTCATTACAATGACACGACCGTTCCGGTAAGAGTTTTTAGCCCGGATCCGCTCACCCCGTACAATCTAACGTATGGTGGCATTTATAAAGATCTTAACGATGCGAACGGTACTGTACTAGATTCTCTAACCATTATTGACACACTCACTGTTGATCGGATTGCGGATACAACTTTTCTACGCAACGAGTATATAGCCATTGTGGATTTTGATGCACCCTATATCTTACCAAGCACCTCACCGCAAGATTGGACCGGTGGAAGAACGGCCCCTGAATTTGAACAAGTAATGTGCGTATACCACGTTTCAGCACTTTCGAGGTATTTGAATACTTTGGGATATGGTACTATCATGAGCTATACAATCCACGCAGATGCACATGCTCTGAATGGGCAAGACAATAGTATGTTTAATTACGGCTATTCCCCACCCCGACTGTATTTTGGTGAAGGCGGTGTTGATGATGCTGAAGATGCCGATGTCATTATTCACGAATTCGGTCATGCCATATCACACGGTGCGGCACCAGGGACAAACTTAGGTATGCAGCGAAGAAGTTTTGATGAAGCCTTTGGGGATTATTTAGCAGAACGGCACGGTAGACGCATGGGTATATCGAGTACGCGAGTATTTGACTGGGACGGTAATAACGAATTTTGGAACGGCAGAAGCGTATCCTACGATGGTGTAAAAAACTACAATCAGCTTGTTTTTAGCTCCATCTACCAGCACACAGATATTATGTCTAGCGCAATGTTAGAGTTTAGTTCAAATCCAAATGTAGGTGGAAGCGTTGCGGATAAAATTATTTTAGAGGGAGTTCATTCTATAATGCCAAATCAAACATTAAGACAAATTGCGCAAAACTTCATTTGGGCCGATTCTTTACTTTTTAATGGCTCGCACTACAATGCCCTTACATTGTCCTTTGGTGCTCCTAAGAACATTCTTACAGCTACCGCATTGGACGAATCTACCGCGATTACTCAAAAGGAGCATATTGTGCAAAGCGAATTTGGAAGAATTTTAAAAACTGAAGAAGGTAAAACAGCAATGATTAGTTGTTTTAACTGGTCGGGTCAGCTTTTATGGTCGAAAGCTACAACAGGGATTCTAACGCTTCCGGAACACACATCGGGCATATTAGAAATCCATTATGCTACAGGGGAATTTGTCTTCATTAAGACAAATTAGAAAATAACGAAGCGAGTTCCTCCGGACAGCTTTTCGGTTTAAATGTGATTTTATCTACGAACACGAGCACTACTTTACCTGAAACTAAAGTATCCCCATTTTTATCTTTTAAGATGTGGTAAAATGATATCTTCCTTGTTGGAAATTCATTTATAGAGGTCTCTAATTGTACTTCTTCATCGTATTTCGCACCTCTTTTAAAATCGATACTCATGTGAACCACAGGCAGCATCGTGCCGTCTGCTTCAAGCTGTGCGTACGAAACCCCCAATCTTCGTAATAATTCGACGCGACCGACCTCAAAATATGCAGCGTAATTTCCATAATATACTACACCCATTTGATCCGTCTCAGAATACCTGGGTCGAAAGCTATGTGTGTCTTTAATTTCTACATGTTTCATAGTCACTAAATTAGATCGCATAGTTTTGTTAACGCAGTATAAACGAAGCTCGACATTGAGATTTTTGAACAATTCGGTAAACGCATGGTAATTTATACTCAAAAATTTTGGGCATTTATACTAAGTGTTGATAATCAATGTGTTACATCTCCCCTTAAGCAAAACTTTTTATTAACACAATAGCAAATAAATTTTTTTCAATCAGAATTTATGAACACATTTGCTATGCAGTCAACAAGATGATTACACTCTTCGATTGCCGCCCGAAAAGTTTACTAATACACACAACACTATTCCAAGTTTGAACAGCCTTGGGATAAGAGAAATTTCGACCATGGAGAAAAGCGTTAATGATGTCTGGAATGAAGCCTTGCAATTTATTCAAGACAACGTTGATGACCAGTGCTACAGCACCTGGTTTGAACCTATAAAACCAGTAAAACTTCAAACAAATATTATCACTGTTCAGGTACCTTCAAAGTTCTTTTACGAATACCTCGAGGAGCACTACATTCAACTGTTAAAAGCTGCCATTACTAAATCTTTAAGTCAAGATGCAAAATTAGTATACAGCATCGTGCTTGAAAACGCCTATGGCAATGCACAAGCTCCAACAATGAAGCTACCTAGTAGCGGTCGCAAAAAGCACCCTCGTCAAAGCGTTAATATGCCGATGAAGATTGGGAATGATAAGGAAATTAAAAATCCATTCGTCATACCGGGTTTGCAAAAACTGAATATTGATTCCCAATTGAATCCTAACTACAGCTTTGAAAACTTTATCGAAGGGGATTGCAATAGACTAGCTAGATCTGCAGGCTATGCAGTTAGTAAGAACCCTGGTGGAACTTCGTTTAACCCACTCATGCTTTACGGAGGAGTAGGTTTAGGGAAAACCCATCTAGCCCATGCCATTGGGGTTGAAATTAAGGACAACTACCCAGAGAAAACTGTGCTCTATGTGAGTGCCGAAAAATTTACGCAGCAGTTTATTGATAGTATCCGAAACAATACCAAAAACGATTTCGTTCATTTCTATCAAATGATTGACGTTCTAGTTATTGATGACGTTCAAAGTTTCTCTGGGAAAGAGAAGACACAAGACGTATTCTTTGAGATCTTTAACCACCTCCATCAAAATGGTAAGCAGATCATTTTAACATCAGATCGTGCACCAGTTGAGCTCCAGGGAATGGAACAACGTCTATTAAGTCGCTTTAAGTGGGGCTTGAGTGCAGATCTTCAAAAGCCAGGTCTTGAGACGCGTGTTGCTATTTTAGGCAAGAAGCTTTACAACGATGGTATTGAGATTGAGCAAGATATTATTGAATACATCGCTTACTCGATAAACTCCAACATCAGAGAACTCGAAGGCGCTCTCATTAGCATTCTTGCGCAAAGCAGCTTGAATAAAAAGCAGATTACCATTGAGCTCGTTAAATCCATGGTCGATAAATTCGTAAAAAGTACCACGCGTGAGATCTCAATCGATTTTATTCAGAAGGTGGTTTGCGATTATTTCGATATGCCACTAGAATTACTAAAATCAAAGACTCGTAAACGTGAGATTGTTCAAGCGAGACAGCTCAGCATGTATTTCTCAAAGCAGCTCACAAAAAATAGTCTTGCCAGTATCGGTCAACAGTGTGGAAATAAGGATCATGCTACTGTTCTTCATGCATGTAGAACAGTTAATAATTTGAAAGAAACGGATAAACGTTTTCGTACGTATGTTGACGATTTACAAAAACGTCTCACACTCGCTTAAAAAAACAGTTTAACGAATGTTTTAGAGTCAGTATCTTAGGGTACTGACTTTTTTATTTATGAAAATTCTCATGGTTTGTTTGGGCAATATATGCCGATCCCCCCTCGCTCAGGGCATAATGGAAAACTATGCGCCTAACGATTGGCACATAGATTCCGCGGGTACCTCGGGTTGGCATGCTTCTGAACGCCCGGATACAAGAAGTATTTTGATTGCTAAAGAGCGCGGAATTACGATCGACCAGCAACGTTCTCGTCAAGTGACAGTAGAAGATTTCGAAGTTTTTGATATCATCTTTGCAATGGACAGTTCTAACCATTCGAATCTAATTCAACGGGCTCCTGATGAATCAGCTAAAAATAAAGTCCGGCTTTTACTAAATGAGGCCTATCCCGGTGAAAATCGCCAAGTACCTGACCCCTACACTGGGGGACAAGAAGGCTTTTCTCACGTTTACGAGCTTCTCGAAGAAGCTATTCAATCTTTTTTAAGAGCGCACTAATGGCTGCTATATACTTACTTCCAAACACACTAGGGCAGGATAATTTTGATACAATTCTACCAAAAGATGTAGTGGCTATTGTGGATAGTCTGACCTACTTTATTGTTGAAAATGAAAAAACTGCGCGTGCATATATTAAGCGTTTATTGCCTGATAAAAACCAGCGTGAGTTGAGACTCGAGATTCTCGATAAGCAGACTGATCCTCTAGATTTACCTGGATTTTTAGATCCTATTAAAAATGGACATTCCATTGGAATTCTGTCCGAAGCAGGAGTACCTTGTGTCGCCGACCCTGGTGCAACGATTGTTAGTATCGCACATCGTAAAGGAATTGAGGTTCGTCCATGTGTAGGCCCTTCTTCGATTCTCTTAGCGCTAATGGCGAGTGGATTTAATGGGCAACAATTTGCCTTCAGAGGCTATTTGCCGCACGATCGACCTATTCGAAAGAGAGTGTACCAAGCCATGCAAAAGGATATACGAGACGGCATTACACAGATCTTCATGGAAACACCCTATCGCAATGGGAAACTATTGGAAGAGTTGATGAATACCCTGCATCCGGAAACGAAGCTTTGTATTGCTGTAGATATTACTTTAGATAGTGAGTATATTAAAACTCAAACGGTCGCGAAATGGAGTTTAGAACATCCTGATCTGCATAAACGCCCCGCGATTTTTTTGATAGACTAAGTCGATATGACTACCAACGAGGATAAGGACAATAAACTAGTAGAAAGCGTATTCAACGATCTGTTGAACAGTATTGAATACAAGACCGATGAGGCTGATCAAAAGTTGATAAGGCGTGCATTCTCATTGGCTAAAGATGCGCATAAAGGCGTTCATCGTAAAAGCGGAGAGCCTTACATCACACATCCTATTTCGGTTGCACAGATAGTCGCAACTGAAATTGGTCTAGGCCCGACAAGTATAGCCACTGCATTAATGCACGATGTAGTCGAAGATTCGGACTATACACTCGTGGATATCGAAGGTATGTTTAGTCCGAGCATTGCAAGACTCATTGACGGCCTTACTAAAATCTCAGGTGTAGTCAGTATGGAAAGTAGCATGCAGCTTGAGAATTACAGGAAGATGTTGCTTACCATATCCGATGATGTAAGGGTAATTTTAATCAAGCTAGCAGACCGACTGCATAACATGCGTACGATGTCCGGCATGCCCGCTCATAAGCAACTAAAAATAGCATCGGAAACACTATTTATTTATGCGCCACTGGCCCATAGATTAGGGTTGTTTAGTATTAAGACAGAATTAGAGGATATTTCTTTAAAGTACACAGAACCCGAGATTTTTGACGATATCAATAATCGAATGGAACGTTTACAGCGTGAGGATTTTTCGTATCTAAATAAATTCGAGAGTAAGGTATTCGCAGAACTTTCTCAAGCGAACTTAACGTTCGAAATAAAGAAGCGAACAAAGAGCATCTATTCCATACGACGAAAAATGAAAAACCAGAACGTCAGCTTTGAACAGGTGTATGATAAATATGCGATTCGCATCATTCTTGAGGCCAATAATGATAAAGAAAAGGCCACATGTTGGCAGGCATACTCCATAGTAACGGAGAATTTCAGCCCCAACCCTGCTCGTTTACGTGACTGGATCAGCTCCCCTAAAAGTAACGGGTATGAATCGTTACACACCACCGTAATGGGTCCAGATGGACACTGGATCGAGGTTCAGATAAGGACGAGGCGAATGGATGACATTGCTGAGAACGGCTTCGCAGCGCATTGGAAATACAAAGAAGATAGCTCTGGAAGTAACCAATTAGATCGTTGGCTCCTACGCATACGTGAATTTCTCGATGATCCTGAAAACGATAGCGAGGATTTTATCGATAACTTTAAGATGAATCTTTTTTCATCTGAAATTTTCGTCTTCACACCCAAAGGTGAAATGCTGACTCTTCCGAAGGGAGCAACAGCATTGGATTTTGCTTTTGATATACACACAGAGGTGGGTGCACATTGTCTGGGCACAAAAGTGAATGGAAAACTTATTCCTTTAAGCACTCCTCTTAAATCTGGTGATCAAATAGAGGTTTTGACTTCTGTAAAGCAAGAGCCTAAAGAAGATTGGTTAAGCTTTGTAAAAACCAGTAAAGCGAAACAACGCATTAAGCAAAGTTTAAAGAAAGAAAAGCAGTTGATCACAGGTCAGGGGCAATTTATTCTTGAACGCAAACTGAAAGTTCTCAAACTAAAAGCAACCCACAGTAACATTCATAAACTGGTCAATTTCTTTGGCTTAAAGAATCCTGAGGAATTATACTATAAAGTAGGTCTTGGTGTTATCGATAACGGTAAACTGCGGGAATATGCGCGGGAAACTTCCGGTCTAGTCAACTATTTTAAGCAACGCATAGTCAAGAGCAACTATGCCAAGACCAAACTAGGTACTAAAACAGGGAAAACATCCTCCGATCATTTAATGCTTGTCTTTGATACAGATGAGCATGAAATGGACTATACGCTTGCAAAATGTTGCAATCCGTTACCGGGGGACAGAGTTTTTGGTTTTGTAACTACCGCTGATGGTTTGAAGGTGCATAGAGATGACTGTCCGAATGCAGTTTTACTCCAAAGTAGATTTGCAAATAGAACATTAAAAGCGAAATGGATAGATCGTAAAGGTGCATTTTCAACCATTAATTTGCTCATCAATGGAATGGATCGAATTGGTATAGTAAACGACGTTACAAAAGTGGTTTCTAACGATCTCAATATTAACATTAAGGCCATCTCTTTCAGCGTTGACGACGGGTTATTCACAGGTAAGTTAACCATCGAAGTCGCGGATAAATTGGGGTTAACGGACACTATTAACAATATCAAGAATTTAGAAGGGATTAGTAGTGTCTCTCGTGTAGGTAAATTCAATTGATACAACGTACTTTAGCGTTTTACTTCTCATGAGTACACAAGAAGCATACAATAAGGTAAAGGACGTATTTGGCCGCTATTTGGAAGAGCATAATCAACGCAAAACTCCAGAGCGGTTTGCTATTTTAAAGGAGATCTACGAAAATGACGACCACTTTGATGTAGAAACCCTGTACCTGAGTATGAAAAATAAGAACTATCGGGTTTCACGAGCAACCTTATACAATACCATAGAGTTGCTTCTAACTTGTGGATTGGTGAGTAAGCACCAGTTTGGTCAGAATCAAAGTTTCTATGAGAAGTCCTATTTCAATAAACAACACGATCATGTCATCTTAACGGATACTGGTGAGGTTTTCGAATTTTGTGATCCACGCATTCAAAATATCAAACAAACAATCGAAGAAATTTTTGGGGTAGAAGTAGAAAGCCACAGTCTTTACTTCTATGCTAAAAGAAAAGAGTCGAGCAACAAATAATTATGGCAGTAGATGTGCTTTTAGGTCTCCAATGGGGAGATGAAGGAAAAGGGAAAATAGTCGATGTATTGACACGTAAGTACAATATTATCGCTCGCTTTCAAGGTGGGCCCAACGCAGGACACACTTTAGAATTTGAAGGTAAAAAGCACGTTTTACATACCATTCCCTCTGGAGTTTTTCACGAGAATGTGATGAATGTTGTTGGCAATGGTGTAGTCATTGACCCTGTGATTTTTAAAGTGGAATTAGACAAGCTTATTGACCAGGAACCACATGTATTGAGTAGATTAAAAATTAGTCGCAAAGCGCACTTGATTTTACCTACTCATCGCTTGTTAGATGCAGCGAGTGAAGCCGCAAAGGGCAAAAAGAAAATCGGTTCAACGTTAAAAGGTATTGGACCGACCTATATGGACAAAACAGGACGTAACGGTCTACGCGTTGGAGATATTCAGTTGGATAACTTTAGTGATCTATACAACGCATTAGTTGCCAAACATAAGCAGTTACTTACTGGGTATGAAGGATTTGAATATGATTTAGCATCCCTTGAAGCAGACTGGTTTGCGGCAGTAGAATACCTACGATCGCTCGATATTATCGACAGTGAACCCTATTTCCACGACGCTATAGCAGAAGGTCAAACCATACTGGCAGAAGGAGCGCAAGGAACGTTGCTCGATATTGATTTTGGCACCTACCCTTTTGTTACCTCTTCAAACACAACTTGTGCAGGAGCTTGTACCGGTATGGGTATTGCCCCTAATAAGATCAGCAACGTCTACGGAATATTTAAAGCGTATTGTACTAGAGTCGGCTCCGGTCCTTTCCCGACAGAATTGTTTGAAGAAGTAGGAGCCACTATCCAGAAGAACGGTCACGAGTTTGGTGCAACAACGGGGCGTCCCAGAAGATGTGGTTGGTTAGATTTACCTGCATTGAAATACGCAATCAACGTTAATGGCGTTACAGAGTTAATGATGATGAAAGGTGACGTTTTAAGTGGAATAGGTCCTATTAAAGTTTGTACTGCGTATAAGTACAAAGGAAAGGTTGTAAAACACTTGCCATACAAGTTGCAAGAAGATTTAATAGAACCAATTTTTACAGAATTGCCCGGTTGGGATGAGGATCTAATGCAAATGACATCTGAAGATGTCTTCCCACAAAGCTTTAGAGACTACATTTCATTTATCGAAGCGGAAGTCGGAGTCCCAATTACCCTAGTAAGCGTAGGTCCGGATCGTGCGCAGACTATAATTAGAAACTAATGAAAAAGGCCATACTTATTTGTGTGGCTCTTTTTTTCTCTACCCCTAACACAGGGTGGGGTCAAACGAAAATTCAAATTATTCGAAGCGATACAACCGATTTTATCAAAGGGGATAACGGCGCGCAAACGTATTATTTGAAAGGTAATGTAGCTCTAAGACAGGACGTTGCGTTAATGTATTGCGATTCTGCAGTTTTGTATCGTCCACAAAATACTTTTGAAGCATTTGGCAACATACGGGTAATACAAGCTGATACCGTGCTCATTACAGGGGAAGAATTAACGTATGAGGGCGATAAACGAACTTTTACTATTACAGATAATGTTGTTTTAAAGACTCCGTCATCTAAACTTGCCACTAAAGTCTTGAAGTACGATAGGAATACCTCTACAGCCTATTATCTCACCAGATCCACTCTAGAACGAAAAGAACTACGAATAACTTCCGATGTTGGGAATTACAATACAGAATATGAAGTCGTACGGTTACGAGGAAATATAATTGCCGTTGATTCCGCCTTCAAAATGACTACTGATACTTTACTCTATAGTCCTAAGAAAAATAAATACTCTTTCGCCGGACCAACAGAGCTCATTCGAGATAGCACAAAGCTGTTCTGCTCTAGGGGAACTTACTCCGCCGACTCTACTCTACTAGAATTGTATGATGGTGCGAAAATGATGGCCCCGAAACAGTATATAGAGGCAGATAGTCTTTATTACTTTTTAAATTCTGAAGATGGGACGTTGCATGGTAACGCCATGGTTGCGGACTCTGTAGAAGGATTTGTACTTAACAGTAGCTTCATCGATTATAAAAAAAGTCCAGTCTATGTAGATGCCTATCAACCGGTATTCTATAAACAAAGTATGGACAATGACACCATTTACGCGAAGGGTGATCGCTTGGCCATTCGGTCAGAATTAGATTCGAATAAAATAGTTCATTTGTACGGTGAGACCTCTTTTTTTAGTTCTGATTTTCAAGGCATCAGCCCTAACTTCTTATATCAAGAAGGTGCAGAAGAATTAGCGCTCTACCCCTATCCCACCTTGTGGAGCGGGAATAGTGAATTTGGAGCCGACTCTACAGCATTGAAATTAAAAGCAGACGAATTAGACAGTTTGTTCATGCTTAATAATGTAACTATAACTACAGCAACAAAGGACTCCTCATACTTTGATCAAACTACCGGGACTAAGCTAAAAGGGAATTTTTTAGACAATGCTTTGAAAACTGTCCGTATCGACGGAAATGCGCAAGCGCTGCTTCATAACGTGAGCGAAGAAGGCAGCATTGAAGGATTGAACAAGAGCAGTTGTTCTTGGATGAAGATTGTATTTCAGGAAGATGCATTAAAGCGAATAAGAATGGCTCGTGACGTGGAGGCTACCTATACACCGAAGAAATCAGCCGTTCCCGAGTGGTTACCCGGTTGTCAGCCCGCTTTTGAGCTTCGACCTAATAAATCGTCCCTTACTTTGCCTGTTACTCCCGCTCCAGAACAGCCTTGATATCTGGTTTAAAATAAGAAGGGCCTTTCATCACCTTACCGTCCGCTCTGTAGATAGGTTTGCCATCCGCCCCTAGTTTACTCATGTTACTTGCTTGAATTTCTTCAAAAACCTCTTCGATGATGTGCTGCATTCCATGACTTAATATAGTCCCACAAAGGATGTACATCATATCACCTAAGGCATCTGCAACTTCCACGGTATCCCCTTCCATCGCCGCTTCGAGATACTCTTCATTTTCTTCCGCCATCAAGCGGTGTCTTAAGGCAATAATCTCTTGAGAAACTACAGCATTTGGAGTATATTCATTAGGTATTCCAAAGGTATCGTGGAACTTTTCTACATGTTTGATCTGTTTCTGCATGTCATGCTTTTTTTGAACGATTGCATTGTAAATTTACAACATGGAAAACATTACAACGGGACATTGGATATTTGCGGGAATATTTGCGATTTCATTTTTGATTTACCTCTTCATCAGTTACCGAAAAGATCTGCAATTGCACAAGATTCATTATAAAAGTAGTGGTATTCAGGTTATGCTACTTATCGTCATTACCCTGTTTGTTTTGTTTGTTTTCAAGCGTCTAATGTAGCGCCGATTCTGTCGTATATTTGCAAAGAGTTTAACTCAACCCTATCGCATGACAGAGAAGCAAAAAAAAGAAATCAGTTACCAGGAGTATAAGACCGAAGTACTCCAAGACTATAAGACCGCAGTTTTATCGCGTGAATGCTCATTAATGGGGCGTCGCGAAGTACTTACAGGTAAGGCTAAGTTTGGGATTTTTGGTGCTGGAAAAGAATTAGCTCAGATCGCATGGGCAAAGGCCTTTGAGAAAGGTGATTTCAGGAGCGGTTATTATAGAGACCAAACATTTATGATGGCTCTAGGTGAAATGGATGCTAAACGCTTTTTCACTTCCCTTTACGCTGTTACTGATGTCAGGGAAGAACCTATGGCAGGTGGTCGTCAAATGAACGGCCATTTTGCGACCAGATCACTTGATGAAAACGGCGATTGGGTAAATCTTACTGAACAATACAATAGCTCCTCTGACATAAGCCCAACCGCTGGACAAATGCCGCGATTATTAGGTTTAGCACAAGCTTCTAAAGTGTACAAGGATATTTCTTTCGAGGGAAGCGATAAATTTTCCAACAAGGGAAAGGAAGTTGCTTGGGGAACTATAGGTAATGCCTCCACTTCTGAAGGTCTCTTTTTCGAAACTATAAATGCCGCAGGGGTTTTACAGGTCCCTATGGTCATCTCAGTTTGGGACGACGAATACGGTATTTCAGTGGGTGCGGAATATCAAACCACTAAGCAAGATATAAGCGAGATTCTCAAGGGATTTCAGCGTGATGAAAAAGGAAATGGCTACGACATTTTTGTAGTAGAAGCCTGGGACTACCCCGCACTAATAAATACATTTTTACATGCTGGACGTGTGGCACGTGAGGAGCATGTTCCAGTGATGATTCACGTAAAAGGTATGACGCAGCCACAAGGACACAGTACGTCTGGATCACACGAACGCTATAAAAGTGAAGAGCGTTTACAATGGGAGAAAGATTTCGACTGCATCTTAAAATTCGGCGAATGGATCATAGCACATGAAGTAGCCAGTCAAGAAGAATTGGACGAAATAACGAAGGAAGCTAAAAAGCTTGCTCGTGAGGGGAAGAAAGAGGCCTGGAGCATTTATCAGAGTCATCCCATTCGATTAAAAAACGAAGTCTTACCCTTATTAAAAGCCATTCAAACACAAGGGGAAAAAGGCATCTTTATAACCAATACCATAAAGGAACTGGAGTCTCACGAGGATTTAGAGGTAGCACATTCATTTAAAGCAGTTCGCAAAGCATTACGAACAGTTAGTGGAGACCGTGCTATAGATGTAGCTCCGCTAAAAAGTTGGTTAAGTAAAGAAGAAGCTGTTCAACGCGAACGCTACAGTTCGCATCTCTACAGTGTGCAATCTGAGTCGGCATTGCTTGATTATACACCAGTTGAGTACGCTACTCAAGAACTTGTGGATGCCCGCATTATACTCAGGGATAATTTTGACGCTCTCTTTACTAAGTACCCTGAAGCAATGGTCTTCGGTGAAGATTCAGGTAAAATTGGCGATGTAAATCAAGGCCTAGAAGGAATGCAGGCGAAATATGGTGAGACAAGAGTACAGGATGCTGGAATTCGTGAAGCGACGATTATGGGGCAAGGCATTGGTCTAGCCATGCGTGGATTACGCCCTATTGCTGAAATTCAGTATTTAGACTATTTGCTCTATGCCCTTCAAATCATGTCCGATGATTTGGCAACAGTCCACTACCGCACCGTAGGTGGTCAGAAAGCGCCAACCATTGTTCGAACTCGTGGACATAGACTAGAAGGTATTTGGCATTCTGGATCTCCAATGGGTACGATTATTAATACAATCAAGGGAATGTATGTTCTCGTCCCTAGAAACATGACAAAAGCTGCTGGATTCTACAATAAGCTGATGCAGCTTGATAATCCAGCCCTCGTCATTGAGTGTTTAAATGGGTATAGAAGAAAAGAAACGTTGCCTTCTAACTTGGCTGAATTTACAGTACCTATTGGTGAAGTAGAGATCATGCAAGAAGGAACCGACATCACCCTTGTTACGTATGGTTCGAACTGTACAATAGCCACAGCTGCTGTACAAGAACTTTCAAGCATGGGAATAAGTGTGGAATTGATTGATATTCAATCTCTTATTCCATTTGACTTAAACCATGATATAGTAGTAAGTTTAATGAAGACTAATACTTTGGTTATTCTTGATGAAGACGTTCGTGGTGGTGCCTCAGCGTTCATATTACAGCATATTTTAGAGGACCAAAAAGGATACCAATATCTTGACGGCGCTCCCTTAACGATTACCTCTAAAGATCATCGTCCAGCTTTTGCTTCTGACGGCGATTACTTTTCTAAACCGTCTCATGACGATATAGTGGAGCAATTATATGCGGTAATGCATGAAAAAAACCCTGAGCTATATCCTTCGATTTAATGGCCACACCTAAGCTTTTCCCGAATATAGTTGCAGGAGTATTAGAAGCACTTGAAATGTCATTTGGAAAAGGTCTCTATGCTGATAAGGTTGTAGAGCGCTTGCTGCGTCAAAATAAAAAGTGGGGATCACGCGATCGCAGTTTTGTTGCAGAACATACCTATGAAATGGTTCGATGGTGGGCATTGCTTTGGGGTCTGTTGGGACAGGAACCCACTACGAAAAGAAAAGATCTTCAAAAACTTTTTGGCGTTTACTGGCTTTGGCGAGGCTTTGAGCTTCCAGATTGGCCTAAGTTTGACGCTGTTAGAGGTATAGCTATAGAAGAGCGTTTAAATGCTTTAAATGGAACGGCAACGCTTGAAAGCTATGCCTATTGGTTTGATGCCGAGGCTAGAAAACAATTGGGTACAAAATGGGATTCAATAGCTAAGGCAATGAACATACCGAATGCGGTTAATCTTCGTGTTAACACTTTGAAGGCCAGCGAGGAAAATGTGCTTATCGAATTAAAAAATGCAGGATTAGAGGTTCAGCCTCACCCAGTCTTTGACAAAGCGTTAGTATTGAAAGGAAGACCACGTCTTAATAACCTTGAAGGGTTTAAAACAGGGAAATTCGAAGTACAAGATGCTGGCTCTCAGTCCATAGCTCCTTTTCTCAATCCTAGACCAGGCGCTACTGTTATAGATGCATGCGCAGGCGCAGGCGGTAAAACACTCCACCTAGGTGCTTTGATGAAAAATGACGGTAAGCTCATTGCCATGGATGTGGAAGGCCGCAAACTAGGTGAACTATTAAAACGAACACAACGAAGCGGATTAACGATAGTTAAAACGAGAGCTTGGGAAGAAGCTGGTGTTTTGGACGAATTATCGAACAGTGCGGATTATCTTTTGCTAGATGTTCCATGTTCTGGCTCCGGTGTTATAAAGCGTGAACCAGATACGAAATGGAAGCTACAGCCAGAGCATTTAGATCGATTAGAATCGGTCCAATTCAGTATAATCCGTGATTATTCCCGCGTACTGAAAATAGACGGAATCATGGTTTACGCCACTTGTAGTATTCTACCTAAAGAAAATCGCCTTCAAGTCGATGCTTTTCTAGCTCATCCTGCAGGCGCCCAATTTGAGTTGTTAGAAGACCGGACCGTAGATCCATCAGATCATAATGATGGCTTTTATATGGCCCGATTAAAAAGGCTCGCATGAAAACCACTGAATCCAACTCACTTTATGACGGCCTTGAGCACATGAGTGCCCTAGAATTGGCTCAAGGAATCAATGCTGAGGATGCTAAAGTTGCAGCTGCAGTCGCTACTAAAATTTCAGAAATCAGTTCTTTTGTGGAAGCCCTCGTCGATCGCATGAAAAACGGTGGCCGATTATTCTATATCGGAGCAGGAACGTCTGGTAGATTAGGCATATTGGATGCAAGTGAGTGTCCACCAACCTTTGGAGTCAACCACGAAACAGTGATAGGTCTTATCGCAGGAGGTGATTCCGCAATTCGTAAAGCTGTTGAGCATGCGGAAGACGATTGGAATGGTGCGTGGAAGGATTTATCTCCTTATGCGCTTTCAGAGAATGACACAGTCGTTGGTATCGCAGCGAGTGGCACGACTCCTTATGTTATTGGCGGAGTTAAACAAGCGCGACTTGAAGGGTTACTTACCGCGTGTATAACGTGTAACGCGGGTTCTTCACTTGCACAGGCTGTAGAACATGCTATAGAGGTAGTTGTTGGTCCTGAATTTGTTACAGGCTCTACTCGAATGAAGAGTGGTACCGCACAAAAGATGGTATTAAATATGATTTCTACGAGTGCGATGATATTATTAGGCAAGGTAGAAGGAAATAAGATGGTGGATATGCAGCTTTCCAATGCTAAGCTGGTTGAGCGTGGTGCTCGAATGATCGTAGAATCTACCGAGGTTACACTAGAATATGCTGAAATGATGCTGTTAAAACATGGAAGTGTGCGTACAGCAATACATGCAATACAAACTACTCATGAGTAAGAGTAATCAAGATCATATAGTCGCCGGCTTATTTAAATTGGCCTGGTCCTTTCCCTTTATTTTTGCTGGTCCAGCCTTATTTATAGGAAAAGGTACATCAGGAGCGTGGTACTGGACCGCGTTGTCTATACTATTGATGCTGAGCGGTGCCATCCTAGTAGTGCTGGGTTTGCGTCAAATCCTTCGCGGTTTCTTCGGTGACTAATTACAACAGTTTAATCACACGTTGAATTTGCGTGCGACCTCCCCTTTCAATGTAAAGTATATATGTACCCGCTGCGATGTTATCGCCTGGCGACCAAAGCGCTTTGTAACGCTTCGATTCTAGTGTGGTGGTCGCAACCGTACGCTGGTTAAGGTCTCTTAATTCTAAATGAATGGGAAGCGATTCACCATCCGGCAGAAAAAGAGAGATGTAATCCGGGAAAGGATTCGGGTACACTACGATATCAGAAAATTCTCCCTCGACTATTGCAGAAAGATAGCGGCGTGCAAAACCTAGATTTGGAATGCCATACCCTATACGTGGATTGTGTTGGTAATAATGAGAGGAACTTATTTCTAGCGCCTCTATGACTTCTTGTGCAGTAGCATCAGGAACTGTACTCCATAAGCATGCGGCAGCGCCTGCTATAATCGGGGAACTAAAGCTGGTGCCATTTGCATAAGCTAGCGTGCCGTCGGAACGATATACCACTGCGCCCTCTCCTCTTGCACAAACATTAGGCTTTACTCTTCCATCCACTGTATACCCGCGAGAGCTAAAACTACTGGCTACACCATATTGAGTCACACTGCCAACGGTGAGAATACTGTCTGCATCTGCGGGGAAAGTGAGTTTGTCCCAACTACTACCACCCGCATTTCCTGCGCTTGTTACTACCAGCATGCCAGTGCGCGCTGCAGCCAAGGCACCCAGTGAGATGATACTGGTCCTACCATCAAGGTCTGTAACTGAATAATCGTCTGCCGGGTCGTCAAAAGTGCTGTAACCGAGAGAAGAATTAATAATATCCGCCCCTATTGAATCGGCATATTCTGCGCCAGCAATCCAATTCAACATTTCTTCTGGAGTTTCACTCAGTTCTTTTTCAGTCTTGATCAAAGCATAAGACGCCTGAGGTGCGGTTCCGATGTAGCTGAAATTGTAAGTAGCCATCGTACTTAATACGCTAAAACCATGCGATGAACCTTGATAGACATTACTACCTCCTTCTACGAAATTTTTTGTCGCCGTAGTCTGTAATTCGTCGTTGATGACAACCGTATTCGCTCCAACGAATCCTGCATCAAGGACTGCGATCAGCATCCCCTCGCCTAACGCAACTGTTTCATCATAACCGTTAGTCGAATGTATATGCAGGCTGTGCAAAGAAATCTGCTTAGTCTGACTTTCTGAAAAGCCATAGGGGAACTCTGCAGTCTCCAGTTTAGTCATTCCACCGCTCAAAGGAACAACGCGTTCTACGCACTGTAAAGACTGAATACGTTCAAGTTCAACTGGAGTAGCCTCTACGTAGGTCACATTCAACCACTTACTAGTTACTCCAGTATAACTAGCGATGGCCTTGATTGCTGCGACATACGCATGTGAAACAGGAACATCGGCCTTAGTAAATGCGATGCCTTGACGAGAACGTCTGTCAAGCGCTCTTTGTGATAAATACGTACTAAAGTTGAGGGTATCGAGAGTGACGGATTTCGTAGAGAAATATACGGCGTAAGGAGAAGCTATCTCCTGTCCTAGCAATCCTTTCACACTGAAAAGAAATAGAATAATTGCTATGTTGAATATTTTCTTCATTCAGATATGGTTCCAGAACCGATCAATTCTTCTCCACTATACCAAGCCGCAAATTGTCCCGGTGTGATGGCCTTTTCAGGAGAATCAAATTCTATATATGCACCCTCTTCTATGCGGTGTACTGTGGCTTTTACTAAAGGTTGGCGGTACCGAATGCGCACATCATAGGCACAAGATTCGCCGATGGATAAAGTTAAATCTTCACGAATCCAGTGCAGTTCAGAACCTTTAATAAACAAGGCATCACGATACAACCCTGGGTGATCTTCTCCCTGACCTACAAAGATCGCATTGAAGGTGGTATTCACTTCCAAAACAAATAACGGCAATGGACTTCCACCTATGCTTAATCCTTTACGCTGACCGGTAGTGTAATAGTGTGCGCCATTATGCTTACCCCGCTTAAATCCATGTTTAGGGTGAAAGTGAAATGGCGCAGCTTTTTCCGCTCGAGTTGTTCTGGGCAAAGACAGTACATCCGCATCTCGAGGAATTTCCCAAACGGTACCCGTTTTAGGCTCTAATTTTTGTTGTAGAAAGTCAGGCAATCGGACTTTTCCAATGAAACATAATCCTTGTGAATCCTTCTTTTCTGCAGTAACTAATCCAGCAGTTTTAGCAATTTCCCGTACTTCTGATTTTTGAAGATGTCCTATGGGAAAGAGTGCTTTGGCCAATTGAACCTGAGATAATTGGCATAAAAAGTAGCTTTGGTCCTTGTTGGAATCTAAGCCACTTAGGAGGTGATGTACTTCTTTACCATTAAGATTCGTCGTAGTTTTTCGTACGTAATGTCCTGTAGCGACATAATCTGCACCAATAGACACGGCAGTTTTAAGAAAAAGATCAAATTTTATCTCACGATTACAAAGTACATCTGGATTCGGTGTACGTCCACGTTCATATTCGCTGAACATGTAGTCCACAATACGTTCTTGATACGCCTCGCTCATGTCAATAACCTGAAATGGAATGCCCAATTTATCAGCTACCAGCATGGCATCATTACTATCTTCTACCCAGGGGCATTCGTCATGAATAGTGACCGAATCATCCACCCAATTGCGCATGAATAATCCAATGACATTGTACCCCTCTTCTTTGAGTAAATGCGCTGTAACAGAGCTATCCACACCACCGCTAAGACCTACTACAACCGTAGTTTTACTCTTTTCCTTCTGCGTCATATGTGGTTTCACTTTCCAGTTGTCCGTATCTGTACTCTTCTTTACGAATTACTTTATTCTCCTCGAAATAATACCAAGCCCCATGCTTCTTATCTCTTTTATAGAAGCCTTTAGCTAATAACTTTCCGGATTCATCGTAATAGGTGCATTCCCCGTTGAGCTTATCGTTTTCGTACAAGCCCTTGGTACGCAACGTTCCGTCTTCCCATTTCCTGAGCCAAACACCCTCCTGAGCACCGCTCTCAAAAGTCTTCTTCTCAGCCAATTTTCCACTCTCATAATAGGTTACCTGTGCCCCATTTAAGACACCGGTAGTATATTCTTCACTTTGAGTGAGCGTACCCTTTTTATCGTAATAGCGCCATGTGCTATCTCGTAATTGGTTCTTGTATATTCCCTCCGCTTGTATTACTCCATTGCTGTGGTAAGCTTTTGCATAACCTATACCCGACTCCTTCCTGTAAATGATTTCAGACATCATTCCTCCTTCGCGTTCAAAGTAGTAGATGAAAGTTCCCACTGGAACATTGTTCTTGAAATACCCTTCATAGCGCTTCTTTCCAGATTCGTAAGTCTTCACCCACTTGCCCTGCTTAAGCCCCTTCTGGTCCGTATGGTTCACTTGCGCAAAAGTGCTGGCGCCAATTAAAAATGAAAGAATCAATAAAAAATTTCTCATAGTACAAAGTTACGCGCTTACCATAAGTGAACAGGCAAGGATTGAATTAGTTCCACACCTAAATATACAGGACTGTAGGACCCTCTTGGAAAGTACTTTTGTCTTAGGTTCATTTTAAGATGTGATAAGGAACCAATTTTACACTCCACCTGTGCTCCAGGTGCAATCATCAGGCCAGATCCCACATCTATACCACCACCACCAGCAATTCCTGAAGTCAAGTCCAAACCGTATTTGAAAGTCTTGCTGTTTTTCATAAAGGCTGCACTGAACAATCCCTCTGCATACGCGCCGTAACCGCCACTGGCCGCCCAGAACGTATGACCATAGGCATCCAACGAATAGTTCTCATTGCTCCAAGCTTCAATGCCTAGCCCCATGGTTATACCTGACATAGGATTATATGAATTGCCGTTTCGATCCAAACCGGGAGAACGCTGTTGACCCACTCCAGCCAAGACTTTTAAGGCTACCTCTCGTGAGTCATTGTAAGTATAGTCTACCCCTTTACGATGAAAGCCTAAAGAGCTCTTGAAATCTAGATGTCGGCTGTAGGAAACAAAGGGAATAGAAGCTTCATCGCTTAGCGCCGTCCATTGTCCTATGCTGAATTGGTGCCCGCCAAACTGCGTTCCAGCACTTACCATAGTGGATAATCCACCACCTGTGTACACACCGCCACCGCCACCGGATCCAAGATGGGCACGAAAGAATAGGCGTTCTGAAGGCGTATTAAATTGTAGCCCCATGGAATAATTCATATACCCGTCAATGTTGCCTACTGCACCCGCTCCTAGTTGCAGTTCAGCTCCAACGGTATGATTGGTGTTTAAGTACTGCCCGACACGCACACCTGCATAGGCACTTTGCACCGATTCACTGTTGCGAGAAGCATCTTCCGGCCCTAGGAACCAAAGCCCCGTGACCAATTCAAAATAGGTAGGATAATAGCTGTTATGACCGCTATATTCTATTCGATACGGCAATACATGTGTGTAGCCGATGGATAAATGATTCGAGGTAATGGCTCCTGAAGGAAAATCTATGTGATTATAGGCAACATCCACCATTCCATATTTGCTCTTAACACTTATTCCCGCATAACCACGGTACATTAATCCATTGCCGTCCGGGGCACCTGCACCGCCTCCAGAGGCTATCGATCCACCCATATTAGCAAATACCCATGGACGTATATATTGATACACACCTCCCGTAAATCCGAAGGCATAAAAACCACCATAATTACCCAAAACAGCGCTCTGAGTCTCTAAACCGCCGGAGATTGTGGTTTTTGTCTTCGTATAATCCTGGAATAATTCAAAGCGCTGGGTCACCCACATCATATTATTAGAAGATTCCAACGGCTCAAACAGCAGAGTCATGGAAGTCCCCTGACCCATAGCGTATTGATGGGCTACGACGAAAAGTAGAAGTGATAACCTTCGCATCAGAATTGGGTGTTAAAAGGAATATTAAAAGTCAATCCCAATTGCCAACCATAGGTCGGAAAGGCTTGAGAGGAATACACGTTATAAATGCCCCGGCCCGTTACATCCCAATTATCGTTTACGGGCACTTCAAACCCCGCATTGACAAAGGCTAGCGCGGCTGCCCCCCATAGGTTGATTCCTCCCCCTGCTCCTGCACCTACCTGAGTTTCGACAAACCACATGTTTGGCTGAAGGCGCAGACCAAATAAACCTTCAGCATAAGCGCCTCTTCCGTCTGTAAAGGCCCAGTAGCTCTCGCCTCTAAGGTGAATCATCCCTTTTTTAAACAAGCGAAAAGCAACCCCTAGATTTGAGAAGCCGTCTTCGCCGAGATACGTTCTTACCCCATTTTCTATACTGAGATTCATAGGCAAATATCCGTTCTCGTTTTGTACCGATGTGTAGTTAAAATCTATACCCGTGTGCAAGCCTGTAAAGCCAAAATAGAACGGTCCATCTACCCATCTGAGTATGCCAGAGCTAAACCCTATAAACTTTCCATGGTGATGCCATTGAAGTTCTCCCTGTACCCCAGTTAGAATACCTCCTCCTGCAGGTGCTTTTCCACCACCACCTGTTCCTAAGTTAAGTTCGGCTAAAGCTCTGAATCCCATGTAATCTTTGAAGACCCCGTAGCCACCGTACACATCCATATAGCCACCTAGATCGGATACTGCTGCAGTCAAGTAAACGCTTTTGTAGGTGTATTCATTAAACAATCGACCTCCAATACCAACGAAGGCGGTATTTCGATCGTGTTGATTGAACGTTGAAAACATCGCATTTGTGAAGATTTGGGATTGGCCCACATCGTAAGGTTGGCGACTAAAATCCTGCACTACAGTGAGACTAACTATAGGACTCCAACCTTGAATTGTACCCGTACTTACGTAGCTATATTGCCCACCAAAGCCCAGATTGAATTGGCCATTCGAGTAGTCTAACATCATTGCTGTGGTTAAAAATCCACCGGAACCGTCATTGCTTTCTGCCCCACCTCCAGTTGTAAACATCAACTTTGGGTGAATATTGAAGGATTCCGATAAACCAATTCTACTTCCAATTTGATAACCAAAAGTGTAGTAACCAGCGCGTGAGCCTATGGCTGCATTGTTAAGACGAATACCGAAATAGGAAGGGCCATCCTTGATATGATAATTTGCAGCGGTTCCTATAAAACCGATAGGACCACGCGGCGCTTCGATAACCTGTAAAAAGTCAAAATCTATGCTGGTAGATTGAGAGAAACCCGTTAAAAATTCGCAGAGGAATAATAGAATCAATAGTTTTGCTCGTATGAAGTTTCGAAGCATCATTGGTGTATTGGTATTGCTCTTTTTTCTAAGTCCTAAAGTTAAGGCGCAGGAGGCTAGCGATTCCTCTGTTGTTGAAGAAATCGTTGTTTTCTCAACGCGGGGTATTAATCCATCTGGTGCACGATACCATTTAGACGGCTGTAGGTATTTGAAAAATGGTCAAATAAAGGTCGATGAGCGTCAAGCGCTTAACAGAGGGCTACTGCCCTGTTCAGTCTGTTTACCTGACCGTGCTAGTGCCTTGCCGTTCCTACGCACGAAAAGTGTTGAGTCTAGACCTAAGGCTTTTCGAAAATGTGTTTTCAAAACAAAGACTGGGGCAAAATGCGAACGAGAGGCGCTTCTAGATCATCGGTATTGTGAGCTTCACAAGAGTCGAGGAAAAAAAACGAAAAGAAAGAGATGAGCATTTTTATAGAAAAACAAAAGCCCCTAGAGTAGTACTCTAAGGGCTTAATTTTGTTGGCGATCCGGACGAGACTCGAACTCGCGACCCCAAGCGTGACAGGCTTGTATTCTAACCAACTGAACTACCGGACCGTGTTCCTCAATGGGTTGCAAATGTAATAGCGTTTTTGAAATCTACAACACCTTTGAGCAAAAAAAACTTGTCTTTTTGAAACTTTCTGAATCTTTCGAAAAAAGCCCAATGTAGTTTCTTAGGTTTGAGGCAAATATGACAAAATGAAAACAGCCGTAATTCTCGCTGGAGGAAAGGGAACTCGACTTGCAGAGATTCGATCAGATGTGCCTAAGCCCATGATGCCTGTCTTAGACAAGCCACTTTTAGCTTATCAAATAGACTTACTCAAGGAACATGGATTTACGAAGGTATGGCTTATCGTGAACCACCTCTATGAGCACATAGAGGACTATTTCGCTAATGGAGAGAATTTTGGTATTGAAATCAACTACTACATTGAAGAACAACCGCTTGGTACTGTAGGCGGAGTAAAAGCTATAGCACAACACCTGAATGATCCGTTTCTAGTGCTCTATGGAGATGTTATGATGAATATGGATCTTAATCGTCTTATTGCCTTTCATGAAAATAAGCAAGCCGATGCCACTTTAGTTGTGCATCCGAACGATCATCCCTACGACAGCGATTTACTAGCTGTGGATCAAGAAGATCGAGTAACTGCTTTCTATGCCAAACCGCATCCTAAAGGTTTACGCTACAGAAATCTAGTGAATGCAGCTGCTTACGTTTTTAATCCCATTGTACTCGAACATCTGGAACCTGGAGTTAAAGCAGATTTTGGAAAAGATATCTTCCCTACCCTGCATTCAAAAATAAATGTATTCGCGTACAATACACCTGAATACCTGAAGGATATGGGTACACCGGACCGATTAGTAAAAGTTGAGGAAGCCTTGAAAAGCGGAAAGATTGCCGCACGCAACCTAAACAATAAGCAGCGTTGCGTCTTTCTTGATCGCGATGGCGTTATTAACATAGACACGGATCTTATTGACCGTCCAGAAGACCTCGAATTGTATCCCTATGCTGCTTCGAGCATTCGGAGATTGAATAAAATGGGCTTCTTAGTGGTTGTGGTGACAAATCAAAGTGTTATTGCGAGAGGACTTTGCACCATTGCTACGCTTGATGAAATCCATAAAAAAATGGAGACCGAATTAGGACAGGAAGGTGCTTTCGTTGAGGCCATTTATTTTTGCCCACATCACCCGCACAGCGGGTATGACGGTGAGGTTAAAGAATACAAAGTCGAATGCAGCTGTCGTAAACCGAAGCCTGGAATGCTCCAAGAGGCTGCGAACCGATTCAATATTGACTTGACCAAAAGTTACCTCGTTGGTGATAGCCCAAGAGATATTGAGGCAGGCGCTCGCGCAGGCGTGGAAACCATTCGTGTAAAAACGGGACATGGCCTGAAACCACATACTGAGATTCCAATGCATTACGTCGCAGATTTAGCCGCCGCCGTTGACCTTATTGAACGTCAGTCTTAGAAGATTTAGTTACGCGATCAAAATCCTTTTTGAATTGGATACCTACACCCTGGGTATAAGGACCTGTGGTTTGGAGTAAAGGATCATTTCTATTACTTCTATTAAATGCTTTAAGTACAACGGTACCTTGTTTTGATAAATCTAAGGACACTTCTGTATCGCCGAGCAATAAGGTCGAAGCCTGCTCTTGTCCTATAGGTACGTCAAAGGAAGATTTTAATTTTAATTTACCATCGAAGAAGTTCTTTGATACCCCTAGGTTTAAGTTGTCGCCTTGGTTACCGAAATTGGCCATTGGATTGGCTCCCGTGGTATAATCAAAATCTACCGTCACATATTCTCCTATACCGGCGGCCAACCAACTGCCGAACTCACTAACCAATAATTCCGATGTAGTATTTCCTATGGACGATTCGAAGTTAATACTCTCTTGAATACCTAAGTTTTGTTGAAAGAAATCGCCCAACATGAGTAATGAAAATGCCTGATAATGCAAGGCCTCTTCATTTAAAAAATGGCGGTTCAGTTCCTGTTGATAGGAAGCTGGACTTTCTGGTAAATCAATGGCAAAAGCTATTTCTGGCGAGAGTAGCGGTCCAGTAAGCGAAATGATGAGATCTACAGGGACCTTCTCATTGTTATAATTCGCACTCGTGACTAACCCTGTGAGATCCGTTTGAACGCGGTATACGGCTTTTAAATCAAGCTCAGCTTCATAGACATCGCCGCTCCATGCTATGGTTCCGCCAGACAATAGATTAAACTGCTTGTTTATGATATTTTGTAGCGTAAAAAGATAATCCCCTTCTTCTACCGTGTAGACGCCATATAGCTCAACGCTTTCATCTTCCAGTATTTTGAGCCTCATGGAACCGCTTCCTTGTGCACGAATAATGTCCCCGAGTACCTCATCTAAGACCAATTCAATTTTAGCCACTGGGGTTACCTCTATTGCCAAATCCGCACCGAAAAAATCACGTTCACCCTCGATCGACTCTGTAGTTACTCGCGGTAGCTCAGAATCAATAAAGCGAATAAATCCAGGTAATTCAACAGCTGTGGGGTTGTCAAGAGGTATTTTAAGTATCGTGCCCGCTTTTGTTGTTGCTTGAACGCTTAATTGCAATTGTTCAACAGGTCCTATCAAATGCATCTCGCCAGCTGCAACGGCGGTTCCATAGAACATATCTTCTACATTTCTTTCTTTATTCATGGCCAGCAAGCTATCCGTGGATAAACGAAGATCTAAACCAAAATCTTTTAATTGGTGATGCTCTATGCCTCCCCAAGTCAGTGACTTCGTCTGATCGTCCATAGAAATTAGTGCTATGGAATCCAATTCGAATCCATTCTCTGAGATAGAGATTAAAGACTGTTCAGCTGCAGAAAACCGGGAACCTAAAAGGGGTATTTCAACGGCTCCTTTGTTCCAGTAAACCTCTCCTCGAGCATTCCAACTTTTCAGCGGACCATAAATCTGTACACCACCTACTAAATTACCTTCCAGACCTGCTATGGCTTCATGAAAAAATGGGTTTAACGCAGCTACATTTAGCTTATCTATATTCAGACTGAGGTCTAAATCATCAATAGCTGTATTGTAATGGCCTCTGATCAATGAATAGAACTGTTCTTCGTCGGATAGTTGTCCTTGAATGAAAACATCTGACTTTAAAGGTTCATATCCGACGGCACCAGTGAAAGTCCCGTAAGAAATATTGTTCAAGGATAAATCAGTAACGGATGCCATTGCAAACCAATTCACAATGGTATCGTCGTGGAATGCCATATCGATAGAATAAGTGCCTCCGAGAATTGCTTCCGGTGTACGAATTAAATAATTCAGCGGTCTTGCATTCAAATTAGCTTTAATATTAGCCTGATGCTTTAGAGGTTTTACAAATGAAAAGCGGCCATTCACTAGTAAGGATCCGGCTTCGCCTTTAAACTCTAAATCTTTCGTACTTAGGGATTTCGCATCCCAAAGTATTCGCTTACTCTTGCTTATCGCGAACGTATCTAAACCAATATTGAAGCTTGTTTTTACTAGAGTTGCACTACCTGATGTGTAATTCAATGCTCCGGTAACGACACTTGGAATACTGTCTTTGACAGTAGCAATAAATTGGACCTCTCGACTTATACCACTCCCGTAAGACTCAGCTTTTAGCGAATGTATGGCAGTTTGATTTATCAGTATATGATCTAATGAGGCCTTGGCATTAAAATCACTTCCATTATGATTTATGTTAAGGTCCAAACCTTCAAGCGTATACTCTCCGTACGCACAGGATGGAATAGACCCTTCCAATGACCATTGTTTTTTGAAATTAGTATACTCCCATTGTATGGCGCTACCGGGCTCAATGGTCAAGGGCAAATGCATTAAGTCGGCGAACCAATTCACCTCACCAACCTTAAGATAACCTTCCATTTCTGCCTTTGGCCACATCTTTACCGTATTGTCATTGTATGAAGAGGCTATTAATACATCCACAATTTTCGGGAGCGATTGAAATTCCCAATCACCTTGTAGCTTGCCATCAGCCACGTCGCTCTGAATAACAAGAGTTCGAATACCTTTTTTAAGACTATGCTCAGCAACCAATGAATGCAAGAAAACGGAATCGTTTGGGCGTTCCAGTAACACCTCAATGGCTTCTATTTTACCAATAGAACTGGACTTAAAGTCTACCTTGAACGCGCCACTTATGACCTGACCAGTGTCTAATGGATCGAAGAGATCTAAACCAACAGCATTCAAATCTAGTGCCGAGGTATAATCTTCCCCATTTTTTAGCACAAACCCTTCTAAATCAAGAAGTGTATCTAAACACGACAACCAAACTGAATCCTTAATTCCGTCGTGGTAGAGATCAAAACTCAAGCCTTTAGTTGTGTGAGTAGAAAATTGAAGCTTTGGAAAGACCCCTGTTGCATTCCAATCCTCAGTAAAAACCGAACTCATATTAGGCCTTATAGCCGTCCTGAATTCGAGCGATTCTAAGCTCTTAAAATTTGTTTCATGTACTGAAGCACTAATATATGCAGGAGACTCTAAATCACTGAAATTTAAACGATAACTAGCTTTTTCTGATGTGGAAACAGCACGAATGTCATAAATTTCCCAATCACTGATTCGTCCCGATACATTCAATCTATTTGGTACTAAGCTTAATGGAATCTCTTCGGGTAGGTATTTATCTGGTACAGTAAGAACATCAAGGTTCAATTCGACAGCTAATTGCTGTTTTAGACGACCCGTACACGACAATTTACCTCCGATTGTAGGACTTTTAAAGGCAAAAGAAGTTTTGATAGAATCGAATTCATGGCAGAAGAATTCGACATTATAAACGAGTGGTAAATCATATTCTTCAAATTCAGCGGGTAGTATTTGACTATTGGCATCTAGTCTAAGCAATGCCTCCACGTTCAGATCTTCGAGCTCTCCTGATATAGCACCTTTTAACTGGCCAAAGTTCAAAACATCAAGCTCAAATAAGCCGCTAATAGCGGCTTCATCATATCCGATCTGGTGGCCACAAACTAAAAAGGGTATACTGTCCCATTGCGCTTTGAAAACAATACTGTCAATACTCAGTGTTTCATCAAATTGTAAACCGCTACAATTCAATTGAAATTCAGACAAAAGAGTATCTCCCATCAACTTCAAACTCGGCACGCTTAATTCATTAATGGACAATCTAAATCCCTGAGAGGATGTTTTAGCCTCTTGTTTACTAATAAACGTTCTTACAGCAGGAACATTAATTTCTAATCCTAACGATTCAAAGGATGTAAGGCGCCATCCTTTTGAAAACGAAAGTTCAGCTAATTCTATTTTCTCACTAGTAACTAGGGTGTCGAATTCCGTGTAGAATAGTAACGGGTTAAATTCAATAGAATTTGGAAATTTATATGTAAACCCTTGAAATTCAGAACTTAACCCAATGTTTGTGAGTCGAGGTTCCACAAAACTTCGCCACAGACTCCTTTGAACACCTTGAGAATTTAATAGGAGAATAGCAGGGGAAATAATCAACAATACAAACACCAAAAGGCCTAACCGGATATTTTTACCCCGTTCACGTGATCTTTGCTGTATTTTTGACTCATTCATGCAAAATGCACCTTACATATTAGCGATCGAAAGTTCTTGCGACGATACGAGTGCTTCAATCCTTTTAGGCACTAAAGTATTGTCTAATGAGGTGGCCTCTCAAGCAGTGCATGAAGCTTTTGGAGGAGTGGTCCCTGAATTAGCTTCCAGGGCACACCAACAGAACATCGTGCCGGTCATTGATCGTGCATTAAAGGTAGCAAATATCAGTCCTCAAGATCTGAACGCCATAGCTTTTACTAACGGTCCCGGTCTATTGGGTAGTTTACTTGTTGGCACTTCATTCGCAAAGAGTATGGCATTGGCACTAGAAATTCCTCTCATACCGGTCCATCACATGCATGCACATGTTTTAGCTCATCTAATAGAAGATGCACATCCTACCCCTATTGCATTCCCCTATCTCTGTTTAACAGTAAGCGGCGGGCACACGCAACTCATAGAGGTCCGTTCACCGAAAGAGATGAAAATATTGGGTGAAACTATAGACGATGCTGTAGGCGAAGCCTTCGACAAGGCTGCTAAAATCCTCGGACTGCCCTACCCGGGAGGTCCTCATATTGACCGATTAAGTGCTAATGGCGACCCCACATTCATGCGCTTTAATGAAAGTAACTTACCGGATTATAATTTTAGTTTTTCCGGAATGAAGACCAGTTTCCTTTATGCCTTACAAAAAGAAATGAAGGCCAATTCTAATTTTATAAAGGATCATTTGAATGACATTTGTGCTAGTTACCAGGCCGCCCTAATAAAGGTCCTGATGAAAAAGGTACAAGAGGCACAGAAATTTACAGGCATTAAGAATGTCGCAATTGCAGGCGGAGTAAGTGCAAATAGTGGATTACGAGCGGCCCTAACGAAATGGGGAGCCCAATCGGAAATTTCCATCTACCTCCCTCCTTTTCAATATACTACGGATAATGCAGCGATGATTGGAATCGCTGGTTATTATCAATTTCTAGATGGTGTAAATGCACCATTAAGTACTAGTGCTATGGCTAAAATATCATTTTGATGCAGCTCTTTTATGGACACATTAATCAGGATAGATTTAGTTTACACGAAAGTGAAATCAATCACTGTATTCGTGTTCTAAGAAAAGGTACGGGAGATACTATACATTTTATAACCGGCAACGGTAATTTATACGTGGGTGTGATAGATGTCGCTTCAAAACGCGTTGTCGAAGGATCGTATACGCTCAAGGAGGAGCACTGGGGCAACGTCCCCTACAACCTTATTATGGCTGTTGCGCCGACAAAAAACATGGATAGATTCGAGTGGTTTCTTGAAAAGTCCATCGAATTAGGCGTTTCTCGTATCATACCTCTCCGTTGCGACCGCAGTGAACGCAAGGTGATCAAAGACGAACGTTTGTTCAAGCTTGCATTAAGTGCTACTAAACAGAGTTTAAAAGGGCGTCTTCCTGTAATCGATCCACTGACATCCTATGATGATTTTATTGCTATGGATTTAGAAGGCACCCGTTGTATCGCGCACTGCGAGGGTACTGAACGAACGCCTTTTACGGAATTAGCTCCGTCGAACTCACTGATTGTTCTTATAGGTCCGGAAGGCGATTTCACGCAAGAGGAAGTTCAATCAGCACAACTGGCTGGGTTTACACCCATTCATCTGGGGAAGAGCCGTCTTCGTACCGAAACTGCTGCGTTGACCGCGGTTTCAATGGTCTATGCTGCTCACCTTTAACTTCTTCAAAGTCCACTTCCCTATCTAGTGGATCTTTCCAGTCTTCCCATGAAACCTCCTCGTGTTGGATGGGTTCATCACGTAAAGCCACTATGGGTTCCGAGTGTCGATAGTAGAGTGCTAAGATGAGTCCCGTTATAGCTCCGCTAAGGTGTCCTTCCCAACTGATCGTGGGATCGTGCGGCAATACTCCCCAAACAAAAGAACCATAGAGAAACACCATCAACATACTTTGCGCAAGCAGCTTAACGTGGAATCTAAGTATTCCACTGAAAAATATAAAACTCACCAGCGCATAAAGCCAAGCGCTTGCGCCGATATGAAAATTAGGTCTACCAATAAACCATAGACCTACACCCGGTAAAAGGAATGCAAGCAGCCATACGCGATCGAAAATATTCGGAAATGAATAACGCAGTAATGTGCCTACGAAAAACAGACTGATGGTATTAGAGAATAGGTGATTAAAATCACCGTGTATTAGTGGAAACGTAAGAATATGCCATGCACCAGAAAGTTCACCTGGATAGAGACCTAGCGGAGTAAAATTGGCATTAAGGACTTGTTCTAACCCAAATATGAATACCGCAACTGCTACCCAAATGCTTGGCCATAAAAACAGCCCTTTGTGAATTCCATATTTTGACCAACCTGACATAGCGAAAAGATAGTTACTTTCGAGTAATGAAACCGCTTGCAGAACAGCTCCGACCACAGACCTTAGACCAATATCTAGGCCAAGACCATTTAGTAGGTCAAAATGGCGCCTTACGTAAAAGTCTGGAGGTAGGAAGACTGCCATCTATAGTGCTGTGGGGTCCTCCTGGAGTGGGAAAAACCACTCTTGCCTTGCTCTTAGCAAAAGAATTAGATGCCCCGTTATATCAGTTAAGTGCAGTAAATGCCGGTGTTAAAGATGTACGTGAGGTATTGGCCACCGCCGAAAAGAAAAGCTTATTTGATAGCAAGCGTCCTATTCTTTTCATTGACGAAATTCACCGATTCAACAAAGGACAACAAGACAGTCTTTTGCATGCTGTTGAGCGCGGTTGGATCACGTTAATCGGAGCAACTACTGAGAACCCTTCGTTTGAGATTAACGCTGCCCTCCTATCCAGAATGCAGGTGTATGTATTGAATTCCCACTCGAAAGCGGATTTGACTAGGATGATCGATCTCGCCAATACGACGGACTATGCCACTGAAAAAAACCTCAAAATCACCGCTCATGACTTCTTGATACGACAGAGTATGGGGGATGCGAGGAAATTATACAATCTCGTGGAGCTCTGTTTTCAGCAAGGTAAAAGCGGCGTACCTATTGATGAGGAATTTGCACAGGATGTTCTAAGCAATGCACAGATTCGCTACGACAAAGGCGGCGACGAACATTACAATGTCATTTCAGCGTTTATTAAATCTATTCGTGGTTCCGATCCGCAAGCTGCGGTCTACTACCTCGCTCGAATGATTGAAGGTGGCGAAGATGTGAAGTTTATCGCTCGTAGATTGATCATTTCAGCAGCAGAAGATATTGGGCTTGCCAACCCTAATGCGCTAATGTTAGCCAATGAGACCTTTAGTGCCGTGGAACGCGTTGGCTGGCCTGAAAGCCGCATCATCCTTAGTCAGTGTGCCATATATTTAGCTACTTCACCCAAATCAAACAGCGCCTACACGGCCATTGGGAATGCTCAGAAACTAGTACGGGACACAGGAAACCTCGAAGTGCCCGACCATCTCAAGAATGCCTCTAGTGCGCTGGCCAAGGATTTAGGCCATGGAAAGGGGTATTTGTATCCGCACGATTACCAAGGAGGCTTTACCCAGCAAGAATACCTGCCAGAAGAACTCCAGGGCACCGTATTGTGGTCACCTGCATCAAATCCTAAAGAGCAGCAGATTAGTGCTCAGCAAAAAGTGATGTGGAAAGACAAATACGGCGGTTAACGCAAGCGTATTTCGGTACGTCTGTTAAGTGCTCTACCCTGCTCGGTATCATTTGAAGCCACAGGTTCGTCCATACCTAGACCTTCAGAAACCAGTCTCTTTCGGTCTATGCCGTGGTCTACTAACCAGTTTAAAACCGACTTTGCTCGAGTCTCACTAAGCGTTTGGTTATACGCTTTTGTGCCTTGATTGTCTGTGTGTCCTACTATGGTGGCCTCCACATTCGGATTATCAACCAACAACTTTAATAAAACATTCAACTCTTTCTCGCTTTCTTGCAACAAGTGGCTTTTGTCCAATTCAAAGAGGATATTCTGTAAAACGAACGAATTTCCGCGCGATATGGGGGACATCCTCAGCTCTGCAACATTGGGACCGTGAAGCGGTCGTGTAACGTAGTCTAAACTCGATATGGTGGTAGAGTATGGAACGTATCCTTTCTTATACGCTGTGACGCGAATAGCTGAACCATCCGTCATTAATCGAACATATCCTGTATTCTCATTACTTTTTCCATTGAAAAATTGGACCCCTTCATCGGTATAAAGTTGCACGGATACATTGCCGAGTGGAACATTCGTGAGGCTGTCATAAACGACTATATCATAGTTAAATCGTGGCTCGGGCTGAAGTTCTAGCGGAAGTTCAAAACGAAACAAATCCAATGAACTCATTCTCGAATAATTGGGGAGAATCTCGTTTCCACGATCAGAGGCGAAGTATCCAAAGGTCCCAGACTTATCGATGACCAATGAAAATTCTTCTCCAAAACTGTTTAAAGGGAATCCAAGATTAACCGCTTCAGACCAAGTCGAATCTGTAATTCTCGTACACTTAAAAAAATCAGAGCCGCCTAAGGATGGACTTCGTTCCGATCGAAAATAAAGAGTTTTACCGTCGAAATGAATGAAAGGACTACTTTCGCGTTCGGAAGAATTAATAGAGGATGGTAGTTTCTGCCCTTTACTCCAATTTCCATCTGTTCCCATGGTCGATACGAATACATCCATATCTGCACTTAAGCTGTTCTCACCACGAACAAAATAAATGGTTCGCCCATCTGGTCCTAAACTGGGCTGACTCTCCCACCTTCCAGTATTTATATCGCCAGGCAATGGCACAGGAATTTCCCAACCCTCATTAGGGTTCCAGTAACTGTAATACAAATCGCATTTGCCTTTACCGTCCGGACGATTACAGACAGTAAGCACCATGAACTGGCCATCAGCACTAACACTTGCAGCACCTTCGTTAAGTACTGAATTTAAATTACCCACTAAAGGATGTCCAAATCGAGCGATTCCATCTAAGGTTCCCATAAATAGATTTTCGTCCGTTGGCCTACTACCACTAATGTCTCTGTGCGTATATACGAGATACTCAGAATCTCCCGAAATAGTAGGGAAATATTCTAGTTCATCGGTTGAAAAACTTAATTTTTGAATGTTGTAATTAAAGTTCTGAGCTATGAATGCCTCATATTCTCCTTCCGTAAATTTTAGATTGTCTAATTCATTACGAGCCTGTGCCATTCGATCTCGAGATAATCGCGCCTTACTGATATACAGCTCCATAGCATGAATACTCTCTTCCCATTGAAATAGGTATTTAAAAGCGATGCTCATTTTTAAATGAATACTTGAAAGCTCTTGAATAGCTAAAGCTTCATCATAATACTCAAGCGCGGTATTGTATGCTCCATTTCGAAAAGATTGATCACCGGCATAGATATAAGGCTGGTAATAAATGCCTTTCCCTTTGCTCATACTTTTATTGAGATGTTTCCATCCTTGGTCCACAGTTCCGTTCCTGAAAGCCTCCTGTGCTTTTTGAAATTGCTGAATTGCTGCTCTACTTTGTCCGTTTGTGGAAAAGCTTAGTAGAATAATTGGCAACAAGACAAAAAGAAATCGGCGCATTAGAAGTATTTTTGAGGTCCTACGAAGATATCTCAATCCTATTGAAAACGAAGAGAATTGCAATAACGGGTGCGCCCGCCACAGGAAAAACAACACTTAGTGCGTCTTTAGAGGCGCTGGGCTACCCTGTTTTTCATGAACAGGCGCGTGAGATTATTCAACAAAGTCTGGATAATGGTACAGACGTTCTGCCTTGGAAAGACTTAAATGCCTTTACTGAGGTCGTCTGGCAGTTGCGCAATCAACAATATTCAAGCGCAGTGTTAGGAAAAATTAATTTCTACGATCGTACTAACCTCGATGCATACGCGTATCTTATAAAAGGTGAAACGCAGTTGACAGAACAATGGTCAGAGGAATTGGAGCTAATGCATTTTGATGCAGTGTTCTTTTTACCGGTTTGGCCTGAGATTCACAGCCTGGATAAACAACGCATGGAAACGTTAGAGGATTGTATCGAAGTAGATGGTTACCTAAAGCAAGCCTACCGCGAAAAAGGATACCATTTGATTGAAGTACCACTGGTCAGTGTCGAAGAGCGTGTCGCCTTTATTGAGGCACATTTATGAGTAGAGAAAAGGCACTTGAAGTATTAAAAACGTATTGGGGCTATTCCGGGTTTCGTGGATTGCAAGCCAGTATCATTTCACATATTTTAAGTGGCCATGATACCATAGGACTGCTACCTACGGGCGGTGGAAAATCTATTTGTTACCAGGTGCCCGGCTTAATGTTGCCAGGCTTTACACTGGTTATTAGCCCTTTAGTAGCACTCATGAGTGATCAACAGAAGGGACTTGAGGACCGTGAAATAAAGAGTTATCATTTTAAAGGCTCCTACACTCCACGTAAACTAGATGAAGCTTTTAGAAACATACGGTTTGGAAAATATAAGTTTGCTTTCGTGGCACCCGAGCGACTCAACAGTGAATTGTTCCAGGAATACATAAAGCACGCAGATATTAGCTTAATAGCTATAGATGAAGCTCATTGTATTTCTCAATGGGGTTTCGACTTTCGACCATCGTATCTAAATGTTAATATTCTTAGAACGTTGAAACCCGATGTACCCGTTCTAGCCTTAACTGCATCAGCTACTCCTAGAGTAAAAAGAGATTTAGCAGAGACGTTGCTGATACCGAATGCAAAGGTCTTTGAAGACTCTATACAAAGAACCAATCTTCATCTGCATATAAAATTCACTCCTAATAAAGAGCGACAACTGTTTCGGCTACTATCGCGTTTAATTGGTACAGGGATTATTTACGCTAAAACTAGACGAAGTTGTGAATCTTTAGCGGAATTACTTCAGAACAATGGTCACTCCGCCGAATACTATCATGCTGGTTTATTACCAAACGAAAAAGAACAGCGGCAAAATGACTGGCTTTCGAATGACCTTAGGATCATTGTTAGTACCACGGCTTTCGGCATGGGTATAGATAAAAGCGATGTCAACTGGGTCGTGCATTGGGACGTACCGGACACATTAGAAGGATACTACCAGGAAGTAGGCAGAGGTGGTCGTGGAGGTCAAGAAGCTTCAGCGTATCTACTTTTTCATCAGCAAGATGTAGCAAGGTTGCAGAAAGGAATAACGGACTTACCGAATCCCATGCATGCCCTAGAGTTCTACAATAGATTCTGTAGTAGGTTTCAAATTGCAGTAGGTACCGGTGAGGGTACTACGTATCCCTTTAGCATCGTTGCTATGGCAAATGATTTTAAAATGAGTGTACCGGTAGCCTTATCCTATATAAAGTTACTTCAGCATAGAGGCTATTGGCAATTTCAAGAAAGTAGTCAAATTTGGCCCGCTCTCGAGTTTACTAGTAAACCCCTTCAATGGGAGAAGTTAGAACGACAAGAGGGAGAACTGCTCATACAACTACTGCGTTTATATCCCCACGCTATGTTCCAACCGGCTCGTATTCATCTTAAGAAATGTGCAGCTATGGCTATGCTTACCCCTGAGCAGTTTGAGCGTCGGCTTTCTTACTTCGAAGAGAAGGGTCTTTTAAAATATCTTCCAGAAACATCCGGTAGTTCTATTACCCTGATGGATCCTAGGCCCCATAAGAAGCATCTGCATTTTCCAAAATCATTTTTAGACAGTTGGCTTGAAAGTAAAGTTGAAAGAGCTAAAGCCATGCTGTCCTTATTGAAAAGCGAAGAATGCATCTTTATTGAATTATCGAAGTACTTTGGCCAGGATTCTAATTTACAACCTTGCCGCAAATGCAGTAGGTGCTTACATGACCATTATCCTGATGAACACAAAGTAAAAGAGCGCCTTTCGAAAGGGGATACAATTGACGATATTTGGTTTGATTTAAATTGTTCAGTAGATGAGCTCAGAAAGTTTGGATAGAAGCGTAATATATATGGGAACGCCGGAGTTTGCGGTAGCTCCTTTGAAGGCATTGATTCAAGCCAATATATCTGTAGTAGCGGTAGTGACTGTTGCCGATAAACCGGCCGGGCGTGGAAGGAAACTTAATGAAAGTGCCGTCAAAAAAGCGGCGAATGACTTTGGTATCCCTGTACTTCAACCAACATCGCTGAAGAGTCCAGTGTTCCTTACTGAATTGGCTTCTTTTAATGCGGACCTATTTGTAGTAGTCGCATTCAGAATGTTACCGGAAGTGGTTTGGAACATGCCTCCGCTAGGCACGTTTAATCTTCATGGTTCATTGCTGCCGGCTTACAGAGGCGCTGCGCCTATTAATTGGGCCATAATTAATGGAGATACAAAAACTGGTGTCACCACCTTTTTTCTAGATAAGGATATAGATACTGGTTCTATTATCCAACAATCAGAAATACATATAGAAGATAAATGGACTGCAGGGGAACTTCATGATGCAATGATGCCTTTAGGAGCCGACTTAGTAGTAAAGACGGTTCATTCCATTTTTAAGGGACAATGTACACTTCAATCGCAGAGCAATGAACTTGCAACACACGCTCCCAAATTAAATAAGGAAAACTGTCGTTTAGACTTTACTAAATCCCCCAGTCAAATCATAAGTCAAATTAAAGGCTTGAGTCCGTTTCCAGGCGCCTATTATGGAGACTATAAATTCATGAATGCCTCAGCATGTGGAGCCGAAACACGCAGTATTAATCCAATATTATTTCGATTAAAGGGCGGTTTGTTCCTTAAATATTCCAGAGGAACCATCGAAATCACATCAATTAAAGCTGCTGGAAAGCGCCAAATGTCAGGAAAAGACTTTGCTAATGGCATGCAAGTAGATGATTTACCGCTTATTTTATAAGTATTTAATCTTAGTTTTTGGCCAATTGTGAATAATTTCGCTTAGTTATTAACTTTTTTTAGCTGAAGGCCCGAAAACACTTGCATAGAAGCAATTTTCATCTATATTTGAGAAGCATTCGTTAAAAAGATTAATTAATTAAAACTAATTGCAATGAACAAAGCACAATTGATCGACGCAATGGCAGCAGACGCTGGCATCTCTAAAGCACAAGCTAAAGCGGCTTTAGACTCATTTACTGGTAACGTAGGTTCAACACTAGCAGGTGGTGGCCGTATCTCTTTAGTAGGTTTCGGTTCTTTCTCTGTTTCTGAGCGTGCAGCTCGTGATGGTCGTAACCCACAAACTGGTGCAGTTATCAAAATCGCTGCTAAGAAAGTAGCTAAGTTTAAAGCTGGCGCTGACCTAAACGGTAAGCTCTAATCTTAAGACTTATACCTTATCAAAATGCCTTCCTATGGAAGGCATTTTTTTTTGCCCATATACTATGGCTGTAACCGTTTGGTAACCCATTCCCCGCCATCAATAGTATAGATTATCCGATCGTGGAGCCTACCAGACCTACCCTGCCAAAACTCAAAAGTTTCGGGAGAAATTAAGAATCCACCCCAAGCTTCAGGTTTAGGAACGGTACTTCCCTCTGGAAAATGTTGCTGAAATGTATTGAACTTATCTTCTAGGGCGTTCCTATCCTCTATAGGCTTGCTTTGTTCGGACGCTGCTGCACCTATTTGACTGAGATAGGGTCTTGTCTTAAAATATTTCTCATTCTCTTGCTCTTCGAGTTTACGTACCGTTCCTGTAATACGTATTTGGCGCTCTTGTTCGCGCCAAAAGAAAAGTGAACTGACATTTGGATTGTCAATAAGTTGTTGCCCCTTGTTTGACGCATAATTCGTGTAGAATACGAAACCATTTTCACGCACTTCTTTCAACAATACGATTCTATTTTGGGGTATTTTGTTACCATCAACAGTGGCAATCGCCATTGCATTGGCATCTTTTACTCCTAAAAGTTGATAACTCTCAAACCAATCTTTAAATTGATGAATAGGGTTTTTCTTTAGATTCGCTTCAAGCAATGAATCGAACTTATAATCTTCACGAATGTTATGTAAATCCATGTTGCTAAATTAGTGTAATGCAAAACAAAAACCGTCCACAAAAAGGCGTACTCTTAATTTCTAAACCGCTTATCGGTGATGGCTTTTTTGAGCAATCGGTTGTATACTTAACAACTCACGATAAAGACGGTTCGCTCGGCTTCACGCTCAATAAGAACTCTTCCCTCCTTGCACAAGACTTTATGAATCATCTTCCTGGTGAAGACCCTATTTATTACGGTGGACCTGTAGAGCAAGATGCTCTGTTTTATTTGCATACAATGGATACGCTTAACGGCGCAATTCACGCCGGTAATGGCCTATATTTAGGTGGAGACTATACTGTTTTACAAGATGCCATTAAGACCGCTCGAGAATTGGATCTTGAAGCAGTACGATGTAAGTTTTTCTTAGGTTATAGTGGCTGGGCAGCGGGTCAACTTGAGGAAGAAATTGGTCAAGGGACTTGGATTGTACGAAAACCGCCCTTTGAAATAGATCCACTAGAGCTTACTAGTGAAGCATGGCGGACATACATGAAGACCCTAGGAGGCGAATTCGCACTATGGGCAAATGCCCCGGAAGATCCTTGGATGAATTAAAGTGCGCCTAAGACATTGAGCTTACGGTTGATCATATCGATCATCTCCTTCGCTTTCTCTGTGCCAAAAGTCTTTTTACGGTACTGCTCAACCCATTGAATACCGCGAATTGTATTTGTAATCCAAACCTCATCCGCCTTTTGCAAGTCAAATGGATTGATTGAGGCCTCTTGCACTTCGAGCCCTATGTCTTTCGCCCAGTCGAGTACATTCTTTCTAAAAACACCTCGTAAAGCGCCATCTTCAAGGGGAGCTGTTCGTAACAGGTTTCCTTGTACAAGAAATACATTTCCGTAATTCGCCTCGACCAATTGTTTTGCATCATTGACCAGAAGAACCGCATCGAATTGATTCTCGTGAGCATAAATGCTTCCTAATACGTAGGGCAAGGCATTGCTACTTTTTAAGGTAGATAGTAACCCTGGTTGTATGTAATGATCTTTAAAGAGTTCTACTTTCAAACCTACCTTATTCAAAATATAATCCTTCGTCTCAAGCGGGTCCAACTCCATCCACCAATCTATTGCGTTCGTATTAGGCGTATACGTACCGCCGCCGCCACGAACAATCTGTAATCGCAAGCGACCGTTTTCAAAACCACGCTCTTCAGCAAGTCTCAATGATTGTTCCACAATAAATTCGGGTGTAAACTCCATAGGGATGGTCATGCGCAGAATACGCATACTTGCCATCAATCGGAAATAGTGATCCTCAATGAAGAGTAATTTACCCTCACGCATCCTGATGGTCTCGAATACACCATCGCCATAACGTGCTGCACGAGCTATAGTCGTACTAGGTAGTTTCTCGAATTCTTGAAGTTCCGTATTGAAATTAATCATTTCGTTTTTCCTTTAACGTTGGCAAATCTATGGCAAAAAAAAGTCCCCATACGATCGTATGAGGACTCTATTAACATTAAGCGCGATCGTTTAGTTTACAACGATACGTTTGACTTGGACACCATTTTCGGTTGCTATTTGCACCAAATAGATTCCATTATTCCAATTCGATACATCAATGCTTAAACTGTTGCCAGTTGCATCCGAAGCGTACACTGCTCTACCAGTAATGTCGAAAGCTTGTACACTTGTAAACGTACTGCCATTCGTTCCTTTAATAGCCACTACATCAGAGGCTGGGTTTGGATAAACCTTGAACGATTGCGCCGTTTCAACAATACCTGCCGGTACCCCTTCCGCTTGAAGCACTGTAGCCATTCTTGGTATAATAAATGACATAATAGTGTCCATCCAAGCTTGTGAAGTGCTTTTCACATTTGGGTTTGGATCGGTTGCCGTTATATTCGGATCATTTGGATCGTACCAATTCCAAGGAGAAGTATGTACAATCCAAGGAGTTGCTGCTTGGGCCGGAGGAATTTCAACAGTATATAAACACTCTTCACCTGTTGGGTTCGTTGCTTGTTGGTCTACCCAAACTGCATCGGTATAGTTTTCGTCTAAGAATATATCATTATTCCCGAATGCGTTGGCCGCTTTAATCGCTCCGTATGAGCCAGTAACGCTCACTACTGCAAAGAATTGTGCACCGATTGGTACGTAAACCATACCTGTATCGTAAGGTGCAAAGAAATCGAACTTACTATGGACACTCAACATAGGAACATCACCTTGTTCCAACCAAGCACCGTCTCCCATAGCACCTCCCATATTGATAGTCATAAGAATATCATCAGGCATACCCGGGTGATTTATGTAGTTCCTACCCGGAGAGCTATAGTCCATCGTTGGTAAGCCTAATGTATTTTGGCCCGTGACTACTACCTCTGCTCCAAAGCCGTCGATATCACCTACAATAGACGTATCGACATAAGGGTCGCCTGGAAGTACAGGCTGACCGAAGATACCCGTCGAATCCTGATACTTAAATTTATTTGGCCCTGCAACTTCTGAATGTTTGTCTATAGTCGCGTATGCAAAGGTTAAGTAACCACCTGAACCTTGTCCTACCATAATGGTATTACTTGCGTTAATGCCGTAAGGGTTACCTGCACCCATTTGGGTTAAGTTCAAATAGCGTACAAGCGCTTTTGCATCTTGGATAGAATAGTAGACCGCTAATAAGTTACTACCACGACGTACATCTAGATTGGTACTATTAGCCAACCAACCTAAACGGTATGAAGCTGCAATACTCACGTATCCCATTTTCGCGAAACGTTCACACATCTCGACAACTGCGCTGTCTTGGCGTGTACCTAACGGGGAGCCGTTTATTCCTTTCGGAAGGAATGATCCGGTGTGCCAAACAATAACTACCGGTCGGTTCGATGTGGTATCTACTGTAGGCGATGGCATGTAGAAATCGGCCTGCAACGGTTGTAGATTTGTTCCACCCAAAAGTGCAGAATCCACGTAGGGATTGAAATTAACACCGTAACTCACATCGGACATTACGGTGATTTCACTGTCATTGTATATCTCCGTAGTATAGCGTTGTGCAAATACACTGGATGATACGAGCAACGAGCAGATTAATAATGTAATCTTTTTCATAGGCATGTTCTTTTTGAGAGATTAATTAATTTGAATACTTAGGTAGGCCAACCTCCCAACTAAAGGCCCCCCAAATACTTGATACACTTTGTTATTTAAAACATTACTCGCTCCTAATTTATATGTAATGGTGCGTTTATTTTCCGATTTTTCTTTGATTCGTGTCAACGAAATCTGGGCATCACAAAGGCCATAAGACGGTATAGATCCGGTGAATTGCGGCGATCCTTCAAATACGAAACCTTGTACCCATTTGTAATTTACACCAGCACCGATCAATTTTGAATCGTCGTTCTTCCAAGGATAATTTCGAATATTCCATCCTAGATTGAACTTGTGCTCGGGCGTATTGAACGCTGGAACAATAGGATCTGTAACCGCAGAAGTAAGCTTATTCCAACTGTAATTACCAGTGAGCGTCTGGTAGTCCCCCACAAAAGTATTCATACCAATGCTAAAGCCTTGTGTAGTAACTTGTTCGGTCGCATTCGCAGCGACGCGGTAAACCTGTAATGACTTTAATCGGTCAATGGCGGTAGTACCCTCCTCTATTTCTGCTCCGATAATGTACCCTATGAAATCATCATAAAGACTGTAGTAGTAATTCGCATCTACAAATACGCGAGTACCTATAGTGGCTCGGTAACCTGCCTCAGCTGTTTTAACCTTTTCAGGTCGTATGGCATCTACGTTGAAATAACCAAAATCATGTGAAAGTCTCTCATTAGCTGGTTTACCCAAATAATCTGTGATATTATCTAACGTAACTAAAGAATCAAAGCCGTCTAGATTGCCAAGAAGCACTGCTCTACCCACATTGTAATTTAAATACTGATCTGCCAATGTAGGATTTCGAATGGCACTCGAGAAACTTAAGCGGAAGGTTTGATTCTCCGTTGCTTTATAGACTGAAGAAACAGCTGGAGAAACCAAAGCTCTAAAATTCTGATTCTTATCGACCCTCCCGGTTGCACTTAATTTGAGTCGCTCATCCAAGAATGACTGTTCCCAGCCACCGTAAAGACCAGCTTCTCTATTCGTTATTACCGTGCCTGCAGTATCAGAGAAAATCGTCCCAGCGCTTTTCGGAGTATACAAACGAAAATTCCCGCCCATTCTCAATACTGCCCCATTGTCATAGGTAAAGGTGCGTTCTCCCTGAGTATGATACAATGCCGATTTATCATAAAAACGACTACCACCTTCTGTAAACAAGGTAGATGTGATGTGGTTTTTTAAATTGTTAAATTCTGATGTACCGGGGATTAGTTGATTTGCGAAACTTTCAAGTTCCTCAATGGTAACTGCACCTAATGCGTCAGAAGCAGTGGCTATTGATACATTGTTCCTGTTGTCTTCGTGCAGTTGATTAAAAAAATCTGGGTTACTCGCGATCAGTGAATCCATTATAGACTGATACTGACTCATAGGAAGGCTGTTTGCCGGAGCCCCAGGCATGGCACGAACTTTTGGCTTATTAAATATATTCCAAAGGCCCGTATAATACAGATTGTAGGATTGATTCGATACCACGCTGTCTTGCATTCTTAGCGCTGTAAAGTAAGCATCGTAGCTGTTGCCCGCATCTTCGTGAGTGGAATACGCTCGCCAAAACCACTTGTCCTTCTTTTGAATTTCTACTCTATTCTGAAGAAATAATATGTCTTTAAGACTATATCTATTGTCTCCTTGATATACGGTGGTACCCGAACCGAAATTGACCGCATAAATCGCTGTTAAATCTTCCTTGATTTTGTAGTGTAGCGCGGTGGTTAACTTGATGTTTTCAGTATCATAATCCACTAAATGCTTCTCTTCAATTCCAGGGCGATAAAATCTTCCTAGTCCAGGGAATGTCTTTGAGTCGCCTCCATCGTCCCACCAATCTTCATCTCCGTAGCGATTCACCGCATCATAACCACCAGGGTTCGTAGCATCGTCTCGGCTTACATCCGTAGGGTCCATATTGCTGGCTTCCCAATCATCCGCCTTCAGTGCAAAAACGTTGATTTTATAAGCAAACTTCTCATTTACTTTTGCCGCCCATCGTAACGAAAATTCAGTTAGATTACGCTCGCCGGCCTTCAAGCTTGCGCTCAAACCAGTGAACTGAAAAGGGTCTTTCGTTTGCATGGCAATTACCCCATTAAAAGCACTGGGACCATAAAACGCGGTACTTGCACCTGCAATAACATCAACAGTTACGATGTCTAGATCTGGTGCACCTAGGAAATTACCTAAACTAAAATTCAATCCTGGGCTTTGATTGTCCACTCCATCTATGAGTTGCAGCGACCTTACGGGAGAAGTACTGTTGAAACCTCTCGTATTGATAATTTTAAATCCTATGCTCGCGCTCGTTAAATCGACGCCTTTTAGCGTACCTAAATGATCGTAAAAACTGACACTAGGGCTCTCTTTAATGGCCAATGCATCCATACTTTCTACAGTGAGGGCACTCTTTTCTTGTTGGGCACTTAAGCGTTGCTGTACGACACTGACTTCTTTGAGTAGGTTTTGATCCGGTTGTAAAACGATTCTATTACCGGTCGTTCCTGTTGTTTTGAAATCTAATAACTGAAAACCCATGCTTTGCACACGAACGGCCGCGCTCACCGCATTCTTTCCATAGATATTTAAGGACCAATTACCGTCAAAATCAGTCACTGTACCAATATTTGTCGGCTTTGATTCGTTCAATAATAGGACGCTTGCACCTACAATAGGCTCTCCACGAGGATCAACAACTGTTCCGCTAAGTTGTGCGTACACTGAACTGCCGCACAAAAGTGCGAGAAATAGAAGGGTTTTGTTCATACCCTTAAAATAGAAAGATTTTCGATTAAAAGAGGTGCCTGTACCTCTTATTGTAACTTATTTATTCGCAGCACGTTGAAGACGGTCATTCACGGCTCTACCTAAACCGTATTCAGGTAATAAGTGAACATAGATAGTTGTCAACGGAGCCTTACCCAATAATCGCAATCCTTTGAATAGGTTACAAGCAGCTTCCGAATCTGATTTTTGCTCACTCAAATTGAAACTACTACTATGAGTTATTGTTTCGCCCCAATAGAGTATTCCTATTCCATTTGGATTATCGTTAGACTTTAAAGCAGCCAAAAGTGCTTCTCTATCATCGAACAACTGAACGGAAGTACCGGGGTTGTAATGCGAGCTTAGCATTCCAGGGGCGCTTGGATTGGAAGAACTTAACTCAGCAGTAATCGGTCCTAGAACTCGTTCTAGTTGTTCTAAGGCCATTCCTCCTAAGCGCAAAACCTTAGGTGTATTAGAACTCATATCGACAATGGTACTTTCAATACCTATACTACAAGGACCACCATCGACTACGCCAGAAATCTTAGTACCTAACTGGTCCAATACATGTTGTGCTGTAGTTGGAGATGCAAAACCGAAAGGATTCGCGCTAGGCGCAGCAATGCAAAGACCGCTAGATTGAAGTACGTCTAACATCAAAGGATGCGCCGGAATTCTGACCGCCACGGTAGGATGTCCGCTCGTTACAAGATCTGGAATCGTTTTCTTTTTAGGTAAAACAACCGTTAATGGTCCCGGACTGAAAGCAAGAAAAAGTTGTTCGGCTGCATTTGACAATTCTGCAATCTCTTTAACCGCAGCTAAAGTAGGAACGTGTACTATAAGCGGATCAAAACTAGGCCTGTTTTTAGCCTTATAAAGCTTTGCTACTGCTGCCTCATTGGTAGCATCAGCACCTAATCCATACACGGTCTCTGTTGGTAAGCCTACGATTTGCCCCTGTCGTAAAACATCAACCGCTTCTATAACTGAAAGTACCTTACCCATAGCTTAAGGAATATGCATGTATTTATGCGTCTGTAAGCTAACCTTCCACTTCGGGTTGGTCATCACGTAATCAACGATAAGAGGCATCATTTCTTCGCGTTTACTCCATTCAGGTTGCAAAAACAATTGGCAGTCTTCATGCATCTTAGCAGCATGTTCTTCTGCCCACTTAAAGTCGTTTTGATTATAAACGATCACCTTTAACTCATGCGCAGCCTTGTAGAAGGCTTCCATAGGTTGAGCTGTTTTCTTTGGGCTTAGACAAATCCAATCCCAATCACCGGTTAACTTATACGCTCCTGAGGTTTCAACATATACTTGCATACCCTTCGCTTTCAATGAAGTAACTAACGGCTCCATATTCCACGTCAGGGGTTCACCTCCCGTTACAACCACGGTGGTACTGTACTTCTTCGCATTGGTTACAATGGCCTCAATGGGAGTTGGAGGATGACTATCCGGATTCCAACTTTCTTTTACATCACACCAATGGCAACCTACATCGCAGCCTCCGATACGTATAAAATAAGCCGCCTTACCAGTATGAAAACCTTCCCCTTGTATGGTATAGAATTCTTCCATAAGAGGAACCACTAGTCCTTCTCTTATTTCCGATTGCTTGTAACTCGCTGACGTTTGAATATTTTTCACTTATTCTTCTCCTAACTCTGTTACCTTCATTGTGTTCATCATCAGGGCAGCGCGGGTCATAGGCCCTACTCCGCCTGGGACAGGTGTTATGAAGCTACATTTAGGTGCAACTGCCTCGTAATCAACATCACCGAGCAATCTAAAGCCGCTTTTCTTGGTACTATCGTCTATTCTCGTGATCCCCACGTCAATAACACATGCACCCTCCTTAACCATATCAGGCGTCACAAATCCAGGCCGCCCAAGCGCTGCGACAATAATATCTGCATTTCTGCAAATATCTTCAAGGTCTTGCGTACGACTGTGGCATAGTGTTACCGTACAATTTCCCGGGTAATTGTGCTGACTTAGCAAAATTGACATCGGCGAACCTACGATGTGTGAGCGTCCAATTACAACACAATTTTTTCCTTCCGTAGGAACTTCATAGCGACGTAATAATTCCACAATTCCTTGCGGTGTGGCGGGAATGTATGTAGGGAGATTGAGCGTCATCTTACCGACATTTTGTGGATGAAAACCATCCACATCCTTTTTAGGATCTACAGCTAATAAAACCTTCGTTTCATCGATATGCTGAGGCAATGGCAGTTGTACAATGTAGCCGTCAATATCGTCGTCATTATTTAGCTTACCTATGGCTTTCAGGAGTTCGGCCTCCGTAGTTTCTGCAGGAAGTTTGATCAACGTTGAACCGAACCCAACCTCTTCGCAATCACGAACTTTAGCATTTACATAGGTTCTAGAAGCCCCATCCTCACCTACTAGTATTGCTGCAAGATGTGGAATCTTTTTGCCCTGTGCTTTTAAATCTTTGACCCTAATGGCCAATTCTTGTCTGATTTTGGCTGAGGTTACTTTTCCATCTAAAACTACCATAGCTTATTCTTTAGCGCATTCCGCGCATCATATTCATCATTCCACGTTTTCCACCGCCACTTTGCATCATCTTCATGACTTTTCGCATGTCAGTAAACTGCTTTAATAGGTTATTTACATCCTGAACAGTGCGACCAGAGCCCGAAGCAATGCGTTTTCTTCGTGATCCGTTAATGGTATCCGGCTGCTGACGCTCAACAGGAGTCATAGAATTGATCATTGCTTCAATATGCTTGAAGGCATCATCGTCAATATCCACATTTTTTAATGCCTTGCCCATACCAGGAATCATCCCCATTAAATCCTTCATATTCCCCATCTTCTTGATCTGCTGGATTTGCTCCATAAAATCATCGAAACCGAAGGCATCCTGAGAGATTTTTTTACTCATTTTCCGAGCACTCTCTTCATCAAATTGTTCCTGTGCTTTTTCAACAAGACTTACCACATCGCCCATACCTAGGATACGGTCTGCCATGCGGTCTGGATGGAAAACATCCAATGCTTCCATTTTCTCGCCTGTACCAATAAACTTTATGGGCTTATTCACTACAGATTTAATCGTTAATGCCGCACCACCTCTTGTATCACCATCGAGTTTCGTAAGAATGACACCTTCAAAATCTAGAACATCATTAAATGCTTTCGCCGTATTTACAGCATCTTGACCCGTCATTGCATCTACTACAAACAGGGTTTCTTGAGGAGCTACAGCTTTGTGTATACGACCTATTTCATCCATCATGGCAGCATCCACAGCCAAACGACCCGCAGTATCGACGATAACTGTATTGTACCCTTTGCTTTTAGCATGCTTTACCGCATTCTCCGCAATATTAACGGGGTCCTGATTTCCAACTTCAGCATAGACCTCTATACCTAGTTGCTCTCCTAATACCTGCAATTGATTGATTGCAGCAGGTCTGTACACATCACAAGCTACCAATAAGGGTTTACGTGATTTCTTACGGAGCAGATAATTGGCCAATTTCGCACTGTGAGTGGTTTTACCAGAACCTTGCAGACCCGCCATAAGTATGATTGATGGCGTTGAAGTGAGGTCTAAAGATTCAGCCTGCCCACCCATTAATTCAGCCATCTCATCACGAACGATCTTCACCATGGCCTGCCCCGGCTTAACAGCAGTAATAACACCTTGACCTATGGCTTTTGCTTTAACCGTATTAGTAAAGTCCTTCGCAATTTTAAAACTAACATCGGCCTCCACAAGAGCACGACGGATTTGCTTAACGCTATCCGCGATGTTTAATTCAGTTATCTTATTATTCCCTTTGAGAATATCAAAGGCACCTTCTAAACGGTCACTTAAACTTTCAAACATATGCTTAAACGTTTGGTATATTTTCTAAAGTCGCTAAAAAGAATTTCCAACTCTTCTGTACAGAACTGATTTGACATTTTTCATCGGGCGAATGTGCTCCCCGGATATTTGGTCCAAAAGAAATCAATTCCATTTCGGGATAATTAGTTCCTAAGATTCCACATTCTAATCCAGCATGACATGCCTGAATTTTCGGCTCTGCCTGGAAAAGGTCGCGGTATAACCCGCTCATAGTGGTAAGAATATTGCTTTTTGGATTAGGTGCCCAACCAGGGTAATCGCCGCTTAAGTCAACAGCACATCCTATGGTTTCAAAAATTCGCTGAATACCACGTGCCAGATCCATCTTTTCTGTCTCTACCGCACTACGCGTAAGACACATCACAGTAAAATCGCCGTCCTTTAAAGCTACTCGAGCGAGGTTATTTGATGTTTGAACTAAGCCCGCAATATCCGGTGACATTCGATAAATTCCATTTGGACAGGCGTAAATTGCACTTATGATCGATTGGCTAGCTGCTGCTGAAAGTGCTGCCTTGGGTCTATCTATGGTCTCGCAACTGATCTCAATATCTGCATCCGTGGTTGCGTGTTCGTCTATAAATTCTTCTCCAACTCCGGTAATTACTTCTTCGAAAGATTCTTCACTACCGTTCCAAATAACGTGGGCAACACTCTCTCTTGGAATAGCATTCCGAAGACTTCCTCCATCTAGGGCAACCAATTGAACCCCATCGCCCAAACGATCGAGCAAACGGTTCATAAGCTTATTGGCATTACCTAAACCTTTATGAATATCCATACCACTGTGACCACCATTCAATCCTTTAATGGTAATCTCGTAGGCTAGGGCATCATTTTGTACAGGCTTCGTATCAAAAGATCGTGTCGCCGTAGCGTCTATACCACCTGCACAACCAATGGTCAATTCATCATCGTCCTCAGTATCAATATTCAAAAGAATCTTACCGTTAAGCATTCCTCCCTTGAGTTCCAAAGCACCAGTCATTCCCGTTTCTTCGTCAATAGTAAATAGAGCGTCAATTGCGGGGTGCGCGATGGTATCAGAAGACAATACAGCCATAATGAAGGCAACACCCATGCCATTATCCGATCCAAGGGTCGTGCCTTGTGCCTTTACCCAGTCACCTTCGACCAACATCTTAATTCCTTCCGTGTCAAAGTCAAATGTGGTGTCATTATTCTTTTGATGAACCATGTCAAGATGGGCCTGAAGAACCACGGGAGTCTTGTCTTCCATTCCAATCGACGCCGGTTTCCGTATGAATACGTTACCAATATGGTCTACCTCAGTGGGTAGATTCAGTTTATGGCCGAAATCGACCATGAATTGGATCACACGCTCTTCCTTTTTAGACGGACGCGGAACTGCATTTAAATCTGCAAAGTGATTCCAAACGTTATTTGGCGCTAAGGCTCTTACTTCATTACTCATCTTACATTCTATTTGGCACTTGGATACCCAAGCAATTCATCGAAGCCTTGATTACTTCGCCTACTTTCTTACTCAACAACAAACGGAAGACAATGCTTTGTTCGGTTTCCGCCTTTAAGATGCTGTTGTTTTGATAAAATCCGTTGTATTTCTTGACCAATTCATAGGTATAATTAGCTAACACTGCCGGAGAAAAGTTTCTAGCCGCTTGGTCAACTACTTCTGGAAATTGGAGCAGCGCTTTTATAACTATCGTTTCCTCCTCATTCGGCGTCAATGCTGACCAATCCAATACTTCTCCTTGCGGCGCCTTTCGCTGCAGGCTTTGAATACGTGCATGAGCATATTGAATAAAGGGGCCGGTATGGCCGTTAAAATCAATGCTTTCAGCTGGGTTGAAAAGCATGCGCTTTTTGGGGTCGACTTTTAGGATAAAGTATTTTAATGCACCTAAGCCGAGTGTAGTAAATAGTTCTTGTTGTTCCGCTTCTTCAAGGCCGTCTAATTTGCCGAGTTCTTTTGAAATAGTTTCGGCATCCGCGACCATTCCATCTATCAAATCGTCGGCATCTACTACCGTACCTTCCCTACTTTTCATTTTTCCAGAAGGAAGGTCAACCATTCCGTAACTTAAATGATGTAGTTGTTCCGCCCATGAATATCCTAATTTGGAAAGTATCAAAAAAAGAACTTTAAAGTGGTAATCTTGCTCGTTTCCAACAACATAGGTCATTCCCTTTGCTTGAAAATCCTTGAAGCGTTGAATGGCCGTACCAATATCTTGAGTCATGTAAACGCTAGTACCATCGCTTCGCAGGACTAATTTGTGATCTAAGCCATCACTTTCTAGATCAATCCAAACAGAACCGTCTTCTTTTTTATAAAACACACCCGAATCGAGCCCTTTGGTCACATCATCTTTACCAAGAACATACGTTTGACTTTCATAATAATTCTTATCGAAGTCTACTCCCAACTTAGTGTAAGTAGTATTAAAACCACTGTACACCCAATCGTTCATAGTTTTCCAAAGCGTTACAACATCAGTGTCCCCTTGCTCCCATTTCAAAAGCATCTCCTGCGCTCTCAAAAGTGATGGAGCGTGTTTTTTAGCTTCCTCCTCCGTTCTGCCTTCTGCAATTAATGCTTTGATCTCTTCTTTGTAGACTTGGTCAAATTTAACGTAGTACTTACCCACTAAATGGTCACCTTTCTCTCCTGAGGAATCTGGAGTTTCGCCATTTCCATACTCTTGCCAAGCCAGCATGGACTTGCATATATGAATACCTCGGTCATTGATAATCTGCACCTTAGATACGTCAGTACCATTCGCCTTTAAAATCTCAGCCACAGAATAGCCAAGAAGGTTGTTACGAATGTGACCTAGATGCAGGGGTTTGTTCGTATTGGGCGAACTGTATTCTACAATGTATGCACCTTTTGACCCAGGAGATGGGAGACCAAAGTGAGGATCTGAAGCGAAGATTTTGAATTGGTCTACATACACCCCGCGATCTAAATTTAGGTTTAAGAACCCTTTCACTACGTTGTAGCCAGCCACTGCGGACATTTCAAACAGCTTAGCACCCACTTCTTCTGCTACTTCTTCCGGCTTCTTTTTAGCCGCACGAACAAACGGGAAAACCACGAGAGTCACATCTCCATCAAATTCTTTTCGCGTTTCTTGAAGCTCCGGCTGTACGTGAACACCATAGAGCTCATTGAGCGCTTTACTAATGTCTTGTTCTAAACTCATTTATGCCGTTTTTGTCAAATATATTTCAGCCAACATGCAACGTGCACTGCCTCCACCTAGGGTCTCAATAGTATGCAAGTCACTGTGAAGGATGGTGTGGTATTGTTGTATAAAGTCGATTTGTTCTGCAGTCAATGCGCTGTAGGCACTTGAGCTCATTACTAAAATCAATTGGTTCGCAGTTCCCTTAACCAGCAGCATGTTACCTGCAAAATTACCTTTTTGTGCCACGCTTATTTCTAAAATCTGTTTACCACTATTTCGTATCGCAGCCTCTACTCCAGCGCGTTCGGTTGAATCATGAATGGTATCCAAACAAACCAATACGTATTTGTCCGTGACGCACATCATAACATTAGTATGATAAATCTTTCCTATCCCTTCTGGGGTATCTTGATATGCAGTAAAAACAACAGGAGTATAGTCAAAGTCTACGCAAAAAGTCCGGAATAATCCTTCATCTGCGCGCTGCGACTTAGCTAGATAGGCAATTTTCGCATCGTGATCCAGTACCATAGAACCGGTACCCTCTAAGAAGGCCTCCTCGTTCTCCGATGATGTATAATCTACAGTTGCACCGATTTCATAGCCCCGACGTTCTAGTTCATCAAAAATATCAGATCGCCGCTCCATTCGTCTATTTTCTGCCTTCATAGGGTACAAGGCGATACGCCCGTCCTCGTGCATACTGATCCAATTGTTTGGAAAAATACTGTCGGGTGTATGCGGAACTAGGGTGTCTTCTAAAACTTCGACCACAACACCCTGTGCCCTTAGATTTTTAACGAATCCGTCAAACTCCTCACGAGCCAATTTTTGCGCATTTTGTTCGCTTGTTCCCTTCTTTTGGTAGAAGTTGTCTACGGCCGTTTGTTCATTCAAAGCGAATGCAACGGGTCGTACCATCAACAGTGTGTTTGTCGCATTTTTAGTCATTTATACACGCTTTAAAGGCATGGTTGTACAACGCAGTAAACCGCCCATTTTTTCTATTTCATCGTACACGATGCTGTGTACATTTAATCCTCGTTCCTTTAGCCAGAGTTGCATGGCCTCGCATTTTGCCGAAACAATAACATCCTTTGGACTAAAACTAAATATATTCGTCGCAAGTGAGTAAGCCTCTTCGGGCGAACAACGGTATACGTTCGTTTCCCCATACCGCTCAACTAACCACTGCACATCCGATTCGTTTTTAAATAAATGCGGTGCGATAAGCGCTCCACCACCAATGGGCTGAAAGGCGCAATCTAAATGCAAGGACCCCATTCGAGGATTAGTATCGTTCTTATGCAGCTCAAACCCTTTAAATTCTTTGGTAGGAAATTCATCCGCCAAATAATCCATTCCCCTAAAATTCGTCCGAGCTGTTTTGTAGCGTTCGAAGGTTTCATCATTGCTTACTCCTACAAATACATGGTCATTATCAATAATAACGTCTCCTCCCTCTGCAAAGCAACCGCTAGGCATCATGATAATGTTCCAGGACGGAATGAGTCCTTCAATTTCGGCCATCGCGTCGCGCTCTTTTGCACGGTCAGCGATAACGTTTGGTATGATGTATTGATTCTCAATTACAAAGGCAATGTCTCTTGTAAATACTTGATTCAAAGAAGAAAGCATTGAGGGATATAAAACTTTTACTCCATTTTTTTTCAAAACAGCAATCAAACTATCAAGTTGCGAACTACATTCCTCTTCTTTTGGGAACATGCCCGACTTAACAGACTCATAACTGCGTGCATCATAGCATTCCTCCAAATCCGGAACACCGCCCATTCTTGATGCCAAACCAACAACTACCGCGTCTAAGCGCCCGTATTCGTTTTGTATTTCTGGTAGAATTTGCATGAAAAACTGTTTGAAAGGCGAAAATAAGGCTTTAATGTGTTGATAACGCTATTGAAAGGCCCGAGTTTACTAACCACTACAAGCTTATTTTTGAAAATACAACACACCGACTCCCATGGCAAAAAAATCCACTAAAAAGGCACGGAAAGAACCGTCAAAGTTCGCTGTTCAAATCAAGCAGTTAACTGCTGATACTAAGGAAATTACAGATGACCCTACAACGAAAATTTTCGGTTCGCTCTTAGTGGTGATGATTGGTTTTTTTGCCGGTATTGCGATTCTTAGTTATTACCAAAATTGGACCCAAGACTTCAGTTTGTCCACAACATCAAGTGGAACTTTTACGGATCCAGGCTATGTAGGAAACATTTTTGGAAGACTTGGAAACGCCGTGGGAACGCTGCTGGTTCTTAAAGGTTTCGGTTTGGCCGGCTTACTTCTGCCGCTTTGGCTGATGCTGTATGGGCTTAAACATGCATTCGCTTTAAAACGTATTAAACCATGGGTGCTCTTTAACCACTTCTTAGTCAATACGCTTCTGATTTCTATATTTTTGGGATGGCTAGCAAGCGAACACCCTTCCATTCTATCCGGACTCTCTGGCTTTTATCTTTACTTGAAACTTGCTCTTTATTTAGGTCGAATGGGCGTGCTTCTTGTCCTCTTTACGGTTGTGGTACTTTATATCGTTGTTGCACTGAAAATAAGATCGCTCACTTTTAGCTGGCGCGCGCCAAAACCTATGCAGTCAGCTGAAGACTCGTCTGCCGAAACCAATCAGAATACAACGGATGAGATAGATCTAATGCCTGAAGATTATTCTACAAGTGAAAGCATAGTTTTAGCCCCGGAATCGGAAGAAGAAATACTTCCTGAACCCGTCCTTGTTTCGCAGCCTATTGCAGCGACGAGCGCAACATCTGATGAAGGGCAAGATGAAGATGCTTCGGCACTCGATGTAGTCGTTGCTGTACATCAAGAAGCCATTGAGGACGACAAGTCTATTAACAAGAAAGTCAAGGATTTCGGCGAATACGACCCTACCCTTGATTTGAGTAAGTTTCAATTGCCTAAAATAGATTTATTACAACCCTACGGTGACGGAAAAATAACATTTGATAAAGAAGAAATTGAGGCTAACAAAAATCGAATTGTTGATACTCTAAAGAATTACAACATTGAGATTAAGGAAATCAAAGCAACCATAGGACCAACTGTTACGCTCTATGAAATAGTGCCGGCAGCCGGTATCCGTATTTCGAAGATCAAAAATCTTGAAGATGACATTGCCTTAAGTTTAGCTGCGCTAGGTATTCGAATAATTGCACCCATCCCAGGAAAAGGAACTATTGGAATAGAAGTTCCCAATGCGAATCCACAAGTGGTGAGTATGCGTCAGGTTATTGCCAGTAAGAAGTTCCAAGAATCTAATATGGAGCTGCCGGTAGCCATGGGGCGAACCATAACGAATGAAAATTTCATTTTTGACTTGGCAAAAATGCCACACCTTCTTATGGCAGGTGCCACAGGACAAGGGAAATCTGTCGGATTAAATGCAATCTTAACATCCCTTTTGTACAAAAAACATCCGAGTCAGTTAAAGTTTGTTTTGGTCGATCCGAAAAAGGTAGAATTAACACTTTACAATAAAATTGAGCGTCATTACCTCGCTGTACTTCCAGATACTGACGAAGCAATCATAACTGATACAACGAAAGTAATTAACACGCTGAATTCATTATGTATTGAAATGGATAACCGTTATGAACTCTTGAAGTCCGCAATGGTGAGAAACATAAAGGAATACAATGCTAAATTCATCTCTCGGCGTCTAAATCCTGAAGAAGGACATAAATTTTTACCCTACATCGTTTTGGTGATTGACGAATTCGCAGACCTTATCATGACTGCTGGAAAAGAAGTTGAAATGCCCATTGCTCGCTTAGCACAACTTGCAAGAGCCATTGGAATCCACTTGATCGTGGCAACACAACGTCCTTCTGTCAATGTAATTACGGGTATTATTAAGGCAAACTTCCCCGCAAGAGCAGCCTTTAGGGTAACTTCAAAAATAGATTCCCGTACTATTCTTGATGCCGGGGGTGCGGATCAACTTATCGGTAAGGGTGACATGTTATTTTCCCAAGGTTCAGATTTAGTACGACTTCAATGTGCTTTTGTAGATACTCCCGAAGTTGAAGAAATATGTGATTTCATAGGAAATCAACAGGCGTATCCCACGGCGTATCAATTGCCTGAATATGTGGGCGAAGAAGGTGGAGGTGTTGGCGATATAGATCCTTCTGACCGTGATTCTTTATTCATGGACGCTGCTCGTTTAGTCGTTCAAACGCAACAAGGGTCGACCTCTATGATCCAAAGAAAGTTAAAGTTAGGTTATAACAGAGCAGGCCGTATTGTTGACCAATTAGAGGCTGCGGGTATCCTGGGACCGTTCGAGGGATCGAAAGCTCGACAAGTTTTAGTACCCGATGAAATGGCTTTGGAACAGAAATTGAAAGGAGATGCGTAAATTCGCCAATATGAAATTATTCGCTTTATTACTTTTTCCCTTCTTAGTTCAGGCTCAATCGCAAAATACTGCGAAGGATTTGCTCAATGAGGTTTACGAGCATACCCTCACCCTTGAAACGCAACATATCGCTTTTACCAATACCATTGGTGCTCCAAGCAATGGCGGCATGAAAGAGCGTTCGTCTAAGGGTGAGCTCTTCGCTATGGGAGAGAAAGTACGAGTTAAGACCGACGCCTTTGAATTTCTATCTGACGCTTCAAAAGCATATTTAATCTATCCTGAAGATGAAGAAATTGAAACCACAGCTTCGGATGAGGAAACCTCACTAAGTCCTGCTGATATCTTAAAAAACTATCAAAGCGGTTACAGCTATAAAATGGCCGGTAAAGCAGTTGGAAATAATGGTTCAACCATACAATATGTAGCGCTTCGTCCCGTTGCTAGTGAAGAAGTAAAAGAAATACTTATTGGAATCGACGTTAAGAGTCTCCTCTTAGAAAACTATACGCAGTATGGCACCAATGGTGTGAAAACGGTGTTTAGCGTTGACTCGTACGAGATAAATGTTCCTTTAGATAAAGAGATGTTTAATATCAATTCCAGTGAATTTGAAGGCTTTTATCGTCTGTAAAAACGAATGAAAAAACTAGACCTTTACGTCTTAAGAAGTTTCATCAGACCATTGATACCTACGCTAGGCATCATGGTCTTTTTCTTTTTGATGCAAATGGTTTGGAAATATGTAGATGACCTAGCGGGAAAAGGAATCGAGTGGTACGTTTTACTAGAACTTTTGTTTTACTGGGCAGCAAGCGTAGTCCCTTTTGCACTGCCTGTTAGCGTATTATTTGCGTCGCTTCTCACGTTTGGAAACTTTGGTGAACATTATGAGCTCGCTGCAATGAAAAGTTCGGGCATTTCTCTTTTCCGTGGCATTCGTTCGCTCATTATACTAAATATTGCCATTGCCTTTGGAGCCTTTTATTTCTACAACAACGTAATACCTGTAGCTAACCTCAAAGGTCAAAGTCTTCTTATCAACATTTCTAAGAGTAAACCCGCATTTCACATTACACCCGGTATCTTTTACAATGGTTTTCAAGGCTACAGCATTAAAATCGGCAGCAAAGAAGGAGACGGAGAGCAATTGCTCAATGATATCTACATCTATGACCACAAAGAGGCAAAAAAAGGCAATCTAAAAGTATTAACAGCTGCTACTGGAATGATGCGTCCAGTCGCTGAGGATCAATATCTTGAAATTGAACTTCACAACGGCGCTACCTACGAGGACATAGATAAGAAATTTCGTGAAGAGCGGGAGAAAATGCCTTGGGCAAGTAGCTCCTTCGACACGGCCTACCTCCGCTTTCCACTTACTAACTTTAGCAATGCCGACTTATATAAGACCCGCCGCAAAGATTTTATGATGATGAATACCCTACAGTTGAAAGAAACTGCAGATACCCTCGCTTTACAAATTGCAGAGCGTCAGCAAAACTTCACTAAAAATTTAAAGGGGAAATATAAATTCGATTACATCGATGTGGCTAGCGGCGTATCAACAAATATTGAAAAGGAGAATGTCATGGGCAACTTGCTCAGCGGCATGCGACTTAGAGCCTCTCAAAATGCCATTCGGCTTGCACGAAGTAATCTTGATTACCTCAAACAAATGCAGCGTGAGATGAACTGGCGCAGAGAAACTAGAATACGTCATTACCTAGAATACTATAAGAAGTTTGCACTTGGCGCAAGTGTGTTAATCATGTTCTTTATTGGAGCTCCACTTGGTAGTATTATTCGTAAAGGCGGTATCGGCTTACCTTTAGTTATTTCCACTATTGCCTTCCTAATATTTCATATTTTAAATACCACTTTTGAAAAAATGGGTAGAGAGCTTTTGCTTGATCCCGCTGTTGCCATCTGGTTGCCCTCTTTAATTCTAGCTCCTATCGCACTTTGGCTTACGAAGAGTGCTTCGAGCGATACTGCCCTTGTCTCTGGCGAATGGTTTAGTAAAATCATGGCTCGATTAAACTCTAAGAAATCATAGTGAAGAAACTTCTAATTCTTTCTAATAAGGTGCCATATCCATCTCAAGACGGTAGCTCTATTGCGATGGCGAGACTTCTCGAAGATTTGATAGCGTTACGGACTTTTGAAATCACATATGGTGCTTTGAATACTAAAAAACACTTTAAAGACCCGAATGATATTCCAATTGATATCAAGAGAGCCATCAACTTGAAAGTTTTTAACGTGAATACCTCTCCCACGATTTATTCAGCATTAAACAATCTTTTGTTCTCTCGCGCCCCTTATCATTCTATCCGTTTCTTAGTAAAGCCCATGATTAAATGGTTGCGCGGTTTTAAAAAGAACCAATTCGACTATGTTCTCTTGGAAGGAGCTTTTATGGGCGATTATTTAAACGAAGCGAAAAGAATAGGTCAACACTGCACCTTACGAGCGCACAACCTGGAACATAGAATTTGGGAAAGAACCAGTGAAGCAGGTACCAATCCATTAAAAAATTGGTATTTGACGCTTCAAAGTAAGCGGTTAAAAAAATTTGAAATTGGGTTGATTGAAAAGGTCGACACCGTCTGGAGCATTAGCGAGGAAGATAAAAAATGGTTTGAAAAATTTAATCCAAAAACTACTACCATAGCAGTTTCCATACTGCATCAAAAAACAGTATCAAAGTTAGCCCCGTTGGCTTGTTTTCATCTCGGCGCCTTGGACTGGGAACCCAATTTGCAAGGTTTAGATTGGTTTTTAACATCGGTATGGCCTGCGGTTCTTGATAAAATTCCAAATGCAACGTTCCACATTGCAGGGAACAATCCCCCACAGCACCTCAAAAGCGAGGAAGGAAAGAACTACATAGTTCACGGTCGAGTGCCCGATGCAGAAGAATTTGCTAAATCTCACGGTGTTGCAATAGTACCGCTATTAGCCGGTTCTGGGATTCGAATCAAAATGATTATGAATGCTTCGTGGGCTATTCCGATGGTCAGCACAAGAATTGGCGCTGAAGGGCTCTTCAATGAGAGCAATCAGGGAGTTTTACTCGCAGATTCAGCGGAAGACTTTGCCTCTGCTCTTATCGAGCTCTTGAAAACGCCAGAGAATGCAACCACAATGGGCATGCAAGCTAATAGGCATATACTTAGTAGTTTTGGCCCAAAATCTATTCAGGAAAATATAGTATCGGCATGGTCAGTTTAGCAGTAATAATTTTCCTAGTGGCCTTGAGCTTGATTGCGTTGACCTATGTTGTTTATCCGTTATGGCAATTAATCTTTCCAGGAAAGCCCATAGACTTCACCGGTGAATTCACGCCTCCCTCCGTTAGTGTTGTTTTTGCTGCATACAATGAATCAGCAATTATTGAGGCCAAGATTCGGAGTATCTATAGTACCAACTACCCTATTGATCTTCTTTCAGTTTGGATCGGCAGTGACTTAAGTAATGACGGAACTGATGACATCATACGTAATTTACAAAGTGAGTTCCCACAACTTAATCTTCATGTTAACGACAATCGTTCAGGTAAATCGGCGACTATCAATTTATTAGTTGAACGGACTGCTGCTGAAGTTATCATTGCTACGGATGCGAACATTTTATTCAAAGAAACCACCATTGAAGAGCTCGTACGCCCAATCGCGCTTCAAAAAGCAACAGCTGTTGCGGGCACGCTAGCCTATGAAGCTGGTGGTGTTACGAATAGTACAGCGACCAATGAGAAGGCTTACTTATCGCTTGAAAATGCCATTCGTCGCGCCGAAAGTAGAAAGCACGGTATTTGCTTTGGAATGGAAGGTGGACTATACAGCATGAGAAAATCCTACTGGAAGCCTATTCCACCCAATACTTTCATGGAAGATTTCTTTCAAACTGTCCAGCTCATAGCGCGCGATCAAAAGGTATTGTTTAATGAAGGTGCTATTGGATTAGAAGATGTAAGTACCTCATTACGTGAAGAGTATAAACGGAAGATTCGTATAAGTATTGGTAATTGGCAGAATTTAATACGCTTCTATCCACTGCTATTTAAACACCCCTACCCCTTTGGCATTCTTTTCTTAATGCACAAAGTGTTGCGTTGGTTGACCCCACATCTTTACCTCATAGCCCTTATCGCAGGACTCTTTACTTCGCAATGGTTGATCTCAAGTATTATACTTATTGGTCTTCCTGTTTCACAGTTTATTCTCATGTCCTTCGGATTGGCCACACCTTTAGCGTATTTTTACGCAATGAATGCAGCGCTTTTTATTGGCTTCCTTAGGTATTTGAAAGGAGTAAAATCAAGTGTTTGGCAACCTACTAAGAGAAATCAGCATGAGTCTTAATACCATAGAAGAAGCATTAGAAGATATTGCCAAAGGCAAAGTTGTTATTGTCGTTGATGACGAAGACCGCGAAAATGAAGGCGATTTCGTTGCAGCAGCAGAACTAGTCTCTCCAGAAATGATCAACTTCATGGCTACAGAAGGTCGTGGATTGATTTGCACTCCTATTTTAAGTCGCAGGGCAAATGAATTGGATCTGCCGCCAATGGTATCAAACAATACCGATCCAAACAATACGGCTTTCACAGTGAGCATAGACCGCATAGGAGCAGGCTGTACCACTGGTATAAGTGCTTACGATCGTTACATGACTGTAAAAGCATTGGTAGATCCTACATTAACTCCCGACCTATTAGCAAGACCAGGACACATATTTCCGCTTATTGCTAAAGATGGTGGTGTACTGCGTCGCGTCGGACACACCGAAGCAGCTGTAGATTTGGCAAGACTTGCGGGTTTAGCACCTGCAGGAGTGATTGTCGAAATCATGAATGAAGACGGAACTATGGCTCGGTTACCGCAACTTAAAGAAATAGCGGTTAAGCACGAGCTCAAGATTATCACTATTGAAGATCTAGTCGCCTATCGAATGTCTAAAGAAAGTCTTATTGAACCCGAAGAAAAGGTCCAAATAAGCACGCCGCATGGTGAATTTACGCTTCATGCATTTGAACAAAAAACGAACCATCAAGTCCATTTAGCGCTTACCATGGGTGAATGGCAGCTAGATGATGTTGTACCGGTTCGAATTCACAGTGCAGGTATTGCAAATGATATTTTTCACTTGCTCACTAGTAATGAGAGTTCGCGTTTAGAAAAGGCATTAAAAGGCATTGCTAGTAAAAAACGTGGTGCGATAATTTACATGAATCAAGAACCAAATGGTGACCGATTATTAAATAGAATTCGTTCCTTCAAAAAGGATACAGATACAACAAAACCCAGTTTTACCAAGGACACTCGTGACTTCGGTATAGGTGCTCAAATCATTCATTATCTCGGTATCAGAAAGGTCGACTTACTGACGAACAACCCCATCAAACGTATAGGTGTTAGCGGTTACGGTATTGAAATTGTGAAAAATTCCAATTTGGAATGATTAACTCAAACAGCATAGCCCTAGCGATAAAGTTTTATCGTCAACGTCAGAATATTCCTTCATTGGGATGGGTGCTTGCTGTAACGGGAATTAGTGGCATCCTCGAAACGCTTCCTATTCTCCTTTCACTACCGTTAATCAGAACCTTGTTTTTAAGTAGTGAGTATGTTGTATTAGGCAACACGAAGATTGAACTGGAACACTATGTCGTTGCATTAATGCTTCTTTTATTGGTTCGATTGCTTATTGGAATCTATAGCCAATATGTAAACGCATCAACACGCATTCGCTTGTTAGCGGATTTTAGAGTTAATTCCACCGACTTGGAGCGAGAGAAGATGAAGACCGTCTTTGGTAAAAGTGTCCAAAGCATCAACTTTCTACTCGTCGGTTGGTCGCAGCTACTGCCTGGCATGCTTTTTACCTTAGCCGGTATCTCGTTATTCCCTTCATTCGGAATCATCATAACAAGTATTTTACTCCTTTGGCTTATTCCCATGCGTATTCTTAAAAAGCAACAAGATGCATCGCACCAAAAAGTCAGCGCACTACAAGCAAAGCTGGAAGAGAACACAACTACAACCGAACAGTGGCGCGATGCACGCTTTAAAGCAGCAAAGCTAGATAGTTTCAATAAAAATCTCAGAGAATTCATAATAGTCAGTACCCTTATCATCGCATTATTCGTAGCCCATGCTATAGGTTTATCGTTTGATGGTAATTCTCTTCTGGTCGTATTAATGCTGTTAAGAGGCTTACAGCAATTATTTACGGGTTATATCATGGCCCAACAAGTCGCTGCGTTGAAAGGATATTTGATTGATTTTTCATCCTAGACTGATCAAGCGCTTTAATGGCATTTATTACCTTTGTATAAATTTTTAAACCTAACCAATGAAGAAGCACTTTTTATCCGCATTTGTGGCGATAATGGCCTTCTGCAGCTGTCAATCAGACGTAGTTGATCCTACTGCCATTGATATCACTGCAGCACCCGTTGTCGCTCTACCATTAGGGGAGATTGGTCTAACCATGGATCATTTACTCATTCCTGATAGTTCACTCATTTTTGATGACAATACCACTTATAAAGTGATAGTAGCGCAGGACAGCGTTTTTGGTATCGATGTTAATGATCTTATAAGTATACCTACACAATCCCCATCAAATAGCAGTATATCGATGGGTACGGTAGCTGTTAATAATGTTTCATTGACTCAAGACATCGCATTAGGCGCTGTCGCAGCAGATGCAGGTTTAACAGCAATTTCAAGTGCTCATGGTAACAATTCATTATTCCCACCATTGAGTGAAACTAATGTCGGCACGTATGGCGGCAGTGGCTTTGGAACCTTCACGAGTGCATCGTTTTCAAACGGAACATTAACCTTAGGCTTGACTAACGATTGGCCAGTACCTGTGAGTATGGGAATCGATTTGGTAAACTCATCCACTGGTTCGACCATTTTAACTTATGCAATAAATAATATCGCTGCTAATGGCGGTACGGGTAGTGATACAGAATCATTAGTAAACATTACTCTTCCAAACAATATCGGCTTTAAAATAACGTCACTAACCTCGCCCGGTTCTGGAACGAGTCTCGTTGCGATTGATACTACTGATAATTTAGAGCTGGCCATTTCTTCCGCTGATTTGGAAGTATACACTGCGGTTACTCAAATAAATACACAAGATATTAGTTCAGACACGCAATATGTAGATCTTAGTACAGGCGGATCAGAAGAGTTAAGGGAATTAATGTTTAGCACTGCGAGCTTCGACTATGAATTCGTTTCTACGTTAGCAGAGAACTTAGAATTAAATTTAAATTTCCCAGGATCGGATCAGAACGGTACCGAAGTCGATACTACTATTACCATCGCTGCAGGTGCCACTACAACTGGATCTATAAACCTCAATGGTACTATCCTTGACTTAACTCAGGATACGAGCCAGAATCACAGTAGACTTCCGATTGCTGTAGCTGCCACACTCGTGGGATCTGGTAACCTCGTGAATATAGATAGCTCGGATGCATTAGATATGACGTTCGAAATGACCAACTTACAATTTGGTCATATTAAGGGATACTTCGGTTCACAACAAATTACCATCGATCCAGGAGCAGTAGATTTAGCCATAGATTTCTTAGAAAACTTTGATGGAGAAATTTCTTTCGCTGAGCCGAGTATAGCTATGGCGATTACAAACTCTATTGGCCTACCTATTCAACTTGCTTTGGACTTCAATAGTTACAAAGACGGAACAGCTTACGGCTTAAACGGCCCCGATTATGTGCTACCCTATCCTACTATTTTAGGCAACACATCGACTGGAACTATATCCTTCGATAATACCAATTCAAGCATAGTCGACGTATTTACTTTGCCCAAAGACTCCATTACCTACGGCGGTTCTGTCAATATTAACCACGATACTGCAACTTTTGGAACGGAAAACTTTGTAACCAATTCTAGTAGTATTTCCGGAGATCTATTAATGGAGATGCCCTTCTTTTTCACAGCTACCGGTCTTGGTTTTTATGATACACTAGCAACGAATCAAACAAATTCGAGTATTCTTCCAGAGGATGCTGAACTTGAATCTGCTACGTTACTATTACAGACAACCAGTACGTTACCGCTTGATGCATCTTTGACGTTGTCTTTTTATGATGCAAATTGGAATACGCTACTCGTCAAGAATTTGGGGTTAATGGAAAGCGGCGTTCCTGACGCGAATGGTATAGTCGTCGCACCAAACACTTTTGATGCAGAGCTTGAATTGGATGCAAATGAGGCAAAAACAGTGCTCGATGCCGTTCACATTACGGCAGAAGCAACAATGGCCACTTACAATGCCGGGTCAGACCCTGTAAAACTTAGAACAGACGCGACGCTTAAGATAAATCTAGGTGCGCAGTTCAAAGTAAATATTACTCTTTAATCCCTCAGTTATCATGAAAAAGACACTTACATTATTCTTTGCTTTGGTTACTGTTTTCGGTAACGCTCAAGACTTTTCTACATTTGGATTGGCAGCTAACCCGGGGAATCTCGCTCAAAATGCAGGAGCTGATCCTATGACTAAATTTCACCTACAATATTTCGGTGTACAGAACAACTTAAATATGAGTGAAACTGCAGGTAACCTTTTAGCCAGCAGTGATATTTTACAGAATTTCCACAACCTCTCATCTGATATCTTCTCTCTCGGGAATGAAACGCAAATCGATGCACTACAGGTTGGAATCAAAATCGGTGCTAATTTTTTATTCGTAGGAAATTCTACGAATATTGGGATGGAGTTTACGCTTGACAATGACCTTGCTAGCTTTGTTAAAAATGGTATGGCCGATGCCAATGGTGATCTAGATCTTAATTATTCAGGCAACTTTGATGCATTAGATATGCGTTTTCAATTGACCAACGCTACTTACTTCGGCTTTCAGCGCAGCATTATAGAAGATAAGCTTCGTTTCGGTGTTACCTACCATAGGAATAGTTATGTCGCAGGCGCTAATTTATCCACGAACGCCTTTAGTATTACAAGTTCGGAAAACACAGCAACCGGCATGAATACTCTAAGCTTGGATTATGACTTTGCTTTGGCGGCAACAGGCGTTTTTAGTGCCGGGACACCGCTGGATAGTTTAAACCAGTTATCGATTGATGGCATTACACCTTATACTCTGCTTAAAGAGCGTAATATCAGTGGCTTAGTGAACTATGCCACATCTGGCATTGAATCAAATGGGACTATTGGATTTGGATTAACCTTCAGCCCTATTCAGCAATTGGACTTACAACTTTCCATGAGTGGTTTAGCTGCAAGCGATATGAATTTTGCTAGTACCGTAGGAAAGCGCCTTTCCGGAAATGCGAACATAGACGGGTTTTCATATAATAGTGCAGCAGGTGATACATTAGGAAGTGCAGTCTCCGCCTCTATCGATGATTATACAGAAACTATTCAAAACGGTATCAGTACTGCTTTAGTAGATGCTTCTCAAGCGTTAACGTATCGCACTCCTCAGGTGACTAATGTTGCACTTAACTATAAGTTCACCAAATACAGTTATGTAGGTGTGCACTATGTAGATCGGAAGAACTCTTGGAACGATTATACCTACATGGGCTTCAATACAATGCTTTGGCTTGGTCGCAATGTTCAGCTTAAAGGTGGTTATTACATGGCTATGGACGAATTCCATAACGATCGAGTTAACGCCGCCGTTCAGTTAAGGTTAACACCTGTAGTCCAATTTTACATAGGAACTACAACTGTGGGTGATATGGCAACTATATCCAAAGAGCTAATCAATGGTCGTATGGGAGTCGGAGCTTCTACGAGCTCAATAAATATAAGTACCGGGGTCAGCATGGCTCTTTTTGACAATCGTTTCAAAAAAGACGATAAAGTAAAAAAAGGAGAAGCCATTCAATCTTTATCGCCAGCGGATAAAGAAAAAGTCGAAGCTGCACACAAAAATAGCGAGACTACGAAGGACAATAAATAATTACTTACCGGATTTAGTTAAGGCTCAGCATATCGCTGGGCCTTTTTTATGCCAGTAATTCTCTTAATAGATACATAGGCTCACGACTTGCATCTAGTACCTTACAATTCAAATTCAGATTTCTACTTAAAGTAATTGCGCACTCTTTTTGCGCTTCTACAAAGGAGACATATCTCTTTGCATCATTTTGGTTAATATATGCTTTTGCGCCCGTCTCACTGTCAACAACCTGTTTACCCGCAAAATACTCTTCGTTTAGCTCTAATTTTGCATGCGACATAAATATGCAGCGCACCGAATGTCCTTCGAATGCTAACAAAGCTGCCGCATCAAGTATTTCTTCCAAGTTTTCTTGGAATAAATCAATAAATAAAATGACTTGGCTCCGCCGCGGTATTTTGGACATCAGCGCTTCTATTTCGAAGGCAATATTTGCATTTTTCTTCGATTCTCCCTCTTTTTTAGACAAATGACTCAGCATTAGCTTAATCCATTCACTCGTGGCTTTTGACTCAAAGAAATGACTCCCCGTTTCATTAATCTCAAGCATTCCCATGCCATCGCGTTGCTTTTGGAGTATTGTTCCAATAAGTGTAAGCAATTGAACCAATGTGGTCCATTTAGAGTCAGGTGATGGCAAATGCATACTAGAACTAGAGTCCACTACAAAATAGGTTCTTAAGTTCGATTCTGCCTCGTATTGTTTCAGCAAGTATTTGTCTGTTTTAGCTAAAACAGACCAATCTATATGTTTAGGGGGATCTCCAGGCACGTAGGCCCTGTGTTGGGCGAATTCAACACTATATCCAAAATCAGGGCTTTTATGCAAACCTGTCATAAACCCCCGGACTCTTTCCTCTGCCCACCAAACCAGCGACGCTATCTCATGCTCATTCACAATTTCTGCCTATGTATGGGTTAACTTCTGTCTTGCCCAGTTAGATAGGTTAAGATAATCCAATGGTACTTCGCTGCGAAATAACTCCAGCATTAAAACCAATTTCATTTTTAACAACTCAATGCGTGCAATAAGTTCTTCAGGGAAACCGCCTCGAATCATATGAACTCTATTCGCGATTCTTATATGATCAAGCAGTCTGTCTGACTCTTTTAGGGCTTTCGTGTAGTACTCTTCGAATGTGTGTTCAAATCTTGCGCTTACCCCCATATCTAGTAGATTACATACGTTAATAATGTCGTCCTTAATCTTAAATGCAAGATTGAAAGTACCATTACTGTAGTATCCTTTGGTTATGGATTGTATGTTTCTGTTTATTGCTAATGCCTCTTGATAAATGGGTTGACTTACTTTTGTATCCATGTTTAATTGGGTTTATAATTTGCCTTAATTTGAATGAGATGTACTTCCTTTCGCGTTAGTTCTTGCAGTAAATCGTAATACAACTGTTTTACCCCTTCAACCATCTCTTCTAATCCAGGTAGATAAATCTCTTTGGGCCATTGGCCGAGCAGGCTCCATAGTTCAGCAACTCTGAGGACGAAGTTTTTATACATCGCTATTTGCTTTTGTACGGAGAATGAATCTTGATAATTAACAATCGTTTCAGATAAATGGTAGTTGCACCTTTGCATTGCTGCATGCAAGTAGGGTCTACGGCGCTGATCTAAACGCTTTAGGGCATTGTACGTTAGTTGCTGTACTTCGAATGAGTGTTTACTCTGAATGATACTTTTGGACTCATACATGAGGTGGTGATTTTTTATGGTTTATGGTAATAGTCCACTCTATTATAATTGTCGCTCCCAATTAAAATGGACATGATAGGACGTAGTAAGCGAAATAGAATTAATAAACGGTCATAGGATTCAATTGATTTTCTTCATAATGTTTTAAATCTACGCTCAAAACATGTCATTATTATCCATTTTTGATAACTCTACTTTATCAACATTAGCTACTTTAGGCGCATGATTATTACAAAGACCCCTTTTAGAATTTCATTTGTTGGTGGAGGTAGTGACCTTCCTGCATATTTCGAAAAGCAGCGCGGTGCTGTGCTAAGCACGAGTATCGACAAATACATGTATATCAGTACCCATGCTTTTTTTGAAAAGGATAAAATCCGTTGTAAATATTCTCAAACAGAAACGGTCGATGATGTAAAAAACCTACAGCATCCAATCTTGCGTACTGTATTAGAAGATTTCAATCTAAATGGTATTGAAGTGAGTTCTATTGCGGATATACCGGGTGGAACCGGGATGGGGAGTAGTTCCAGTTTTACGGTAGGTTTACTTCACAATCTAAGTGCTTTTACGGGACGTTCGTATGGTAAAAAAGAATTGGGCGCTGGCGCATGCCGAGTAGAAATAGACTTACTGAAAGAACCCATAGGAAAGCAAGATCAATATGCTGCGGCCTTTGGAGGCTTGAATGTCATTGAGTTTAACCCAGACGGCTCCGTGTCCGTAAATCCTGTTCTTATTTCTAACGAAACCAGAATGACCTTAAATACCAACTTAAAACTTTATTACCTAGGCAATCAGCGCTCTGCAAGCGCAATTTTAGCAGAACAAAAAGAAAATACCTCTCAAGAGTCTAAGTTTCAAGCCTTGACCACTATGGTAAGTCTGGTTTACAAATTACGCGATGCATTAGAAGCGGGCAATCTCGATGATTTCGGTTCGTTATTGCACGAAAATTGGCTATTAAAACAGCAATTGGCTTCCGGAATTACCAATCCTAGGATTACTGAGGCTTATACTGCTGGTCGAGAAGCAGGTGCTCTTGGTGGCAAGCTTCTAGGTGCTGGCGGAGGTGGATTTATGCTATTCTACGCTCCTACTGCTGCGCACGTATCGTTAGATGAGGCAATGAAGAAAATTGAAGCCGAGCCTTTTGACTTTAATATGGAGACAGAAGGATCTAAAATCATACATGTCGAAAGATAAATTAACAGGAATACAACGTATCGATAAATTCGCTACTTTTGCGGCTCAATTATTCATTAATTAACGGGGTTTCGGACCCTTTTAAAACAATTAATTATGTCAACTAAGATTCGTTTGCAAAGAGGTGGTCGTAAAGGTCGTCCAGTTTATTCAATCGTTGTAGCGGATGCTCGCGCAAAGCGCGATGGACGTTTCATCGAGAAATTGGGTACTTACAACCCGAATACAAATCCAGCAACAATCGATTTGAACTTCGACTCGACTTTATCTTGGGTCATGAAAGGTGCTCAGCCGACTGATACTGCACGTGCTATTTTATCTTACCGTGGTGTAATGATGAAAAAACACTTGCTTGAAGGTGTTCGTAAAGGTGCTTTGACTGAAGAACAAGCAGAGGCTAAATTTGAAGCTTGGGTTTCTGAGAAAGAGAACAAGATCGAAGGAAAAGTTCAGTCACTAAATGAAGCAGCACAAGCGAGCAGATCAGCACGTCTTGCTGCTGAAGCTGAAGTAAACAATGCACGTAAAGCAGCTATTGAGGCAGCTAACGCTCCTGTCGTAGAAGAAGCTCCTGCAGAAGAGGCAACGGAAGAAGCTCCTGCTGCTGAAGCAACAGAAGAAACTCCAGCTGCAGAGGTAGCGGAAGAAGCTCCTGCTGAAGAAGCAACTGAAGAAGCTCCAGCGGAAGAAAGCGCAGAGTAATTGTGCAAAAGGAGCAGTGTTTTTCACTCGGTAAAATCACGAAACTCCATGGGTACAAAGGAGCTGTGGTCCTCCACATAGACTCTTCTACTCCACAATACTTTAAAGAATTGGAATCAGTTCTCCTGGAAATCAACCAGGAACTGGTTCCTTTTTTTGTTTCATCACGTGGCGCTTTAAATGGTAAAAAGTTGGTGCTCTCTTTTGAGGATGTAGGTCCTGACGAAGCGAAAAGAATGGTAAATGCATCCGTTTACCTTCCAAACAATATGTTGCCTGATCCAAAAAAGGAAAAGAGCTTCTACGATAAAGCCATAGAAGGGTTTACTGCAGTTAATCAAGGTAAAAATATTGGACAGATCGTTGAAATTATCGAGCAATCGGCACAGAATCTCTTCCTTATTCAATCGGACGACAATCGGTATTTGATTCCGGTTGTCGAACCGTTCATTGAACGTATAGATCACAAGAAAAAATTTATTTATTTTGATTTACCCGAAGGTTTATTAGACCTTTAAATCAAGATGAAAAAGCCACTCCCTTACGATCCTAGGTCACTGCATCTGATCTATTCGTCCCTATTGCTCCTGCAACTGGTAGTGACTTCCGTGGTTCTGTACGCAGCTCAAGAAAATGCTGTTATAGCTTTCGATATTCAGCACTTGACAAACACGGCTGCTCCTATAGCTGCCGGCTTAAATGCTTTCTTCGGAAAGTGGATATGGACGAGAGGAATGCAGCAATTGAGTACCGAAGAAGAATTGGAAGGTAAACTTCGAACCTTAACGAAGATGCATATATGGCAATGGGTTGTTGTCCAATTCGCAACAATTCTCCTCCTCTCCTATACACTTATCGAAGCCAACTTCTTTTACTTCATTTTTGCTTTGGTGAATATTATCTATTTCATCACCTTGCGACCTAAGATTTTTACTTTTAACGGAGGCATATGAATTATACGAAGCCTTTCAAAATGAAGGAGTTTGAAGTAGCACACGACCAATGTGCTATGCGTGTAAACACAGACGGTTGTTTATTAGGTGCTTTAGCTGCTTCAAACGCAGCTGTTAAAGACGTTTCAAGGGTGTTAGACATAGGTACAGGCAGCGGGGTCATTGCCCTTCAACTGGCCCAACGTTTTACAAACGCTTTTGTAGATGCAATTGAAATTCATGGCCCTAGTGCGAAACAGGCGATGGATAATTTCAGAAACAGCCCCTATCATTCGAGAATGGTCTGTTATCATCAGCCTATTCAGGAATTTGAGATGAATACCTATTACGATATCATTGTTTCTAACCCGCCCTACTTCGAAGAAGGACCGACAAAAAGTGACCAAGGAGTAGCTGCGGCCCGACACGCACTTACGTTAGATTTTAAGAGTTTAGTGATGAGTGTTTCTGGACTTTTAAAGCCAAATGGTAGTTTTTGGGCTATTCTTCCTTGTGACCGAAAAGATCGGTTTCTTGACGCTGCTTTAGATGAAGGCTTATTTCTAAACGAGGTCATAAATATCAAACCGAAGGAAAAACGAGACGCGAACAGATGTATTTTCGGCTTAAGCAAGAGCAATACTGGAGATGCAAAGCATAGAACCATTACTATCTATTCCGATGACCAGTCATATACTTCTGAAACACACGAAGTTTTAAGCCCATTCTACGATAGTCTCTAGTAGCCTTTGTAGGGAATCGCTTTCTCGTGAAAATTCACACCAAAATCATCGGCGAGTTCGTCTAAAATAGGATTGTACCATTGTGCAGTTATAGGCATTTGAACGCCTGTATCTGTGCTTTTACCCGTAAGTATAAGCTTTGTCGCAATTCCTAAAGGCAATCCAACCGTAGAAGCCATAGCAGTTTGGCTAGCACTCTTGCCTTCTACGCCCATTGAGCTCTCTATCATACCAAATTGGCCTCCATTTTTCCAACCAATTTTATGATACATTACGATCAGATCGCGGTCATCTTCGCTCAACGTCCAAACCTGTTTCAGTATGTATTCTAAACACTGCGCGGGAGTCCCCGAGGAAAATGGAAAAACCTGATTTGAAAATAATCCGACCCATTCAAGTTTCGTAAAAATATCGGAATCTTGAGGTATGCCTAAATAATACTTTAATTTAAGCTCTACAGAATCGTGCGGATTATAGGCTAAGAAAAGGTTTGTAAATTCTCTAAAGGACATCGTATCTGTATTCTCAATACTGTAGGAATCATCCGTCATCCCCAATTTCACAAAACTGTCCCATGCTCTTGCGAATCCCGGACGTCTTAATGTACCTCTGTATAATGTACTGGCATCTTCGAGATTATAAGCTTTGCGGTATTTTAAACTATCTCTATTTGCTAGACCTTCGAATCGTCCATAACCTTCAACATTCATAACTTCGGTACGGCGAAATACCATATGTGTGGGTATGTATTTATACTTCCCTTCCTGAATGAATTTAACCGCTCCTCCTTGACCGGCGAGAACTACGTTTCTTGGGTTCCAAGTGAATTTATAGCGCCATGGGTTATCACCTTCAGAATCAGGACTCAATAGGCCTCCCGTGAAACTTTCAAATAAGACTATTTCACCACCCTCGCCTCGAATACCATCCAGTAATCGCGCCGCACTCATATGGTCAATACCAGGATCCAGTCCGCATTCGTTTAAGAATACTAAGCCATTTGCTCTTGCCTCATTATCCAAAACTCGCATTTCCGGCGTTAAATAACTGGCAGTTACCAGATGTGCTTTATGCTTTATACATGCCTTTGCTACATTTAGGTGCATATGCGCAGGAACCATTGATATAACTAAATGAGCTTTACTCAGCGCTGCATCTAAAGCAGTATTGTCCGTAATGTCGAGTTCGCCTGCCTTGCAGCGTGAATTCGTCACGCCCAATCTCTGCCTTGCTGTAGCGGCGTTCCTGTCTAAGACGTTTAAATTCCAATCGTACTCATCAAGTTTTGATTTCAAATACGGAACTAAACTCTGTGTGCTTAATCCAGCACCGATAAGTATGATTTGCTTTGTCATTTTTTCATTTTGAAGATGTTTTAAAAATAACAATAGTTATGATAAGGTTATAATAATAACAGTAAGAAGTTGCCATGTAGGGCGTATTTTTAATTCATGAAATATCTTATTGCATTTTTCGGCGCAAGTGCTGTACTATTAGGGGCCTTAGGCGCACATACTTTAGCACCATACATGGAGGCTTCTGCCTTGAGCTCTTTTAAAACCGGTGTTCTATACCAATTGGTCCATACTGTAGCACTTTTGGCTTCATCAAAAAGTACTTTTCCTATTTGGGCACGCTACAGTTGGTGCCTTGGCATTGTACTTTTCAGCTTTAGTATTTATTTACTTTCTACAGATGAGTTATTAGGACTTGATCTTAGTTTTTTAGGTCCCATTACACCTTTAGGGGGACTCGCTTTCGTCGCTGGATGGGTCGGAGTGTCATTCCATAATCGTCTTTAAATCAGATTTTTGAGAGTAAAATATGGATTAGAGGGTTAATTTTTGACAATTCGGAGGGCTCAATTCAATAGCATTTCTACTTTTGTAGTACCTATTATAGAACCAACCACTTATTGTTATGAACCACCAGGAACACCTAAGCTCCTTGAGCATAGGGCCTAAGACTCTTTTTAGCAACCTTGACCCGGATGCATTAGAGCAACACAGTCTTTCAAAAAACATGGCTGTGCGCACAGTTCACGGAGCCATTGCGCTGAATACCGGAAAATTTACTGGACGAGCCCCTGAAGATCGTTTTATTGTTAAAGATTCATTGACAGCCGATGCTGTATGGTGGGGTCCTATAAATAAACCTTTTGACGCTGGTAAATTTCAACAGCTCAAGAAAAAAATGTGTTCTTACCTTGATGAAAAAGACGTCTATGTAAGAGATGCCTTCGCTGGCGCCCATCCTGAATACCGAATAAATGTTCGAGTAATCAATGAATATCCATGGTCAAATCAGTTCGCATACAATATGTTCCTGCGTCCGTCCAAAGAGGAATTGGGACAATTCAAACACGAATGGACCATTATCAATGCACCAGGATTTTTAGCCGATCCTGAATTCGATGGTACGCGTCGAGAAAACTTCGCAATACTAGATTTTACGGATAAAACCATTTTAATAGGTGGTACAGGATATACAGGTGAGATTAAGAAAGGTATTTTCAGTGCATTGAACTTCATTCTTCCTTTTGAAAGAGATGTTTTGAGCATGCATTGTTCAGCTAATGTGGGAAAAGATGGAGATACTGCGATATTCTTCGGTCTATCGGGCACGGGTAAAACTACACTTAGTGCTGACCCTGTGCGTAAGTTGATCGGTGATGATGAACACGGATGGTGCAGTGACGATACCATCTTTAATTTTGAAGGGGGCTGTTATGCAAAAGTGATTGACTTAAGTCCTGAAAAAGAACCAGATATCTTCAATGCCATAAAGCCACACGCTATTCTAGAAAATGTAATTCTTAACGCAGACGGTAGTGTCAATTTTGCAGATACCTCCATTACTCAAAATACGCGTGTGAGTTATCCAATAGATCACATCGAAGGTATTCAGCCCGGTTCTTTGGCAGGCAACCCTAAGAATATCTTCTTTCTTACGGCAGATGCATACGGTGTGCTCCCTCCTATTTCGAAATTAACACCAGCCCAAGCGGCATATCATTTCATTAGTGGGTATACCGCAAAGGTTGCCGGCACTGAAGAAGGAGTTACAGAACCTAAAGCCGTTTTTTCAGCATGTTTTGGAGCCCCATTTATGCCGTTGCACCCAACAGCCTATGCAGATATGTTGGCTGAAAAAATGAAAGCTGCAAATACTAATGTATGGTTAGTCAATACAGGATGGTCCGGTGGAGCATATGGAGTCGGAAAACGGATGAAATTAAGTTATACGCGAGCTATGATTACAGCGGCAATGGATGGTCATCTTGATGCTGTTAATTATACCGAACATTCAGTGTTTGGATTAGCTATGCCGTCTTCTGTCCCAGGAGTTCCTTCAGATTTATTGAATCCAGTGTCTACGTGGAAATCCGAAGAAGAATATGATAAAACCGCTTTAGTTTTAGCGCACAAGTTCATTGCTAATTTTAAAGAATTCGCTGATCAAGCCAGCGACGAAGTACGCTCTGCTGCGCCTAGAGTGTATTCGAATGCACGTTAGTGCAGTGTTTGAATTGATGTGTGTGTAAAAGAGTGGCTTAACGGCCGCTCTTTTCGTTTCTATGAAGGGGATTGCGTGGATATCAACATAGCGCGGTTAAAAACTTCACGCAAGGATGATCTCTGAGGCACATCTATACTGCTCGTAAAGAGTATTTTAATGGAACTAATCTATGAAATCTATATGGCTGCTAAAATCAAAGCACAAAAACCACGTAAGATCTTCGTTCTTGATACTTCCGTAATTCTTTACGACCACAATGCGATTCATTGTTTTGACGAACACGATGTGGTTTTGCCCATATCAGTCCTAGAAGAATTGGACGAATTCAAAAAAGGACACGATTCGAAGAATTATGAAGCACGTGAATTCATTAGAACGCTCGATAAAATAACTGAAGGCAAAGATTTTACGAATTGGATCCCGTTAAATGGTGAAGAAACTGGTTCCATCAAGGTTATTATGGATACCAGTAGAACTGGCGTTGATGCTGAGCGAGTTTTAGGCCGAAAGATGGATCATAAAATCATCAATGCCGCCCTGAATATTCGGGAGGAAGCTCCGGATCGAAAAACAATTCTGGTGACAAAGGATATCAATCTTCGATTAAAAGCAAAAGCACTTGATCTAGCATCTGAGGATTACTTAACGGGAAAAGTAAAAGATGTTGACTCCTTATTTCGTGGAAAAGCTACGGTCGAAAATTTCAGCGCAACAACGTTGGGGAAATTATACGAGAAAAAGGCCCTCGATATTGACATCGTCCTAGAAGAAAATCCGGAATTCAGTCCCTTCCCGAATACGTTTTATATTCTTAAAAGTGATAATAGCAGTGGCCTCGCTTTCTATAATGTGGCGAATCAAACTTTAGACCACGTAGAGAAGCGAAGCGTTTATGGCATAAAACCTAGAAATGCAGAACAAGCTTTTGCTATTCATGCAGTCCTTAATCCGGATATTAAATTAGTTAGTTTGACGGGAGTCGCAGGTACCGGAAAAACATTAATTGCATTGGCTGCATCGCTTGAGCAGCGTCGTGATTTTAAGCAGGTTTATCTCGCACGCCCGATCGTGCCCTTATCTAATAAGGATCTCGGATATCTTCCAGGTGATGCAAAAGAGAAGATTAACCCTTATATGCAACCCCTTTGGGATAATCTGAAGTTAATAAAAAATACCTTTAGTGATCGCGACAAGGAATACAAGCAATTGGATGAGATGGTAGAAAAAGAAAAAATTGTCATCACCCCTCTAGCTTACATTCGTGGAAGATCGCTTGCGAACATCATTTTCATTGTTGATGAAAGTCAAAACCTCACACCACACGAAGTAAAAACGATTATAACTCGGGCCGGCGACGGTGCAAAATTCATATTTACAGGGGACGTCAAACAAATCGACTCTCCTTATCTAGACGAGCAAAGTAACGGGTTAAGCTATTTAATTGATCGCGTAAAAGGTCATGATATGTACGCGCACATCACATTAGAAAAAGGTGAGCGTTCGGCTTTGGCAAATTTGGCAAACGATTTGCTATAGGATTTATGGACCTAAAAATTACCAACCATGCCAAAAACCATTCTTTACACTGCAGTAACTCTTGACGGTTACATTGCCGATACCAACGGTGGAATTGATTTCCTAGACCACCCATTCTTTCGTCTTCCGGATGAAGACTATGGATACAACTCCTTCTACGAAGGCATTGATGCGGTTATCATGGGACACAACACCTTTGAAAAGATCAAATCATTCGAAGGATCCTACCCCTATTCCGATAAGCATTCGGTTATACTCAGCAGTAACGAAACGTTGGCTGATGGATTCTCTGAGGGAGTTGAAGTGTGTAATTATCCTGCTGAGGTTGCATTGACTAACTTAATATCAAGGTTTGAAGCCATATGGATCGTTGGCGGAGGAGCAACAAACGCCAAACTACATCAAGCAGGGCTCATCGACGAAATGATTCTAACCTACATCCCTACCACATTGGGAGCAGGGATTCCTTTATTTAGATCGAATGAAAGCATGTCCAATTGGAAAAATATCGCGACTAAAACCTATCCTAACGGATTGGTTCAAATACATTTGGCCAAAGCTTGATCAAGGGATTTTTTCAGTGTTTCTAAAGAACCTGAATTATCAATGAGTATTGCACCGCTATCGCGACGTTCAACGTCTGAAAGTTGATGATCGAACCGAGCTTGAATCTCTTCATTAGTCCAATCCGGATTGCGTTGTTTTACGCGCTGAAAACGAGTATTTGCTGGACAATCAACTAGTAACACGGTCGTACAACTGTTATCTCCTGTTTCGAGGGTAAGTGCACTTTCTTTAAATACTACAGTCCCAACGGCTTGCTCGAGCCAGAGTTCAAAATCTACCCTCACGGCAGGATGCACAATGGCTTCTAAAGCACTCTTCTTTTCTGAGTGCATGAAGATTTGCTCAGAGAGAAATTGCCTGTTTAATGCGCCATTATTTAGATAGGCAGACAATCCAAAAAGATGTTCGATTTGACCACGTATAGGTTCTTCAAGCATTAGTTCTTTAGCCCGAGTATCACTATTATAAACGGCAAAACCAGCTTCCAAAAGAAGACGCGCGACAGTGCTTTTACCGGACCCCATTCCGCCCGTTATGCAAACAATTTTTTTCATTATCGTGAATGTACCAAAATCTTTGGGCTATAGGACAATACTGTTACTAGTGGACTTTTCGAATCCACATCTAAACCTACGCCTTCTTCAACCGCATAAAGGGCGACATTCACATATTGTTCCCATTCTCCAACCTTAAGCATTGTGAATGGTCCGCTTAGCCATACCACCACATCGTGTTTACGACCGTCCCATTCAACCGCTGTAGTAAATCTATTCTCTACCCATAAATCAGAATGTGCTGTGATCACTGTCTTATTTGCAGATTGCGTTAGTCGAGTTCCGAACTCCTGTAGTCTAATATTTTCTCTTTTACGACCTTTCCATGCTGTTTGTGGGACATCTAATCCTATTGAACCACTGGGAATAGCCCATTTCGGACCTGTGATTTCAATTTCTGTAGGTGAAATTGTTGGGGGTGAAATCCATCTGTAACCTTCCGGCAACTTAATACTTTGTACCTCAAAATTTATAGGTAGACTTTTAGTAACCAATGCCGAGGTTGAAAAATAAAAGGTGTCGGATTTTGCAGAAAAACTAAAATCATAATCTCCACCGAATCGTTCGACAAGAATTCTTTCAACATCATCGGGTAGCAAGAAGAGTCCTGTTCTATTTGCACGAACAGAGTTCTTGGCTGAAAACGGCAACTCGAGGCCGTTAAACTGACGCATGAAAAGCGCACTAAGCCCTTGCGAACGTACCGTAACCTGTGTGGTTAATGTGCTGTCTTGCATCCAGTAAGAGTTAACTACGGAAGCATCTGCAGTAAAATTCATGGTATACTGCCGCTCGATCGTTGTCGCAGACACTGTCATAACGAACCATATCAAAGCGGCAAATACTAAGAATAGTAATGCTTCTATACGGATATGTTGCAGCAGTTTACGCATAAAAAAACCGGCTTAAGCCGGTTTCTAAATTACTTCTCAGCTGTGGAATACTGTGCACTTAGCTCCTTGCTTATTGCACTTTTTTCCAATTTTAACCTGCTGTTTTCAGATTCCAGTATGATGTAGTTCTCGGCAACTTCAAGGACTTTACCATGAATTCCGCTCGTGGTCACTACGCGGCTACCTTTTTTTACTTCAGTTCTAAATTTTTTCTCTTCTTTCTGTCTCTTCATTTGTGGTCGGAAAAAGAAAAGATACATGACCGAAACGATCATAATCAATGGCAAGAAACCGAATAGTTCATTGCCCGCGGCTGATTGTAAGAATAGAGTCATCATTTGTTTTCGCTAGATAATACGGTTGATGTAATATTTAAAACCTTAGTCTGTGGGACTGCATTTGTGGTCAATGTGACGCGTTTGTCTTGTCTTCCGGCACGACCTTTACTATTAAAGCTCACTTTAATTACACCAGTTTCCCCTGGTGCGATAGGATTGCGTGGCCAGTCAGGTACAGTACAGCCGCAAGAACCTTGGGCATTTGAAATAATTAATGGCCCGTCTCCTTCATTTTTAAAGGTAAACGTATGCTCCGCAACTATACCCTCTTGAATTTCGCCAAAATCATGAAAGTCCGATTCAAAAGCGATAGTGGGTAAAGCCTCCATCATAGACTCTTCAGAGGAAACCTCATTAGAAGATTCAATTCTACTTGTAGCGTCATTACAAGAAGTGGCAAAAAACAATACCGATACTAGAAGTACTACTTTTTTCATATTTATTTATTCATTTATTATTCAATCATTCCACGGCCGACTTTGTTGATCAAGCCTTCCTCGCGCAAATTAGCAACGATTTTATCAAGTACGCCATTGATGAACGAAGAACTTTTCGGCGTGCTGTATTCTTTCGCTAAATCTAAACACTCATTTAGACTTACCTTCACTGGTATTTCATCAAAACCGCGCCATTCTGCAATACAGACTTTCATCAGCAATACATCCATTTTTGCGATTCGATCGCTTTCCCAGTTTTTACTTTTTTCTTCTATTCGACGGATGCTATCGCCGTTAAATTCGAAGTATTTGCGAATGAGTAGTGGTCCAAATAAAGCATCACTTTCATCTTTAAATAGCTTTGGTATAATGAGTGCCTTATCTTCTTCTTTCCAGCTTGAAAGCACTTTAGCTGTCATCATCTGAGCTGCGTCTAAATCATCGCTCCATTGGGCATGTTGATCTTCATAGAGGTCATGAATGAACTCATTCTCCGCAATATGTTGCTGGTATATTTCACGTAAGAACCGCTTATCACCGGCATGCGTAGGCGTTTGAGTCAGAAACTCCTCGTACCGCTCAGAAGCATAGATAGTTTCCCATAAATTCCGAAAATGATGCGCGTAATTGGACCAATTCACGTGAGAACCTTCGATTAATGCTGAAAGAGCACTACTCTGTTCACATTTTGCAAAAAAGGATATACTTGTAAAACGCTCGATGCGGTCTAATGCGGTTTGGTCCCGTGCAGAGCGTTGTTCGATACGCTCATAATGTGCTTGGGCTTCTTTATTTAAACGTAAAAAGGCACTAATATCCCATGCGAAGAGATCGTGAACTTCGTCAAGGGATTTATCCAAGTTACGCAAAAGCACTGCTGCACCCATATCTAAATCAGTAGATTGGGCATATAGGTGGTGCATCACCTTAATTCTGATGTGACGTCTAGTTATCATATGCGGTATAAGATTGTATACGGATGCTTCTTTTCGAGAACCGAATCCACTAAAGAGGTGTTATTTTTGGCAAACCGCATGCAAAGGACTTTTTATCTTCGGCAAATATACAGCGGTACAGACGCTCTTCAACCTATGAATGCATTAAAAAAACTAAACCCCTATTTTCTAAAGCACAAATGGCTATTGCTTACTGGCGGGGCCTTTGTAATTGTATCGGTGGTTTTTAAGCTTTTTCCGGCGCTCATGATTCGAAACAGTTTCGATACCATCGCACGCGTTATCGAAGAGTATAAGGACGGTGCGGTTAAAGACGAAGCGGTTCGGTGGGAACTGATTCGTTACGGCTTGTTAATAATAGCTTCCGCAATGCTTCAAGGCATTTTTATGTACTTCATGCGGCAAACTATTATTGTCATGTCCCGTCACATTGAATACGATCTAAAAAATGTTGTTTTTGACCACTACCAGCGACTTACGCAACGCTTTTTTAAAAAGAATAATACCGGAGATTTAATGAATCGAATTTCCGAAGATGTTAGTAAGGTTCGAATGTATGTAGGACCAGCGATCATGTATACCCTCAACACCGGCTTTACTATAATTGTCGTCATTTCAATCATGATTAGCGTGAGTCCTAAATTGACTTTATTAACGCTCGTACCACTGCCCTTTTTAGCTTACTTAATTTATCGCGTTGCCAATTTAATTCAAGAACGGTCGCACGCAGTACAAGCGCAGCTGTCTAATCTCAGTACCTTCGCGCAAGAGTCTTTCTCCGGTACGCGTGTGATAAAATCATATCACAGAACCCCTTGGTTCTTCAAGAAATTCAAAGAGCAAGCCTTAGCATATAGAAGTGTTAATGAACGATTATTTCGCGTAAACGCAGTGTTTCAGCCCTTAATGATTTTCATGGTTGGACTGAGTACCTTGATCACCATTTTCGTGGGCGGTAAACTATATATGGCTGGAGAAGTTAGCGCCGGGAATATCACTGAATTCATTTATTACGTGAATTTGCTGACTTGGCCCATTGCATCCATCGGATGGGTAACTGCTCTCGTACAAAGTGCATCAGCTTCAATGGAGCGGCTTGACGAATTCTTGAATGAAACGCCCGACTTTGAAGGTGGCCAATTCAATCCAACGGAATTCCAAGGTCATATTGTATTTGACAAGGTTTCCTTCACGTATCCCAACAGCGGTGTACAGGCATTAAAAGAAGTCAGCTTTGAGCTTAAGTCGGGACAAAGCATAGGCGTTTTAGGCAAGACAGGATCAGGGAAAAGCACCATCGCGGCATTGATTGTACGTCAGTATGATCCAACCTCAGGATCCATTTCTATTGATGGTGTAGATTTAAAAGAATGGAATTTACCGGCGTTAAAAGCACACCTTGGCTGGGTGCCCCAAGAAGCATTTTTATTCAGCGATACCATCGCCAATAACATTGCCTTCGGAATGGACAATACCGAATCAAGCGAGGTTATTGCTGCAGCACAATCTGCAGGTGTACACGAGAATATTATTGAATTTCCCAAAGGTTACGAAACGCGTGTAGGTGAGCGTGGTGTAACGCTATCAGGCGGTCAAAAACAGCGTGTAAGTATAGCCAGAGCGTTAATTAAGAAACCGGAAATCATGATATTTGATGATTGCTTGAGCGCTGTAGATACTGAAACGGAAGAAATTATCTTAAAAAATATTAAGGCGGCTACGCAAGATGTTTCCTCGTTAATTATTGCGCATAGAATTTCGTCTGTAAAACATTGCGATCAAATCGTATGTCTTGAAGATGGACTTGTTATTGAACGAGGTACCGCCGAAGAACTAGAACAAGCCGGTGGTCATTTTGCGGAATTGGTCGCCTTGCAATTGGACCCCTCCATAGAAGAAAATTAAGAACAATCTGTTCATTACTTTTTTAGCATTTCGCAATGGGTTCGCTTACATTTGAAGTACAATGTAACGCACCAGATATGTCACGAGTAATAGCCATTGCCAATCAAAAAGGCGGTGTGGGGAAAACCACAACCGCGGTGAATCTTAGCGCCGCTTTAGGCGCACTAGAAAAAAATGTTTTGTTGATAGATGCTGATCCTCAGGCTAACGCAACGAGTGGCTTGGGCTTACAGCCTGAGGAGGCTGGTGAAGGGACGTACGAACTGATTGAAGGTGCTAAAAAGGCGGAAGATTTGGTACAAGCTACCAGTACACCTGGGGTATCGATTATTCCAGCACATCTAGATCTTGTTGCTGTGGAGTTGGAAATTATTGATCAGCCGAAGCGAGAGTTTTTCTTAGCGAAAGCATTAGAAGATATAAGAAACACATTCGACTACATTATTATCGACTGTGCTCCTTCTTTGGGGTTGATAACATTAAATGCGCTCACGGCATCTGATGCCGTTTTAGTTCCTATTCAGTGCGAATACTATGCATTGGAAGGATTAGGAAAATTGCTCAATACGATCAAAAAAGTACAAGAATTACACAACGAAAACCTTGATGTAGAAGGATTATTACTCACCATGTTTGACGGTCGATTGAGACTTTCGAATCAGGTTGCGGATGAAGTGCGCAGTCATTTTGAAGGTCTGGTGTTTGAGACGGTAATCCACAGGAATGTCAAACTGAGTGAAGCGCCGAGCCATGGAGAGAACATTATTGCTTACGATGCAGGAAGTAAAGGCGCAGAGAATTATCTTACTTTAGCACAAGAGTTAATCGCAAAAGCAAGCTAGAACATGGCAAAAAGAGCAATGGGAAAAGGTTTGTCTGCCATTTTAGGCGACGAAGCTGCAAAGGTGAATAAAGTTACGGACCGTGGGGCTGAAAAGCTCGTAGGATCTGTTGCAATGATTCCTTTGAGCAGCATCACTACAAACCCATTTCAACCCCGCTCGAATTTTGATAATGATGCTTTAGTCGAACTCGCTCAGAGCATCAGTGAAGTGGGGATCATTCAACCCATTACCGTTCGCAAGAATGGGATGCAGTTCGAACTCATCAGTGGTGAACGTAGATTTCGGGCATCTCAAATTGCCGGTCTAGAAGAAATTCCTGCATATGTTCGATTGGCTGACGATCGACACATGTTGGAGTTGGCCATTGTAGAGAATTTGCAACGCGAAGATTTAGACCCCATAGAAATGGCCTATTCATGCAAGCGTATGATGGATGAATTGGGTCTAACCCAAGAGGAGGTTGCAAACAGACTTGGGAAGGGTCGTTCAACCATCACGAATTTTTTACGCCTGTTAAAATTACCAGCAATCATTCAGGCCGAACTTCGGGATTTAAATAGAAATGAAAGTCACGACGAAAATGCCAATGGAGCTTCAACCGTTGTCTTTACGATGGGTCACGCACGTGCCCTCCTTAATTTACCCGGTGAAAACGAACAGATTGAGCTGTACAAACGCATCTTAAAGAATGGACTAAGCGTACGTCGAACGGAGGCCTTCGCAAAAGAGGTAAAACAGCCTAAGGAAAAACCACCGAAACAAAAGCAATCAGGCGTTGTCGACTTAGAGTCACAGCTTGGCGGATATTTCGAGGCACCTGTTGCCATTCAACTCAACGGAAAGGGTAAAGGGAAAATTCAAATTTCTTTTGGTTCCGATGAGGATCTACAGCGTATAATTTCAAAGCTCAATGATTAAAACGACGCTCATAGCGTTGTTTATCTTCTTCTCTGTTGGTTCTGCAGCACAGGCAAAGGATACTTTAGTGCATAGACATAGTGTCGCTGCTGCACATAACATTAAATTGGCCACCACCCTAGCTTTACTTCCTGGAGCAGGCCAGATTTATAATAAGAAGTATTGGAAAGCGCCATTAGTTTGGGGTGCTCTGGGTGGAGTCACCTATTACTACGTCGACTTGACTAAAGATTTTAACAATTACGAATCCGTCCTTCAGCTTATTATTGATGAGCCGTCATTACAGACCAGGACGGAATTAGAAACTTTTGCGCCAGAGTTGTTTGATGTTTTACCTGCGCCATTTTACCAAAGTTCAGTAAACGGTGTAGCGCAAGAAGCCATGGGATATATGGAAGCATTGAGAACGCAACGCGAATATGCTTTGTTCGGACTTTTCGGTGTCTATCTATTGAATATTTTAGATGCGAACATAGATGCACATTTGTATGATTTTGACGTAAGTGATGATTTGTCCTTACATCCTTCACTGAATATTAACCCGTTAGCCAATAGGCCGGCAGAATTGGCCCCGGGCTTCACCTTAGTTCTTGAACTTAAATGAATATAGCACTCATAGGTTACGGTAGAATGGGTAAAACCATTGAACGCATCGCAAGAGATCGAGGGCATGCTATCGTCTACATCAATAATGGTGGTATCCTGGATATAGAGCAGGTAAAGTTGGCTGATGTTGCCATTGAATTTACGCAACCCGATGCTGCAGCGGAGAACATTACGAAACTATTAACCGCTGGAATACCGGTCGTCTCCGGCACGACAGGGTGGCTTGAAGCTAAAAATATGGTCGATCAAGTAGCTTCCGCTCAAGAAATTGGTTTTGTATATGCCTCTAATTTTTCGCTCGGTGTAAATTTATTTTTCGCGTTCAATGAAAAATTAGCCAAAATGATGAATCAGTATGAGGATTATCAGCCTCACATTCATGAAGTTCACCACAAGGGAAAGAAAGACGAACCTTCCGGTACAGCAATTACTGCCGCGGAAGGTATTTTAAAAGCGTATCCCGACCTTAAGCGCTGGACGATGGATTTGGAATCGAAAGGACTTACTATCAGCGCGGAACGTATGGACCCATACTTTGGGACGCATGTTGTTTCATACGCTAGTCCTATTGATACGATAGAATTAAAACATGAAGCACACAGCAGAGAAGGCTTTGCTTTGGGTGCGGTGATCGCCGCAGAATGGTTACCCGGTAAGAAAGGCCCGCACAGCATGAAAGATGTTTTAGACCTCTAATTTTCACAATACACTAACTTATCGTTAGCGAATAATAAAGTAGTTTCCCCGAATGGAATTTATCATTTTCACCTTAGTACAAGCGCTGTGGTTCGGCGTTATTTCTTGGAAGTTTTATGTCGCCGCAGACCGCAAGGCCTGGGAAGCGTTTGTACCCGTTTACAACACCTATGTTTTGGTTAAGATAGCAGAACGCCCGCGGTATTGGGTACTGTTGTATTGTATACCCGTAGTAGGCGTTGTCATGGGTATCATTATGATTTACGAGTTGCTGCACGTATTTAAGTTTCGTAAAACCTGGCAGACAGCAGCTGTTATGGGTAGTTTAGGACTCTATTTAGGTTATCTGAACTACAAAGAAAAACTCAAGTACTGGGGCCGCGACCAAGCCTACATAAAAAAGAACCTAGGTGAAGGTGTGAATAGTATATTCTTTGCGATTGTAGTAGCAACAGTTATTCGATCGACCACTTTTGAGGCTTACACGATTCCAACAAGCTCCATGGAGAAAAGTCTGATGGTAGGCGATTTCTTGTTTGTATCTAAAATGCATTACGGAGTTCGCATTCCGATGACCCAACTCAGTCTTCCTTTAGTACACAATCGCATTCCGTTCTTAGGCACACCTTCTTATGTAAGTTGGCCACAGATTCCTTACCTACGCTTACCTGCCTTAGAAGATGTAAAAGCAGGCGATCCCGTGGTCTTTAACTACCCCATGGATGCCATGCCGGTGGATAAGAAAGAAAATTACGTTAAGCGCTGCGTAGGTACTCCTGGCGATACGTTGACTATAGTAGACCGAACCGTATTTTTAAATGGCAATGCCTTTAAATTTCCAGACAACAGCTATCCACAATTCCTCTATTACATCAAGACCGATGGAACGAACTTCAACAAAGATTGGTTAAAAAAGAGGTTTGATATCAATTATTTAACATCTGAGGAGCAACGAAAGTATCCTACAGATCAAGACGTTTATCAGCGCAGCCAAAACGAATACATTATGTTCCTTCAAGAACGTCATGTAGATGCTATCAAATCGTTACCCGCAGTGAAAGCCCTTTGGCCGATCAGTGCTGAAAGACCTGGTACGGCTGTAGACAGTACTTTGCCCGCTGGATTATTGCAGATACAAGCGGGTCAAGCAGAAGAAATATTATTTCCCAACCCAGATACTGGCCACGGCGAACGTCCATACAATGATACCTGGGACAACTTTGGGCCTATCTATATTCCACAATCTGGGGCGACCATTACATTAACCGAGAAGAACCTACACAGCTACAGGAGAGTTATCGCAGAATACGAAGGACATGACCTAAAAATAACTAAAGATAGAAAGGTCTATATCGATGGTAATGAATCAACTACGTATACGTTTGAAAAAGACTATTACTGGATGATGGGAGACAATAGACACAATTCGTTAGACAGTCGTAAATGGGGTTATGTTCCTTCCGATCACATCGTAGGAAAACCTGTATTCATATGGATGAGCTATGATAAGCATGGCGAAGGACTTTCGAAGATTCGAACCGATCGTGTATTTACGCTCGTGAATGCAAATGGCGAGCGTACCAGCTATTTCTGGTATTTCGTTGTGTTTGTGGTGCTCTATCAAATCGTGATTACGGTCCGAAGAAAGCGTAAGGCTGACTAATGCATGTTCTGCTGAGCACTGCCTACTTCCCTCCTATTGAATGGATGGCTTATGCTGTTCAGTCGAGTGGAATTATTCTTGAGGCGAATGAGTATTTCCAAAAGCAGACCTACAGATCTAGGATGCATATTGCAGGTCCAAACGGAATGCAGCGACTTAGTGTGCCTGTAGATCGTAAGTCAAAAGAAATAAAGAGAATTCGAATCAGCTACAGCGAGAATTGGTCAAAAGATCATTTGAAAGCTATTGAAAGTGCCTATGCAAATGCACCCTACTTTGAAGTACTATTTCCGGATGTACAGGCGCTTTTACAACAACGATTCGAAACACTTTGGGAATTAAATACGGCAAGTATTGCATTGTTTTCTCAGTGGCTTGAACAAGAGCTGGTAAAAGAGGAAACATCCGAATACGCTGCTATTGCTGGGATCAAGGACCTTAGAGGTATTCAACCGAAGACAGAATCTAACATGATTTTCCCGTCCTACGGACAAGTTTTTCAGCATAAAATTGGTTTTCAAAACAACTTGAGTGCCTTAGATCTGTTCTTTAACTTAGGGCGTAGCAGTTGGGGGTACCTCAAAACGCTCAAATAACGATCACAGCAGCAAGAACCACATACCTATGGACCTAACATATAATAAGAACGAAGACGCCTTAAAACTCTTACTGAGTGAAGTAAAGCGTCGCGAAGCCATCTTAGCAAAAGGCGGTGGCGAGAAAAAACTTCAAAAACAGCGTGATCAAGGCAAACTAACAGCTCGAGAACGGGTGGAAGCGCTTGTCGATGCTAAAAAGCCGTGTTTAGAGCTCGGTATTTTCGCTGGTGACGGGATGTACGAAGAATACGGTGGTTGTCCTGCGGGAGGGGTTGTTGTCGTTCTTGCTTATATCAAAGGCACGCAATGCATCATTGTCGCTAATGACGCAACTGTTAAAGCTGGAGCTTGGTTCCCTATAACTGGAAAGAAAAACTTACGCGCCCAACAATTAGCACTTGAAAACCATACGCCCATTATCTATTTAGTAGATAGCGCAGGTGTATTCCTTCCGTTACAAGATGAAATTTTTCCGGATCGTGAGCACTTTGGACGCATATTCCGAAACAATGCGGTAATGAGTAGTTTGGGTATTCCACAAATCTCTGCCATTATGGGGAGCTGCGTAGCAGGTGGAGCGTATTTACCCATCATGAGTGATGAAAGCTTGATTGTCAAAGGCTCTGGCAGTATTTTCCTCGCAGGATCCTATTTAGTTAAGGCGGCTATTGGAGAGTCCGTAGATAATGAGACCCTAGGCGGTGCCGATACACACTGTGATATAAGTGGCGTGACCGATTACAAATGTGAAGACGATCAGCAGGCCATAACTACTATTCGGGGATTAGTCGACAAAATGGGCGCTTTTCCTAAAGCCGGCTTTGATCGTACCACCTCCATCGCTTCTCAGCGCGCAACCACGGATATATACGGCTTTGTACCTAGAGACGGAAAACCCTTTGAAAGCCTCCGGATTATTGAATGTATTGTAGATAAAGAGAGTTGGCAGCCGTATAAAGAAACGTACGGACAGACTATTCTATGCGGATATGCTCGAATAGATGGATGGGCGGTAGGAATTGTGGCCAACAACAGAGCTATTGTGAAAAACGCAAAGGGTGAGATGCAATTCGGCGGTGTGATCTATTCCGACAGTGCCGATAAAGCAGCACGTTTTGTAGCCAATTGCAATCAAAAACGTATTCCGCTTGTTTTTCTTCAAGATGTCACTGGCTTTATGGTCGGCAGCAAAAGTGAACATGGAGGCATTATCAAAGATGGCGCAAAAATGGTCAATGCAGTGGCAAATTCTGTGGTGCCTAAATTCACAGTTATCGTAGGTAACAGCTTCGGTGCAGGAAATTACGCTATGAATGGAACCGCCTACGATCCTCGTCTGATTGTAGCTTGGCCTAATGCGAAATTAGCCGTCATGGGCGGACAGCAAGCGGCAAAAGTATTGCTCCAAATAGAGAAGTCCCGCCTAAAAGGCAGCGGAAAAGAACTTACACCAGCGGAATTAGATGCCTTACAGAAGGACATCGAGGAACGCTATGAACGTCAAACTAGTCCCTATTATGCTGCTTCTCGATTATGGGTTGATGCAATCATCGATCCATCCAAAACAAGGGAATGGCTTAGTTATGGAATAGAAATGTCGAATAATAATCCGGAAATGAAACGCTACAATCCGGGCATAATACAGACTTAATGAGAAATTGGATTTTTGTTCTTCTTATTACTACGACCACTGCCTTTGGGCAAGGGTTCTTACAAAAGACGGTAGAAGCGAATTTTGAGGGTACGTTTGACCCAAAGTCTGCAGAAACTGAAGTCCTATCTTTTCTCTACCCTACAGGTGCCCCGGTGCCCGGTGGAGATCAATACAAAAGCTTTTTGGGAAGACAAAAACAGCTTCAAAACTACAGGACTTTCCCACCAGCGAATCAAGCCACGAAAACCACCACGGCACCTGATCCTGTTGCAGGTTTTGGAACCTCTATCTACCGTCTAACTCCACAAGGTAATCCCTTTGATTTCACAGGTGGAATACCCAACGATAATGCTATGGCCATCAGTAAAGATGGAATTCTCTGTGCAGCTGTGAACAGCGTTTTTTGGGCTATGGACACTAAGACAGGTGAACTTATCATGCCCTCACCGGTAGGACTTTTCAGCTTGCAACAAATGGCGAACGGATCTAGCTTTTCGAATTTTTACGATCCGAAACTTATTTACGACCCTACCACGGACCGATTTGTTCTTGTATTTCTGAAGGATAACGACGCTGCAAACAGCCGTATTATCGTTTGTTTCTCCTCCACAAATAACCCAACAGATCCGTGGAATATATATAGTTTAACGGGCAATCCACTTAATAATAACCGCTGGACTGATTTTCCAGCAATTGCGCTCAGCGAAACAGGTTTGGTAATTACCGCCAACTTAATCATACCCAATGTTAGTTGGCAGGTGGGTTTTGATGGTTCCGTTATTTGGCACTTAAATAAAACGGAGGGGTTCGCCGGTGGTGATGTGGATGCCACTGTTTATACTCAAATCTCCCATAACGGGAATTTCGTTCGTAACCTCCACCCTGTTCGGGGGCATGACAACATTAGCGATCAACTTCAGTTTATAAGCAATAGAAACTTCGACCTTCAAAACGATACGATATTCTTGATCACTTTAACTGAAGGCACTTCCGATACTACAATCACCGCACAAGCCTTAATAAGCAATTTACCCTACGGAGTACCGCCAAACGGAAAACAAGGCGACACGGACACTACAGACGCTACTAAAGGGCTTCAAACCAACGACGGTCGAGTTTTAGGTGCAATACAAATGGACGATTGGATCCAGTTTGTGAGCACTTCAGCCCACGGCTCAAACGTGAACGCAGGTATCTATCATGGGTTTATTTCGAATGCGCAAGGTGCTGAGCCGAAAGTAACCGCTCGAGTATTTGCACATCCAGTGCGTGATTATGGATACCCAAACATTACCTGGAGTGGTGTACATCCGAATCAAATTCAATGTTTGATTGGATTCAACTTTACTTCTATAGATGGACACCCGGGCATGGGCGCAGTTCAACTGGGTAACGATACTACCTTTTCGAATCCAATAGACCTTATTAACGGTACGACTCACGTTGATCGTCATAGCGATAGTTACGAGCGCTGGGGAGATTATTTTGCGGTTCAACCCATGTTCGATGAAAATGGGTTGATAATTCCTTCAGAAGCTTGGATGGCTGGCTTTTATGGTGACGGTCCGCAGCAAAATAGAACCTTTATTTCGCAAGTCTTTAGCACAGATACAGTGGTTCCTCTCCATGCAAATGGTGGTCAATTGTATCCCAACCCCGCCTATGATCAAGACATGGTAACCATCACCTTTAACCTCGAGCAAAATCAACGTGTTGAAGCGAGACTGTATAACCTCAGTGGTGCCCTTATACAGCAGCTTTCTGGGAGGGATCTGCCCGCCGGGCCAGCTGAACTATATATCCATTTAGGAACGCTGGCTGCTGGAAATTACATAGTTCGGCTCGAAGGAAATGCAGGCTTCTCAAAAACGAAGCGTCTAGTCAAACTCTAAGTTGAAATTGTTAACAAAGGGTGAATTTTTGTTGAAAACTCTGATTTTCAGTATATAATTGGTATATTTATACCATTACCAAACCTAAAAGTTATGTTCAATAAAGAATTACTGCGTGAGCGTCCTATCACGATTATCGAAGGATTGCCACATACGCAACTCGAAGAGGTTCCAGACACCCAGGTTGAAGAGCTCTTCACTTAATTAAACGAAACAAGGCCCGAAAGGGTCTTTTTTTTTGATCTCTACCGCACCAAACGCTTATTCTTACGGAAAAGAAAGCTAATACCATAGACTATGGATGAGGTACCAATACTCACGAAAGCAATGGCTGGATTGATTTTACCTTGAGCAAACATCATGTAAATGCTTACTCCGAGCGAAACAATAGTCATAACTAAGAGCGACCAAACCACGCTTCTTTTATCGTGCTTTCCCGCCCAATCGTAGAAAATCACAGGGGCAATACCTATTCCCAATGCCTTAAATGTAACAACGATATCTTCTATACGCTGGAAAAAGAGCGCTATGAGTAAGGCGAAGAAACCAACGCCCACCAATGCCCAACGAATACGCTTAATACCCGCACCTGCTGTTTCCGATTTATTCGGGAATAAGTCATTTGTTACATTCAAACTAAGTAAAAACAGATAGGTATCGGAAGTACTTAAAATGGCTGCGAAAAATGCAATGAGCACTGCCACTTGAAATTCAGGCGGAACTAATTCTGTAAAGGTTCTTAAGACCATCATTTCAGCATGTTCATTGCTTACACCTGAGCTCGCTGGAAACTGGCCACGGGCAATCAGCCCAACATAGGTTAATGCAACTGTCAGCAATACATTGACACCTGCTCCTACGCCAAAGCTTTGCTTGACAACCTTCTCGTTCTTCATTGAAAAGACTTTCTGCCAATAATCCTGAGTCGCAAATGGCGTCAATATTCCAAGCAGTAAGAATGCAACAATATTCGTAGCACCCGCATTAAATGGTGAATACATTTCTGGTGGTATATCTCCTCCTTTACTTAGCGTAAGAGTAACCAGTATGAGGACTAAGAAAATAACTAAGAATTGGAACATATCCGTTTTCACTACAGAACCAAAGCCACCCACCAATAAATAGACCATGACAGACAGAAGCATTCCTAATTTGGCCCAATTCACTGCAATACCACCTAACTCATTCAACAAATTCGACCCTACCAATAACTGTGTGCTTAGTAGACCTACATACCAGACGAAAATGACACCAATCACCCAACGTGCTGTTTTTCGTCCGTACCGGAAAACGAAATAGTCCGTGAGTGTGAAAAATTTATATTCTATACTAAGTCTATATAGCTTTAATGCAAAAGGTATAAACAGAAGAAAGCCAAGCGTATAGCCAATAAATATCCAAGCCGCGGAGATACCGTAGATGTAGACAAAACTTGTATAAACCATCAAGGTAACTGCACTAACGAAAGTACCACTTAAGGTCATTAAAGAAGGAAAAAAGCCCAATGACCTTCCGCCCAAAGCAAAATCATCGACACTATCCTTAGATGTCATTCTACCAAGAATAATTCCGAGCAATGTAAATCCTACTAGAACTCCTATTAGAGTTGTTGATTCAATCATGAAATACAGTTTGGATGAAAGATAGGACAGAAAGAATAAATGTTGATCATTAGATGCGTTTAATAGTTAGGACTGCCGCCTTACACATTTAGATCTGAATCAGGTGGTTTATATCTGTATATTACACTAATGAAGTATTAAAAGGTACCTTGTATAGAGTACAATTGGTATTCATAACGATTGAACAAATACATATCCTATGTCTATTAAATCAGCCCACCTGGAACACATTTTCTCCTGGCTAGAAAAAAAGACACAACTATCCTCTACGTTAAAAGCAGATATTCAAAAAATAGGGAGACTAAGACACATCGAAAAAGGTGAATTACTTTTTGAGCAGGGAAAAAATATAACGGAAGTTTTTTACGTTGTGTCTGGCTGCATGCGTGCATTTCAAACGGATGAAAAGGGCAAAGAACATACGATGAGCTTCAACACACAAAACTTTTGGCTATGCGATTATAAGGGGCTTTATCTAGAATCTACGGGATCTATTTCTTCGGATGCTCTTGAAGATTCACAAGTTTTAGCATTTAATATGCTGGATTTGGAGTGCCTTTATGTTAAGCACCCTGAATTAGCAACTGTCGGAAGAGGGTTTCTTCAAAGACACGTTGCAACGCTCCACGATAGAATACTTGACCAGCTTAGGCTAACAGCTAAAGAGCGGTATGATTTATTTCTTAAAAAGTATGCACATATAGAACAAATCGCCGCTAATCGTTACATCGCCTCATATCTCGGTATTACCCAGCAGAGTTTAAGCAGGTTACGTGCTACCTAGGAAAGCGTTAAGCATTATACCGCTACGCTTAGAATTTAACATTTGGTAAGTTGTATTAAACTTTAATTTCATTTTTTTGTTTAACTATTTTAACTAAACGTTAAACAATAATGATTTCATTCCGAGTAATTAAGCAATTCATTTTGGTTTTAATGTTAGGGCTAAACTTCAGCGCAACTTCGCAGTGCAGCTATACCCTTACGCTCCTAGATTCTTACGGAGACGGATGGAATGGGAATTCAATGTATGTCCAGGTCTATGGCTACAGTCCTTCTAACATAACGCTAAGTTCTGGATCTTCTATTTCTTACCAGATTTCAACAACTACAGGAGATACATTATCCTTTGGTTGGCTAGCAGGTGGACAATGGCAAAGTGAATGCTCTTTCACCGTAACAGATAACACTACTGGAACTGTGGTTTATTCTTCTCCCGCTGGCAATTTAATGTCCACCACATCGCCCCAATACACTACATTCTGTACACTTACCTCGAATTCAATTCCTTGTCTTTATAGTTCACCTTATGTTGAAGCATTTTCAGGAGCTGGTAATGGATGGGTTTCTCCTACTAGTTCTTTCAATATTGGATCGTTAAATGGTTGCTGGAATCGCGATAGTTATACGCAGTATAATTGGATAAAAGCTCCTTCAGCTAATACAAGTATTGCCGCTTTCACAGGCCCGTCGGGCGATCACACAAATGGTGGACAAGGTTTCTTGAGCACTGTTAATTCTTTTTTTGCGTCTAGCGCTTCATCCACATCTTTAATTACACCATACATTGACTTAGCAAATGATTCAGCACCACAGGTATCCTTTTGGTACCACATGTTTGGGGCAGATATTGAGAAACTAGAAATTTCTATTGCCACCGATACGGCTGGTGTGTGGACAGTAATAGACTCTATATTGCCGCCTACAGGAACTTTTGTCTCTCCTAACAGTCCTTGGCAACAAGCTATTTACCCGATCTCTAATTATGTTGATGACACAGTCGCATTTAAATTTACCGCATTTCGCAACATTAATGGTACGGGTAATGGGAGTTACGCAAACATCGGCTTGGATGATTTTGCAGTAACAGAAGACACACTATCCTGCAACATTCCTTTAAGCTTGCAGCTTGTCTCTTTAAATGTAAGTACCGCCCAAGTTACCTGGGATACTACGGGTGCATCTGACTATCAAATTCAATGGGCTCAAGGAACAACAGCAGCCTCAGGCAGTACAGCGATAATTTCGACTAATTCTTATAATCTCACCGGCCTCGCTTCCAACTCTACGTATACACTCCGCGTACGCTCTATTTGTGGTACTAATGACACCTCTGCTTGGTCATCTAATCTTACCATTACTACCTCATGCGGTGCTTTTGTTGCACCGTGGGTTGAAGATTTTGAAGGTAGCGATTGGGTTGCTCCACAAGGCTGGTTCTCTAAGGCGACACAGGGAACTTTTGGAGACTGTTTCCTTGACTCGGGGTCTTTAGGAGCTTTTTGGAAAGTAGCAAGACTACCACAATACAATACTGATCAAGGTCCAAACACTGACCACACTCCTACCGGTGCGGGAAAATATATTGCCGTGAATTACCAATACGGTAATTTACCTCCCAACCTTTCCGTAACTGGCCCTTGGGTTGCATTGGATTCCTTAACAAATCCTGAATTACGTTTTTGGGTGCATTCCTATTCAGGTGAAGCGTCAAGCGATCCTTTTGGGAAACTGACTGCGAAGATTCAAATTCTTAATGGACAAACCGTTGCCGTGTTTGATACCTCTGGTGCATTACAATCGGCCCAAACATCACCATGGAAAGAAGTCATAGTTTCTCTAAATCAATTCATAAATACTGGCGATACAGTTCGAGTTATATTAAGTTACAGTGCGTTTCAAACTAATGATGAACAACCCTTTGCCGTAGATGATGTTTCTATCGTCGAAGCACCAACCTGTCCGCAGCCTCGCTATCTCAAAACCTTATCAATTAATAAGAACGATGCGAGCGTTAAATGGTCATCGGGAGGCGCCTCTAATCATCAAATTCGTTACAAAAAAGTTAACACAAGTGCTTGGACCACTATTTCATCATCTTCAACACAGACAGTACTAAATAATTTAGATCCTAATACTAAATACCGATGGGAAGTAAGAGACAGCTGCAGTGCCACGGATCAAAGTGCTTGGGTAAAAGGCCCAACATTTTATACAGCTTGTACCGTATTCACTGCCCCTTACACCAACAGTTTTACGAATAATCAGTGGAAGTCGCCTTCACCTTTTTTACCTTCAGGTAAAATAGGCAATTGCTTTACAAGTTTCGAAGTCAATACGGATGGGTATTGGTGGAGCGGTGCACGATCGGGATATGATCATAATACTTTCACCGGTCCTACGAGCGATCATACGGGCGGTTTAAGTGGTTACCTCTTTACGAAGGCAACTATTTCAACAGCGGATACGGCAAAAATTGAGCTGCCTGCCGTGTATCTTGGTCAACTACTGAGTCCCGAATTTTCATTTTGGTATCACATGTATGGAGGTGCAATTCAAGGCCTAAAGGTTTATGTAAGAAAATCAGGTGGTAATGATACACTCATTGCCAACTTCAATGGCCAGCAATCAACAAGTTCAAACAACTTTGCCTGGCTCAAAAAAACCTGTTCGTTAAGTTCTTTCCAAGGAGATACTGTTATTGTAAGTTTTGAAGCCTACAAAAATACTGGATCAAATATCTTCTATACAGCTGCTTCTGCTATTGCAATTGATGACATAGCCTTTGAAGGAACAAGTACATGTCCTGCTCCCTCTTTATTATCAGCGAGTAATATTGGTACAAACACTGCTGAAATCAGTTGGCAGGGAACCTCAAATGTTAGCATTGTTGAATATGACACAGTAGGCTTTGCTTTGGGTACAGGACAAATTATTAATCCTGCCTCCTCACCTTTTACTTTGACCGGGCTGCTGCCCAATACTACCTATGCTGTTTTCGTGAAAGATAGTTGTGCAGCTAATTTGGTTAGCTCGAACGCCACTATTAATTTCACAACAAGCCCATGCCCTTCAGTTACAGCTCAAGGAACTACCACCTTAAACGGCACAACTGTAACTGCTCTGAATACCGGGTCATTAAACGACTCCATTTTATGGAATTGGGGAGATGGTAATTCGTCAATAGGAAATTCAGTTTCTTATTCTTACACGACACCTGGCATATATATCGTTCAACAAATTGCTTACAATGATTGCGGTAATAGCGATACGTTGTCGACAACATTGACAATTTGCGGGGCAGTTGTAGCAAATTTCAGCTTATCAGGTCAAGGCTCTACCAGACTATTTAGCTCAAATGCTTCTGTCGGGGTAGCCCTAAGCTATGCTTGGAATTTCGGTGATGGTTCAAGCAGTACTAACGCCAATCCAAGCCATACCTACGCTTCTGCGGGGTCTTATACGATTACTCTCACAGTAACTGATGCCTGTGGGACAGTCGATATAACCACTAGCGCAATAGACATTTGTCAAACCGTTATCCCAAACTTTACCAATACTTTCTCGGGCTCAACCTTCACATTTACGGCACAACCTGCAGGCTTGAGTAACTATAACTGGAATTTTGGCGACGGCTCTACAGGCAGTGGCTTAAACGTTACCCACACTTATTCTACCATCGGTACCTATTATGTAACCCTCAATTGCACTGATACCTGCGGCGGTTCATATTCTGTATTAGATACCGTTTCTACATGTCCTGCATTAAATGCTAACTTTAATTTTAATATCGCATCATCAGGTTCGAATGGAATGCTGGTCCAATTCTTTGCTAATGTATCCGGTAGCCTAGGGCTAATATGGGATTGGGGCGATGGCTCACAAACCGTTACTCAAGCTGCTAGTATTTCTCACCAATACGCCACTGTAAACCTTAATTACACCATTACTTTAAAAGCGTATAACGAATGTGGTGATACAGTAGAGGTAATGAAAAGTCTCAATGAAGTAGGACTTCCCGAACGGAGCGTTTTGAAATTTAAAACCTACCCTAACCCTGTTTCAGGATCATTGACGATAGAGTTTACAAGGCCCTTAAACGGCACTTATTATCTCTTTGATGTTACTGGGAGGTTAGTTCGAAGCGAACGTTTCGCAAAGAGTAATCTTGTATCTTTTCCAACGTCAGATTTATCACGCGGGTCTTATATATTGAAAATTGAAAGTGACCAAAGAGTTGAAAATTCAATAATCTTCAAACAATAGAACTAGCCATTAACGAACCAATGTTTTAATATCACCTTTATTCTTCTTTAGAACTGAGATGTTATAGGCTTCTACCGCTTTTTCTATTCTCCTTTTTCGAATAGATTCCCGCACTGCTATAGCCGGTCCAGTAATAACTACAATCGGGTATACCGGTACTGTAACAACTCCCCAAAACGTATTCCATCCTCGGATTCTTTGTGCGGCCGCAAAGTGTCTGTACGCAGTGATGTTTTGGTTCATTGCTATTAATTTAGCATTCTTAGCTGATAGAGTATCATTGCGATAGATTACCCCTTTTCTTCCTAAGGCACGCATCTGATCTATGTTTTGGATGCTCGCATCAGATTTTATTGGATTAATGCCGGATTCGTAGCTTGAGTCACTGGTTCCATATGAGTTAGCGATCTCTAAAAATTGTGATGAATCGAGATCATTCGGGAGACTTGTCCAAGTCGTAGAAGCACTATTTAGGAGATTAGCATCGATCTCCTGCGTCGATTCAGCAGGCGAGAGCCGAGGTTCTTCATTAACTACATCCTCTACTTTAACTTCAATATCCCCTATTGTTGATATTAATTCATTCGTATTCTCAGGGTTGCGATCTCTCGACCTTTGCTTCGTAGTTTTTGGAAGATCTCCTCCATTCCTGCGAATAAAGTTTCTTAAATTTCTTAACTCTTCTTCCGTTAACTCCCAGTCAATTTTCTTTGGATAAGTATAAAAACATGCAGAATAATCGTCTTCATGTTTGAAGTTTAATCGGTAACCGTTATATAAAACAGACAATTCATGAAACTGCGCGGGAGTTATGGGTCGAACGATGCGTGCCTCTTTGTACAATGTAGAAGTTACCTGCCCGTAAACAGTATTATTTATGACTAATTCTTGCGCGTTCGCCGTTATACTAAAAAGTAGAATAAATAGGTAATACGGTGTTTTCATCTCAGTTTCTATTTACATACAAACGTATTTACTTAAGAATGTGTGCCGCATATCTGTTCTTCTCAAAAAGTAGTCTTGAAATCATATAATTGAGCTATTTCTAATGCTAATCCATAGATCTATTTCATTTATGAGACTTTTGAAACAGCCCCAATACCATTATATCATTCGCATAGCGGCCAATAAAAACCCCCTTCACTACTGCAGTAATGAAGGGGAATAGTTAGTATTGGCAATATCTGCCTAGAGAGCTTACTTCAAATCCTCGTTTAAAAGCATAGGAGCCGATCCATCAGTGAAAATCAATTTTGCATTGGGCGAATTGGATAAATTTTCAAAAACCTCCAAACTTCTCCACTTAATGATCTCATCAGTAAGTCCTTCCGCTAAAACCTTCTGTGCGTCTCTAGTACCTTCTGCTTCAATCTTTTTACGCTTTGCTTCCAATCGTTCTTGTTCGAGCTCAAATTCCATACGTTGAGCAATCTGCTCAGCCTCTAGTTTACTCTCAATAGCATCATACAGCCCAGGAGGTAACTTTATACTTTTCATCAAAACCGATTCTATTACAAACCCACGATCAATTAACAGACTATCCATATGATGGCTAATGGCCCTCTCAATTTCAGCCCTTTGACCACTGTGCATGTCTTTCGCCATATATCGTGAACAAACATTAGCGGCCGCAGATCTAAATACACTGAGGATCATGACCTGCTCATAATTCTCACCAACTGTTTGTATTACGTTTGGAGCTTGATTGGCCTCGATGTGATATAATATTGAAATTTCCGCTAAAACGTTTAATCCCTCTTTAGAAGGAAGGTACAAAGGGACCTCTAGGTTTACAGTCCTTGTTGGTACGGTAATGACTCGTGTAATGAGCGGGTTCACCCCTACTACACCGGGCTGAATTACTTTATTACCGAGTTTACCGAGTTTGTTTTTTACTCCTACAGTTCCTGGAGCAACTACTACGCACGATGTAAGAAGCGCTGACGATAATGCAAAAATGACTGATTTCAAGTTCATTACAACTGTGTTTTAAAGTACTAATTAGAATAAATTTTGTGCCAGATGACGAACGAGGTTACTGGTTGTATTGCCTTATTTGTAAAGATCGTACCGCTGACCTAAGGTAATAAAAAAAGGCCCCCAATTTCTTGGAAGCCTTGCTATTATTGAGTCGGGATGACAAGACTTGAACTTGCGACCTCACGCCCCCCAGACGTGCACTCTACCACCTGAGCTACATCCCGATTTGGATTCAAATATACTGCTAAATGCAGTTTAGAGTGCTCCTTAACGTCGTATAAAGTCTAATACAACCTTTGACCATTCTTCGTCGCCAATATCCCAACGTAACCCGTGACCGGCACCTTCATAAACGGCTTCTTGATAGTAGGTGCCACGATGCTTTTGCATTGCTGCTTCGGCAGTTTCAACGGGCGCGACATCATCTTCTGTGCCGTGCATCCAAAGCAATTCTCCAGGATAATCCTCCATATTTTGACTCAAATCGAACTTATAACTTGTTATCATTGAGGCTGGAAGGCTTAGACCCGTCGCATTTTGCATGATGACATTCGCAGTACTTTGGGGTACTTCCATGACTAATTTTTGTATTGGAATTCTTGATTCACCAGCTGCAGCGGGTCCGGCAGGAAGGGAACCTAAAGAATTGGCCACCACTACCATTCGATCACTAGTTAGACCTTTTGTTTGTAAAAAAGAAAGTACCGCATCGTAATCGGCAGCCATTGATTCTGCGCCTGTCGAGCGCCCCGTACTCCAACCAAAGCCACGGTAATCGTACATTATGAAACCGTAATGATGCTTATTTACGAGGTTTGCAAAAAGTCCGGCCGTTTGCCAATAACTGTCCATTGATGGCGTATTACCATGAAGAAACACGATGATTGTATCCGTTGCAATTTGAGCGAAATCTCCAACATATAAAGCAAAAATGGTATCCTCCGCTCCTGATTCTAAATCCAATAAATGAATTTTTGATTCGTCTACTTGAAATCCAGAATCTAAATAATCGTTCTTAAAATCATAGGTGCCGTCTCCACCTGCGAACAAAGCACCACTCACGTCGGCGCATGAACTTAGCGCTATTGCTGCTAGAGCCAGAAATAGAAAATCTTTCATATTTAAAAGTTTATTGCAATTCCGTAGAAAAAGCCTTTCCCACCAAGACCCGATGTATTTGGCACATAGGCTTGGGGAATTTGTATTTCACGGGTCGGATTGAGAATTTTATATTCCAATTGGGCTTCGAACCATTTGTAACGAAGTCTATAACCAGTGCTAAATGATGGCGCGAAGAACTGTCCTCGACCGAAGTCGGCTAAGAACCAGGTCGGATCCACCCATGTATTCGCAGATACATTTAAAATGTGAGGGCCTCCTTTAAGATATGCATTCAATCCAGCCTCAGGATAGAAACGAAAGGCATAGTCTCGTGTGCTTAAAAAAGATTGCACACCGTAGCTGTATGAAACACCGGGCTTAAACCCTTGCTGCGGGATTAAAGTTGCGACTTGACCGGCTTCTAATTGGACCGCTCCTAGAAGAAGGCTAGAAAATTGAATACCGCCGTAATTTGTTTTAGTCTCAGAAACACCTTTCGCTGCATAGGCACCAAGAACCGGTAAATAACCCTCATTTATTTGAGGGCGACCTTGCGTTACGCCAATCTGCCATTGGCCTTGCTTTAAGGGAACTATCACTTTAGTCGGCGTACAACTTACCGCTACTATGAGGACGGCAAGCACTGCAGAAAATTTGATTTTCATCATCGTTTATAACTCATTAAAAAACTCTATCCATGTATAGATTCAGGTAATAAAAAATTGAACCAATTCACCCTACATTTGGGATTCTAAAGAAAGAGATAATGGAACAACACGATTGTATCATCATTGGTTCAGGCCCTGCTGGATATACTGCCGCTATATATGCCGCTCGTGCGGATTTAAATCCCATCATGTACATGGGTCTTCAACCGGGTGGACAACTGACTACAACCACTGAAGTAGATAACTTCCCTGGCTATCCTCAAGGTACAGATGGTAACGCGATGATGGAAGATTTAAAGAACCAGGCAGAGCGATTTGGAACAGAGGTGCGCTTCGGCTTGGTCACTAAAACTGAATTAGCCACGGAAGTAGGTGGTTACCATACTTTGACAATTGACGATAGTCTTCAAGTTCAAGCAAGAACTATAATCATATCAACTGGAGCTTCAGCAAAATACCTAGGTCTTCCTGCTGAGGAAAAATACATGGGCTTTGGCGTAAGTGCTTGCGCAGTCTGTGACGGATTCTTCTACAAAGGACAAGAGGTTGTTGTCGTGGGTGCTGGTGATACGGCAGCAGAGGAAGCAACCTATTTAGCTAAACTATGTCCGAAAGTTACTATGCTTGTTCGTAAGGACAGCATGCGAGCTTCGAAAGCCATGCAGAATCGTGTAATGGCAACCCCGAATATTGAAGTACTTTGGAACACAGAAACAATTGATCTAGAGGGAGATGACAAAGGACTCACAGGTGTTCGAGTGAAAAACAACAAGACTGGCGATGAGCACAGTATCGCTGCAACAGGCTTTTTTGTTGCTATAGGTCACAAACCGAATACAGACATTTTCAAAGGCCAGATACACATGGATGAGACCGGCTATATTCATACTAAACCAGACTCAACTGAGACTAATCTACCTGGCGTATTCTGTTCAGGAGATGCTCAGGATAAGATATACCGCCAAGCCATTACCGCTGCAGGTACAGGGTGTATGGCGGCGTTGGAAAGTGAGCGATATCTCAGTGCTTTAGGACATTAAATTCTAAGACTTAACCACAAAAAAACCGGCCTTGAAGGGCCGGTTTTTTTTATGCTTAAAATCCAAAATATCCTTTTGCTATGAAGTATGGCAACAATATATACAGGAATCCATCTCTGATTAAGTAAAACACGAAAATGGCTATTACAGCGCGCCATCCGAGCATTTTTAATCCGGCTTTAAAACCATTTTCTTTAAAAACCTGCACCCATTTTTGAATGAATCCAGGAGTAATCTTTTGTCTAAATCCCAAAGCCTTTTTACTACAGTTCTTTTTATAACGCGCAACTTTACTTCAAGTTCAAACCTTAGACGATATAAGCCGGATTCTGTCCCCTTGCGGGTCCTTATCATTTATCTAGGCGTATCCTCGCGAATACGCTCCATCTGCCTACCCCTCGTGCAGTAAACTCCAAGCGGATCGCCTGGTCCATAAGGAACACGATATACATGACATTTCAGCGTATGAGGTTTACCTTGCCAATCCAGTCACCTGAATCGCGGTGAGCTCTTACCCCACCCTTTCACCCTTACCCGAAGGCGGTTTACTCTCTGTTGCACTAGCTGTCCACGCAAAGCATGGCCTTCCTGTTAGGAAGCATACTACCCTATGCTGTCCGGACTTTCCTCTTCTTGCGAAGCGATAAGGCTCGTCTAATGTTTAAACTTAAAATGTAAAGAACGGGTGCAAAGTTACTGCAGACGATTCACAATACGAACTTCAGTCGCACCATATCCACCTTCACTGAAATCAGCAAAATAAAACTCGCAACCTCCCATCTTTCTGAGTAGTTCGTGAACCTCTCCTTGTAAACGTCCAGAACCTTTGCCATGTATGATTAACACTTTCGCAATACCTCGTCTACGCGCTTCGCGTACAGTGGCACTAGCCTTGTCTAATTGATAGTTTAAAATCTCATATCGAGTCATTCCGTTTGTTGATCCCAATAATTCGTGAGAGTGCAAGTCCACGGATAGACGGTCTATCTGTTGTGCGGCTGGGGCCGATTTTTCTCTCCGCTTATCCTTATGCTCTACTGCTCCCACTTGCCACTGCACCATTGGTAAAAGTTCATGAGCTTGATGCGCATTTTCGAATCCAAAGTCATCGATCACATATATAGTGTCTCCATCTATTCGACTCACTTTTGCAGTGCCTCCAGCGTCTTTAAACTTTACAATCTGATCTTTTTCAAACATATCATATATAAAAAAACCCCGGCCTAGAGGCCAGGGTTTAAAGGTATTGCTAAAAGCTATGAAAACTACTCTACTGTGATACGTTCTGTAAGAACTCCTTCGTCAGTTGTAAACTTGATGAAGTACACACCAGCCG
>Ga0228674_1000018_pt1 | contig 153609 bp, 131 predicted proteins | sample 1D_rmetaG_FD_189054 | JGI IMG/M metagenome (GOLD analysis project Ga0228674, IMG submission 189054) | Seawater microbial communities from Monterey Bay, California, United States - 1D_r | ecosystem: Environmental > Aquatic > Marine > Coastal | place: USA: California | collected 2016-09-26
TGGATTTTTTCGCTCATTCCAGATGGAGAGCGATTCTACCCGGCCATTCCTGTTGTGGTGTGGACTTTAGCTCGAAAGTACATCAATGCCGCATTCGGTTCTAATGGTGAAATCATCGCTAATAGTCCATTCTACCAATTGAACATGCAAATTGGTTCCATTATGCTCTTAATTAATGTAATACTCAACCTTCTCTTTATACCTCGTTATGGAATATTAGGCGTTGCCTACAGCGGCTTAATTGCGGTTGTTTTCGTCAATACCATGCGGGCCGTTATGATTTATCGAAAAAGTGGTCTTCAACCTTTTACTAAAGAAAGCCTCGCCATTTTATTAGGCACCTTAGCCGTGGGAGCACTTTGTTATAAAATTCCACTTGACGGTATTCTTAAATTTTTAGTTTCTGGCTTAATCGTCGTTGCCGCCCTACTGGTCAATAGAAAATTCATTAAAAACCTACTGTTGCGCTAAGCCTGCGTACCTTTATTCCCAGTGAAAGTCGCATACATTCAAAATAGAGTCCAATTAGGAGGTCGTTTCCAGGTCACTTTCGAAATGACGAAAGTCTTGAATGCTATGGGAATCATTCCTGATTTTTATTGCTATCGTCATCGGCTTACGTTGGAAGATATTGAAGCACATTACGGCGCTTCGATCCAGCTTAACTTTAAGCCTATAAAAGAGCCGAAGCTGCCTTTTGAATGGAACATTACGCGCTTCAACAGCGACGTCAATAAACATGTCCAGGACTACGACTTGATCATTAACAGCAACAATACCAGTCTGGGTCTAGATCCTTCACTAAATAGTATCAGCTACGTCCACTACCCGCGAAAAGCACGCTTAATGACGGGAATTTCCTTGACTAAACTTTTAGACATAGGAAGAGACCCCATGCAATTGAATGCTTTACGCTACCATTGGCATCGTAAAGTGGGCGCTAGAGACCTTCAAATCGCAAACAGTGCATTTACCGCAGCGCGCTTTGAGGAGCAGTACAACGCAAAAATTGACGGTATACTTTATCCTCCTGTAGCGATCGATTTTAAGCAAAGTGAAAAAGTAGGGCGTCGCATCGTGAGCCTAGGGCGTTTCTCGCCGAACAAACGTCAATTAGAGCAGATCAAAATGATGGCCGATCTTCGCGAATATGAGCTCTATCTGATCGGCTTTAAGAATGATGTGGATTACTATAACCGATGTTCACAGGCCATTACAGAATTCAAACTGACGAACGTTCACCTCATAGCTGATGCTTCAGAAGAAGAGCGCAACAACCTCTTGACTTCTGCAGCCTTTTTTATTCATTCATTACGCGAAGAGCCCTTTGGTATTACAACGGTTCAAGGAATTGGCGCAGGATGTATACCGATCGTTCACAATAGCGGTGGTCAGAAAGAGGTCGTTCCGTTTGAGGAATTACGGTATGAAAATGAAGATGCCATACCTGCACTTGTGCGCGCACTTGAAAAATCGGATCGAATAGAAGAACTTCGTGCCACGCTGCAGAAACATATCGCTGCTTACGACAGTGGCTCATTTAGAGCTCAATTCAAAGAGTTACTGGAACGTAAACTGCCCCAAGTATGAGAAAAGACAAACTCTTAAAGGAATGGTTTGAATTCAATACGAAGTATTGGAAAGCACTAAAACTACGTGCTAAACTACACGGGCACCTAAAAGATAGCGAAGTACTTCCTGAAGATGTATTAGCCAATGCAGCGCCAGTTTTTGTACTCTCTACTGGGAGGGTTGGGACCATGCTGCTCACCCGTCTTTTTGAATTAGAAAAAGGGTTACACATCGAACACGAAGCATTGCCTGAAATGCTCTACACAGGTAAATTAGCCTATGCGGACCCCAGTAATATTGAGTTTACGAAAGGTGCATTTATGGCCGGGCGGTATGAAGCCATTCGGGATTGCCAACTGCAGAATCTGCGCTACGTTGAAACAAACAATAGACTAACCTTTTTTGCTCCGGCTATGGCAGCATTGTTTCCTAATGCTAAGTTTATTCACCTGCTGCGCCATCCAGATAGCTTTGTCTCTTCGGGTATCCAAAGAAATTGGTACACGGGTAAAACCATCACAGATGAAGGACGTATTGCACCCGGCAAAGATTTAGGAATAGAACGCCAGCAGGATAAAATTGCATGGTTGTGGAATGCAACGAATGCCTTTATTGATGATTTTAAGGCCGGTGCGGGAAAGGACAGAACCTTGACGGTCCGCTCAGAAGATCTTTTTTCGAATGCGGAAGAAGCGGAGCGTATTTTGAATTGGCTCAACTTTAAAGCCGATAAAACCAGCATTCAGAAAGTACTAAATACTCCTGTGAATAGCAGCCGTAAGAAAAAGACACCACAGGAATACAATACGGATTTGACGCCTTTGGTGAAAAAGTACTACGGGAATTAATCAATCAACAACTCCGGGTAAAACACCTCATAATCTCTACGGTATAAAGCTTGTAATCTGCGGCGTTGATCCTCTGTGAGTTCGACCTTCTTCTGCGATCGATTCACATTGAGTCTTACCTCTTTTTCATAGGGCGTACCCAGTTGCTCTGCTACTTTTGCGAAGTCCTCATCGAAGTTTTCGAATCGGCCTATAAAGTCCATGTTAGGAATATCAATGATGGAAGTTTGCGCGCGCAAATGTTCGTCACATTTGGTCACATCTTGACCCTCCACCCAGGTGAGAAACTTATCAAAATCCTGCATAGCAGTATGCTCCTCAGGAGTGAATCTGAAGTAGTTCTGAACCGTAACCTTATCTTTCCAGCAGCTGATGAACTTTTCTTCAGGGTTGCGTACAAAAGCGAACTTATAGAAGTTCCGTACGGACCATTTAGAATAAGGCATAGCAGAGCCGTAGATCAATGCTCCGGGCGTACTATCCGCAGTGAGGTAATTATTGATGGTACGCGAAGCGACCTTGTAGTTTCGAAACCAGATGGCCTTATAACGGTAGCTGTACGACATGAAAAAGCGCTCCTTCTTAAAAAGCTTCAAGACGTACTTATTCCAATAAAAGTGTCTGAATTTATACGGTATTTCGCTAAGGTTCAATTTCATGGTTACGCAAATGTGCTGCTAAAATACATGAACCTACGGGAAGCTGCTACGGACAGCCTTAAATTGAACTACTTTTACCCTCCACTCTAGTAAAAATTCCATGTCCGCTATCGAAATCCTTTTTGAATCCAATCAAATCATTGTAATCACTAAACCTGCGGGTACCATATCTGAGCACAATAAATTTGAGGCCGATAATGCAGAGGCTTTGGTGCGTACCCATTTGAGTGAAAAAGTAAAAACTCCATTCGTTGGTATAACCCACCGCTTAGACCGCGTAACAAGCGGAATCTTGCTTATGGCAAAGCGTCCGGGTACACTTAAAACCGTAAACCAATGGTTCGAAAACAGACAGATCAAAAAGACCTATCTCGCCATAACCAGCTCGGCACCTGAAATGGCTTCGGGAATATTAGAACACCACTTATGGACCGATCTTGAGCAAAAAAAAGCAATGGTCGTAAGTGGCAAAAAGAAAGGTGCAAAGCTTGCTCAGTTAAGCTACCGCACATTAGCGGTTACCGACTTTGGTTGTTTGCTTGAGATCAAGCCAAAAACAGGGCGGTTTCATCAAATCAGAGCGCAATTTGCCCATATCGGTTGCCCCATTATCGGGGATGAAAAATACGGAAATGCGCAGCCTTATTTAAAGCAACAAATTGCGCTGCATGCGTATACCTTAGAATTGCCTCAAGCCATCAATAACAGTCCTGTACAGTTTACCGCCGGTCTTCCAGATACGGGGTTATGGTCTCGCTTCGCGGATCAATTCAAATAGGGTACTTTAATCCTGATATCATTGTTCGTGAAACCATTGCCCCTACTTAACTTGAGGCACTTTAGGATTCATGACTCTAAACCAGAGCGGTGGAATAAAACTCAAAAGGATTGAAGATGGATAGCCCATAGGAAGTGTAGGGCAGTCTTCATGATTATCCAGGACTTGATATTTCTTTGAAGATTTGAAATGATGGTCACTGTGTCTTGTTAGTTCGTAAAGCGTAATTCTTCCAATTTTAAAATTTGAATTCCACGAATGATGGGGCTTGACCCGCTCATAACGGCCAGAAGCTAACTTTTGACGCTGTAAACCGTAATGCTCTATATAGTTGATACATTCCAAAAATAGAATCGAAATTATTCCAACCACAATCGCGAAAATCATTACTTCAAAAGAGAAGATAGAGTAGATACTGAATAGGTATAGTGGCTGTATCAAATGATAAAAAATCATATCATTTTTCAGAGAGAAGAAAGATTTTTTCTGGGTTTCGAGGATTATTTTTTGGCGTTTCCAAGCGTCTAAATATTGCTTGGTGATTGAAGTAAACCAGAATGAGTAGACCGACTGATTGATTCTAGCAGTAGCACCATCTTCTGGCGTTGCTACATTTAAATGATGACCAAAATTATGTTCAATATAAAAATGCATGTACAGACACGGCATGTACAAGAGCTTACTAGAAAATCGCGCCAAATAAGAAGATCTATGACCCAATTCGTGAGCTACATTTATGCCGTTTGTTGCTAATAAAATGCCCGTTGAAATTGCAATGCCAATAGTTTCAAAGGTGTTGAAGTCGTTGGTCTGGATTGAGGAAAATGCCACAAATAATAACCCAAATACAATTGGAATATTTAAAAACAACATGACATCGAAAATCCACTTATTTTGTGTATTCGCAACAGTTTCCTCGGGAAGATTGTCTTTTTCTTCGCCCAAAATGAAGTCCAAAAACGGGATGATCAAGAAAACATAGACAACCGCAGAATACGTCCAGATCCCAGTCGAAATAAACGATATGTAAACTGAAATGGGTACTGTGTACGCAAATAGATATTTAAGATCTCTCATCTCTTCAAGGGCTTAATTCATTTGTCATTACTTGCTCACGCTTATTGGAATACGTAAAATCAGTCGAGCTCGATTTTTGAGCTCTTCCGTTATGCGCTTAAACCATTTAAAGTTAGCATTTTTTATCTGTAAGTAAATTAAGAACACCTCGAAGCTATACAAACAGGTAGGATTACTAAAAATGAAAAAGCACCTACACATTTCTGCGTAAGTGCTTTATTTTCAGTGGGCCCACCAGGGCTCGAACCTGGGACCACCTGATTATGAGTCAGGTGCTCTAACCAACTGAGCTATAGGCCCGGTTTCATTGACTATCCATCAACAATCTCGGCAAAGATACAACCCACTATCTTTTTATAGACTGAATTTAAAACAATATGTCCGAAAGGTTTTTCATATCTAATGACATCATAACAGACTCATAGTCAATATACTTTAGGAATGTTATTCTGGTGTTTCTTATATTTATTTGAAACTAAATCATGAAATGATGAAAAAAATTAAGTTGTTGTTAGGTATCCTATCAATAGGATTTCTATCTAGTTGTGAGGCGCCAGTGGAAGAGGAAATGTCTTCTATGGATAAAATTGGTTTTGCGGGCCTCGATGGGGGCGCATTTATTACAGACCAAGGAGAAAGTATGGATAATTGGATCAAATTCTGTGATCTACATTCCTCGAAAAGTATTGAAGCTATGATGGAATTATGCGGTGATTCTATTATGGTTGAGCTCAAAGATGGAGAGCAAATTAAAGGAAAAGAAGCTTTCCGTGAAGGACTCACAAATTGGATGAAAGATGCAGATGTGAGTATTGATCAGCAGTGGGGTGTACCGCTCAAATTCGTTAACGCAGAGGAAACTGTCGACGATGGCGTTTGGCTTGTTACCGGACATGAGTTGAAGGTAAAGTCTGGAAATTCTATTCATATCGAGGACAACCATGTTAATGTATATATGACAGATGGAGTCATTCAGTACATGAAGGTTTACACGCATAAAAGCTCTGACGTCGAAGGAGTTGAAGTCACTTTCTCTGTAGACATGTCAAATTACGAAGGCGAATTCGCTTCCGTAGGTGTATTTGGATCTTTCAACAGCTGGTGTGGATCTTGTAATTCCCTTAGTGATGATGATGGGGATATGGTTTATGAAGGAACCGCCATTGTCCCCACAGGTGCTATGGAATATAAATTTATCCTCGATAATCAGAATATTGAAGAGTCTTTTGAGGCAGGATTAGAATGCACGAATACTACGGATGTTTATACGAACAGATCAGCAGATATTAATAGTGCAGTGGTATTACCTACGGTATGTTTCAATAGTTGCTCATCGTGCGAATAATCACAAGAGCATAAATAAAGAAAAGGCCTGTTATCAAAATGTAACAGGCCTTTTTCGTTCGCGTAATTCTATGAGCACAATTCTTCACCCGTTTAAAGAAATTACGGAGCATACATCATGTTACGTCCTTTTGCTTAGTATTGCAGCTGAAAAAGGTCTTAAATAGAGTTATGATTAAGCAGATTTGGTTTGATTTTGGGAATATTTTCATCCCCGTTTTCCCTGAAAATACAAAAGAACAGTTCGAACGTTGTGGCGTACAGCTCTCTGAAGCGCATTTTGCGGAATTACACCAGGCGTTTGAAGTAGGTGAAATGAGCCAGTACGAATTTTTCCAATCACTCACCGACTCATGCAAATTTCTGCAGAGCACCCAATGTGTCAAGGGTGCTTGGAATAGTATGCTCGGAGATTTAAGGGACGAAACCTTATTCTTAAAGAAGCTGAGTACGACCTATGATTTAGCGCTTGTAAGCAACACGAATGCAGCACACATAGAGGCCATAGCCGCTGCTTCCGGTCCGTTTCTTTGGAAGCGGTTTACCAATGCGTTTGATGGACTCTTTCTCTCGCACGAAATTCATGAACGCAAGCCTAACGCGTCGTACTTTGAAAAGGTTGCAAAAACGATGAATGCGGAACCCAATGAAGTCTTATTCATTGATGATACCCAAGCAAATTTAGACGGTGCGGCAGCACTGGGATTTCAGACCCTACTTTTTAACTGCCAAGAAGGAAATTTGAAGAAGGAACTAACCGCGATCTTGACACAGTTCGATTAACGTCCCACCGGCATCTTTTGGGTGCAGAAAACAGACCCATTTATTGTCGGCTCCTGCTTTAGGCACATCATTCAACAAACGAAACCCTTCAGATTTTAACCGGTCCATTTCCGCCGCAATATCTTCTACTGCATAGGCAACGTGGTGGATACCTTCGCCACGTTTCTCTATAAATTTTGCGATGGGGCTTTCCGGATTAATGGCTTCAAGCAGTTCAATCTTGTTGGGTCCAGCTATAAAAAAACTGGTGCGAACGCCTTCGCTTTCTACCACTTCCTCTTTGTAAGGAGGCACGCCTAAAAGCTTTGTATAAAGTGCATTGCCTGCCTTAATATCTTTTACTGCGATGCCAAGGTGTTCGATCTGGACTAAATGGTGACTCATGCTTCTGCGTTTAATGTACCTAAGTTAACCAATGCCGCGTATTTACCCGCTTTCTGAAGAAGTTCCGAATGCGTACCCAGTTCGACCACCCTGCCTGCCTCGACGTATGCTATTTGATCCGCGTGCTGGACAGTGCTCAACCGGTGCGCTACTACTACTGTGGTACGTCCCTTCATAAGTGCTATCAATGCCTCTTGAACGCGGGCCTCGCTCTCGTTATCTAATGCAGCAGTTGCTTCATCGAGAAGTAATAAACTAGGGTCCGCATAAAAGGCGCGCGCAATGCTTAAACGTTGGCGTTGTCCACCACTTAACTGATTTCCACCTTCGCCTATTAATGTCTCATTAGCCAAATATTCTTGCGTAAATTCCAAACAATGCGCAGCTTCAAGCGCATGCATTAATCGCGACTTATCGAGTGTTCCACTCATACTCACATTCGCAGCTATGGTATCGTTAAACAATAAGGGTTGCTGTGGCACCCAACCCGTATGCTTGCGATAGGTTTCACGCTTAAAACTATTTAGAGGAACGTCCGCAAGATTTAATGCACCGGTTTGTGGATAATCAAAACCTGCCAATAAATGCAATAGGGTACTTTTTCCGCCGCCAGAAGGACCTACTAATGCAGTGGTTTTTCCAGGTAACAAATCCAGATGTAGCCCATTAATCACAGGAATTCCTGGCTCATAGGCAAAGGTTGCGTTCTCAAAACGTAATCCTTGCTCCCAATGGCCGGACTCCACTTCTAGATCTCCATCCTTGGCTTCTTCTTCATCTAAAACTTCAAAAATTCGCGCTGCACTGGCATTGCCTTTTTGAATGTCATAAAGTGCATTCGTTAGGTTCTTAAATGCTGGAATGAGTTGGTAAAAGAGTACGACAAAGGCGACCAATTCTCCACCCGTCAATGACCTGCCATTCAACACTTCCTGTCCACCTAAATAGAGAACGGCGAGTAGTACACCAACGCCCAATACCTCAGCTATAGGCGAACTTAAATCGCGCTTTCGATAGACATTAATCATGAATTTACGCCACAAATCCACACTCTGACCAAAGCGCATTGCGCGTCTATTTTCTGCTACATAACTCTGAATAATGGGAAAGTTGGTCAAGGCCTCTTCAAGTTCGGAAGTGGTATTTCCTAATTGGCTCTGTGCAGCCTGTGCACTTTTCTTTAAACTTTTTCCGATTGTTGCGATCAATCCACCTGAAATAGGAATGATTGCTATGGCCATCAAAGTCAGCCGAGGGCTCATTGAGAACAACAAAATAAGTGTACCCAGAATCATTAACGGATCACGAACCAATCCCTCCATGCCTTTGAGCATGGTCCATTCTATTTCAGTCAAATCTGCCGTTGCCCGAGTTAACTGGTCGCCTTTCTGAAGTTTCTGGTGCTGACGAAAACTCATGGTCAACCATTTATCGTGTAATGCTTGCTTGTAATTAGCGACGACACCATTGCGCACAGGTGCTAAAATCCATAGTGCAGCATACCGCGATAAATTCTTCGCAATGAAGATTCCTAAGGTGATGAGTACGACGGTTTGTAGGGTGTACAATGCGCCACGACTTTCCTTTAAGGCTTGTATTGTCTCTGCTAGAGCAACTTTCCACTGTGCAGCGCCGGTAAGATCTGTACCCGGTGTATCGAAAATCAGATTTAAAATAGGAATTAATGCCCCTACCGATCCGATGCTGAAAATCACTGTCAATAGATTGAAAAAAGACGCAAATAAGAGCATCCCTGCAAAGGGACGCATGGTCTTTAATATCCTTAGGAATGCATTCATTTTTCTTTTGCTTGCCCACGAAGGTAGTGCTTACGTGGCAATGCGTAAATTTGCAGTATTATGGAAAGCACTAGACAACTCAAGATTGCCAAACTTCTTCAGAAGGAGATGGCAACCATCCTTCAAAAATTGGCCCGTGAACATTTCTCCGGCACACTACTGAGCGTGTCTAAAGTGCGCGTCAGCCCCGATTTAGGTGTGGCAAAAATCTACATCAGCATTTTCCCTGTGGATAAAACGAAGGAAGTCGAGGAATTCTTACAATTGAACAACACGAAACTTCGTGGCGCATTAGGCCATAGTGTAGGAAACCAATTACGCGTCGTTCCTGAACTCATTCTGCGCACCGACGACAGTTTGGAATACGAAGAAAACATCGAACGTTTACTTCGCGGCGACGGCGAAAGTCCCATTAAATAAAGACTGTGCAGTCGTTCTCTACATTCCTCGCAAGAAAGTACTTCGTTGCTTTAGGCAAATTGGGAGCGATTCGCCTGATGTCCTTAACAGCCTTAGTGGGACTGGCCCTTGGTACGGCTGCGATGACCGTAGTTCTTAGTGCTTTTGCCGGTCTTGAAGATCTTGTAGCGGACCAATTCGAAGATGCAAACCCCCCGCTCAAAATCAGCCCTGCCAATGGACCTAATCTCGTGCTCTCAGCAGAAGATTCTGCTTACATCAGTACAGAGGCTGCTCGTTATCCAGCGTCCGTATTTGAACCCGTTTACGAGCAACGCGTTTTACTTGCTCAAGGCGAGAATCAACACATCACTTATGTATTAGGCGTCTCCGATGAATATATTCGGGAGCACCGTTTAAGCGAACACCTCCTTACCCAGGCCGATCCCAGTCTCGATCTTGGTGAAAACACATTGGCCTTAGGAGCAGGAGTGGCCTACCACCTCGGGGTTTCTAACGCGAACCCTCCACCGATCATTACGGTCTACTTACCTAAAATAGACGCTACAACCACGGCGCTCAACCTAAGTGATGCAGTGCGAGCAAAAAATGTATTTGTCACCTCCATTCATACTGTGCAGCCAGATTATGATGTCAATAAAGCCATAGCGCCGAAAAGTTGGGTCCAAACCTTTACCGGTGCCAAACACCCATCCTATCTCGAAGTCTATGATGATGATAATGCGTTGAGAAAATCAATCGAAGCGTACTTTGGAGACCGCGCCATCACCGCAGACCGATTAGAACAAGAAGCCACACTTTTTAAGGTGATGCGCTCTGAAAGGCTTGTGGTATTGGCTATTCTTGCATTCGTTGTTGTTCTCGCCAGCTTTGGGATCGTTTCGGCCCTAACGATTATTGCTTTAGAGAAAAAAAGCGACATCTATACGCTGTGGTCGATGGGAACATCTAACGCACAGCTTCGATCCATCTTCTTTAAAAACGGACTCCTCATAGTACTTGCAGGATGGGCAGTTGGGTTAAGTCTAGGGACGACCATCATACTTATTCAAAAATACGTCGGTGTCGTATCTCTTGGATCTGGTTACATTCAAGAGTATTACCCAGTCGTTCTTTCATGGAAGCATTATTTGCTAACGACATCCATCGTTTTAAGCATAGGAACCGCCATATCTATGTGGTCGACCGGGAAAGTGATTCAACAAATAAACGAAACCTAACGCTCCGTCTTATAGGTTAACGTAGAAACGGATTGTGGCCCGTCCTGATCGTTCCCGTACTTCGCAATGTATTCTGACTCAATCTCATCTAAGGTGAGTAATACATCGTTAGGGTTCTCCAACGTAACTAATCTCGTACGGTACGGTTTGAAATGACTCAACCCTCTAAAATAGTTGGTGTAATGCTTTCGCGTTTCCATGATTGCATAGCGCTCTTCTTTCCATTTTAAGCTCAATTCGAAGTGCTCTCGTGCAGCTGCAACTCGCTGTTCTACTGTCGGCTTTTTTGCCTCAACGCCGTGCTCAAAATAGTGTTTGATCTCGTTAAATATCCACGGATAGCCAATGCTTGCCCGCCCAATCATAATACCATCAACACCATATTTGTTGCGATACTCGAATGCCTTAGGCCCACTATCTACATCACCATTTCCAAAAACAGGTATGTGTAGACGCGGGTTGTTTTTTGTTTCAGCGATTAATGACCAATCTGCCTCACCCTTATACATTTGCTTCCGCGTCCTTCCATGAATACTTATCGCTTGGATGCCTATATCCTGAAGGCGTTCAGCTACTTCAACAATGTATTTAGTACTCTCATCCCAACCTAGACGGGTCTTTACGGTGACTGGCTTATCTACTGCTTTCACGATTTCCGCCGTCATCTTCACCATCTTAGGTATGTCTTGAAGAATGCCTGCTCCTGCGCCTTTGCACGCCACGTTTTTGACCGGACAACCGTAATTTATATCGATTATATCAGGATTTGACTCCTCACAAATGGCCGCGGCCTGGCGCATGCTTTCTATTTCGTTCCCAAAAATTTGAATGCCTAATGGACGCTCGTATTCGTAGAAGTCCAATTTTTTTACACTCTTTGCAGCATCGCGAATAAGGCCTTCTGAGGAGATAAATTCAGTGTACATCACGTCCGCTCCATTGTCTTTACACAACTTACGAAACGGGGGATCACTCACATCCTCCATGGGTGCGAGCAATAGAGGAAACTCCCCTAGCTCTATATCGCCTATCTTTACCATTACTACAAAAGTACAAAGCGATGTCGCACGCGAACAAAGAATTATGGAGTCCTTTAAGAACGGGAATGGCCTTTCTATTGGTCGTTCTTATTTCCACAACAATCTTTACAGGTATAGGCATACTTATTACGGGAACAGATGCGCTCAATGGTACAGATGCAAACCAATTACGCCTTCTACAGTTCTTTAACAGTATCGGACTTTTTCTCTTTCCTCCCATCATCCTAGCTTTTTGGGTCAGTACTAAACCCTGGTGTTTTCTTGGACTCAAGTCCCCTACACATAACAGCCGAAGTCTTTTTATAGGGCTTTTACTTGTTGCCTTAGGATCATTTTTCGCCATCGACCTACTCAGCCGGCTCAATTCCGTCCTCCTTCCAGATGCTCCTTGGGTTCATGGGCTACAAGCACAAGAGGCGAAAGTTGAATTTACCCTGCAACGCTTGCTTTCTGATATGACCATTACAACGCTGCTGTTGAACGGCATTGTTATGGTTGCAGCTCCTGCCTTCGGTGAAGAATTCTTTTTCAGGGGAGTGCTGCAACGACTCTTTTCAGAAAGAGGGTCCCACCACCTAGCGATACTTCTTACCGCACTTTGCTTTGGACTGGTACATATGCAACCCTTGAGTCTTCTACCTATACTTTTCATGGGGGTGATTTTCGGTTACATAAAACACTGGACAGGTACGCTTTGGGCCCCTATAGCTCTTCACTTTGTAAACAACGGATTCGCTTTAGGATCTGCTTACCTGAATAATGGTCAATTACTCACCGAAAGTACTTTAAACGGTACGTTATGGTCCTTGCTCGGTGTATTCGCGCTAACTGCAGGTCTGTGGATACTTTCGCATCTAAAATCTGCATAAAAAAAGCCGGTCCCTCAGGAACCGGCTTTTCTGCCTATTAACTTTTCTCTTTGCTTAGTTCTCTGCACTGTACAACGCTTCAACGTCTTTAGGTTGCAATGAACTGTAGTTAATCTTTAACGCTTGCGCTTTGCGCAATTGCAATTTGATATCTGAAATTAATCCCATCTTCACAGACTTATCTGCTTTGATAGACATAGTCATCATAGGACGGTCTTCCTCACTCTTCTTTTCACGCTCTTGAATCACAAATGCTTGTAAATCATCTATGGTTGCAAAAGCATCATTGAGCTGAATACGGGGCGCTCGACCAAATTTATCTTGGTACTTTACACGTGGAGAACCGGCATAGATGTAAGTCACCAATGACTTACGTTCTAATTTCTGAATCTCAGTGGCTTGAGGTTTGTTTACACTTACCTTCAAATCTACTTCACGCATTACCGTAGCAACCATGAAGAAAAACAACAACATGAATACAATATCAGGAAGTGCCGAGGTATTTACCGCCGGTAGCCCTTTATCCTTCTTTTTCTTTATTACTGCCATTAGCCACCAATATTTAAAGGTTCAGCTTCAGAAATTTTTTGAGGATAAGCGCTTTTAATTTCCTTAATAACGTCTTTATCTTCTTCAGCATCCATTCCTCTGTAGGACTTGCCGTATTCTTCTTCAGCATATTTATCACGAAGGTCCTCGTAAGCTGCAACGAGCTCATTCTGAACCTTCACATACATGCCGTAAGATGTTCCACGGTCGTTCTGCAATGAAATGACAGCCTTATCTGGGTTATCTGAACTGGAAGACACCTTATAACCTTTACAGTACGTGCACGATCCGTCACCGTTGTTATCAATGAATTCCATAGCTTTCTCACGCAATTGTGAAATTTCAAGGTATTCATCTTCCACTAACAACTGATCGTTTGAATTTACAAGAACAGTAAAGATATTACGCTCCTTGATTGGAGGTATGTCTTGTTCCAAATCTTCATCCCAAGGCGGCAGCTTCCTGTTGATTCCCTTATCTGTATCCATCGTTGTGGTTACCAGATAGAAAATCAATAGAAGGAAAGCGATGTCCGCCATCGATCCGGCATTAATTTCTGGTATGGCTCTTTTATTTCTTGCCATATCAATAGTTATTTAGAAACTCTAGAAACCAAAGAGTAGACTACAGCAAGTACCGCACCGGCACCAATGATGTAGAATGCATTTAGCATTGCGCTAACTACTTTTGTTTCTGCTTCTGTTACATTCTTATAAGAGGCGAAGTCTGATCCGTCTGCGAGCACATAGCTCAAAATACCAACGACAATCACAGCAGCCAAACCGATACCCACACCGCGGATCCCCTTAGGATTCACCGTCAATGAAAGCACGAAGCTCAATACAGCTATCACTACACCTATAACGGTAGTAAATAGACCGTAGGACACATAGCTAGAAGCACTGTCTTCATTAAGCGAAACCATGATAAACATGATTACACCAATGACTCCCAGTACAATACCTAGGACACGTCCAATTAATGGAAGTTTACTAAGCATCTTAATTATGCGTTTTTCTTATTGTGCTCAACCAATAGATCCATGAATGAGATAGAAGCATCTTCCATCTTGATCACGATACTATCGATCATTGCTACGATTAAGTTATAGAAGATCTGAAGGATGATTGCAGTAATCAAACCGAATACCGTCGTTAAAAGTGCTACTTTAATACCACCTGCAACAAGCGATGGGTTAATATCACCTGCAGCCTCAATCGCATCAAATGCGCCAATCATACCGATAACCGTTCCCATGAAACCAAGCATAGGTGCCAATGCGATGAACAATGAAATCCAAGAAACACCTTTCTCTAATTTACCGTTCTCGACAGAACCAACGCTCATGATTGATTTATCAACCATGTCCATTCCTTCATCGTAGTGGTCAAGACCTTCAAAGAAGATCGTTGCTACTGGACCACGAGTATTGCGACATACTTCTTTTGCAGCTTCAACACCACCGTTGTTTAACGCACCTTCAACTTCTTCAAGAAGTTTTTCAGTGTTCGTTTGAGCAAACGTGAGGTAAATGATACGCTCGATAACTAAGGCCAAACCTAAAACTAGGGCGAGCAATACGAACGACATAAAGAATGCACCACCCTCAATGAACTTTTCTTTCAAGATCTGAGTGAATGCTTTTTCTTCAGTAACTGCTTCAACTTCTTCCGAAGCTTCTTCTGTTACTTCTTCTGTGGCAGCTGAATCCGCAGATGCTGCAGCTGAATCAACAGCTGCGTCGGCAGAATCCATAGTTTCAGTAGCAGCAGAATCAACTGCTACTTCTTCTGTAGCCGCCATATCTTCTTGAGCATAGGCGTTAACCGTACCCAATGAAAGGGCAACGATAGCAAGCAAAGAGAGTGCTTTTTTCATTTTACTAGTTGTTTAAATACATTTTAGTGTTTGTGCATTACCGGCTTTGGCAATAGTTTCAGCCTAATATGCGTCGCCGAAAATACAAAAAATTGGTGTCCCTACACTACTCTGTGAGTTCTCCGGCAAGACTTGAAGAAAACTTAATGCCAAATTCTCTTAAATCTTCCGATTCGCTCAACAGAAGCATCGCTTTTACCAAGGCCGATTCGAAAGTCATGTCTTTGGCGCTCAATACATTAAAACGCTCCAAAGCCGATGAACTGTCGTATAAACCATGAACGACTGCGCCACTGACACACTGAGATGTATTTACAATTACAGTACCATTGTCGCTGCACCTTGAGAGAAATTCAATAAAATCTGGACTGTTCGGTGCATTTCCAGCACCAAAAGTGCGTAACAATAAGATGCGCCAGTTGGATTGCACTTGTAATGCATTGAAATTTAATCCTGGATACAACGTAACTACACCTACATCATTGGAGAATCCCTTGTGCAATTCCAACTTTGTTTTCGATGAACGCCAAAGCAACTCTTTATGGACCGTCATTCTTACTCCGCTTTCTGCCAAAGAAGGGAAATTAGGGGAGCTAAATGCGTTGAATTCGTTTGAAGACCTTTTGTAGGAACGATTACCACGATACAGTTTGTACTCAAAATAGATGCACACCTCCTGTATGACGGCCGTTCCTGATTCTTCCATTGCCGCGAATTCAAGCGCACTCAATAGGTTTTCCACTGCATCCGTTCGCAACACTCCAACTGGAAGTTGTGAGCCCGTTATAATTACAGGTTTTTTCAACCCACGCAGCATAAAGCTGAGCGCACTGGCTGTAAAAGCCATGGTGTCGGTACCGTGCAGGACAACAAAACCATCGAATAGATCGTGAAGCCCGTAAATTTCTGTCGCCAGATCTGCCCAAACGGTAGGATCCATTTCTGAACTATCCAGGGGACGGTCCATGGTTTTCACCTCTAATTCAATGGGCAATAAGCGCAGTGCAGGAATGTTTTTACGCAATTCCTCAAAATCTACCGGCGCTAATTTGCCGTTTACGTTTTGACGCATTCCTATGGTTCCGCCGGTATAGATCAAGCAAATTTTTCTCATGCCCCAAAGAGTTTTTCAGCGTTCAAAGTGGTGATTTCAGCCAATTCTTCTAAAGATACACCTTTGATTTCACTGACCGTTTGTGCTACCTCAAGCAGGAATCCAGGTTCATTTTTTTGACCTTTTTTACTAGTCGGTGTGAGATACGGTGCATCCGTTTCTAATACAATCCGATCCGTTGGGATGTTTTTAACTACAGGGTCGGTAGCACTGCGGTTGTAAGTAATAGAACCACCCAATCCAAAGTAGAATTCACCTAAACGTAGTGCCCGATTGATTTGTTTTTTGCCTCCAGAAAAACAGTGAAAAACCCCACGAATTTTACCATCGTGACGTTCCTGTGCGGCCTCAAGAACGGGGAATAATTCTTTAAAACTGCTACGTACGTGCAAAGCAATGGGGAGGCTCCAAGCGACACTCCAGTCCAATTGCCGGTTCAATGCCTCTATTTGTAGGGCTAGGGTGCTCTGGTCCCAGTAGAGGTCTAGGCCAATCTCACCAATGGCGCAAAATTCTTCCGGTTTATGATGATACCAAGCCTCGATTTGGTCTAATTGGTCCGCCCAATCCTCTTTTACGTAGCAAGGATGAAGACCGATCATCTTCCGAACCTCTAGCGAAGGATAATTTGCTGCTACCACATCCATTTTAGGGAGGCTGTTCACATCAATATTCGGGAGCAAAATTCTCTTTACTCCGTTTTCTAAAGCCAACGTCTGGATCTGATCTTTACGTGTTTCAAAGACCTCATCATAGAGATGACAATGCGTATCTGTGAACATTAGAGCGGGAGGTTACCGTGTTTCTTCTTCGGCAAATGAACCGCTTTATTTTCTAACATGGCGTAAGCGCGAATGAGTCGCTGACGAGTCTGCTCCGGTAGGATGACTTCATCTACATATCCTCTAGACGCCGCGCGGTAAGGATTGGCAAAAGCTTCAGCATATTCTGCTTCCTTTTCTGCCAATTTTGTCTCCGGGTTTTCTGCACTCGCAATTTCCTTTCTAAATATGATTTCTGCCGCGCCTTTAGCTCCCATAACGGCAATCTCTGCAGTTGGCCACGCAAAATTCATATCTGCGCCAATCTGTTTAGAATTCATAACACAATAAGCACCTCCGTAAGCTTTACGCGTAATTACAGTAATACGCGGAACCGTAGCCTCGCTGAAAGCGTAGAGTAGTTTTGCACCATTAGTAATGATGCCGTTCCACTCCTGATCTGTTCCTGGCAGGAATCCCGGCACATCTTCCAATACTAAAAGAGGAATGTTGAAAGCGTCACAAAAACGCACGAATCGGGCACCTTTGGTAGAGGCTTGAATATCTAAAACACCTGCGAGATAGGCCGGTTGATTCGCGACCACACCGATGGATTTACCCGCGAGACGAGCAAATCCTACAACGATATTTTCTGCAAAATCTTTATGTACTTCGAAAAAACTGTCCGTATCGACGATTTCACCAATAACCTCTTTCATGTCGTAAGGCTGGTTCGCACTTTCGGGGATGATGTGCTGCAGCCCCATACGAAGCTCATCGCCTAAAGTATAAGGAAGCGAAGGCGGCTCTTCATCACAGTTTTGTGGAACGTAAGAGAGTAATTTCTTTAACCCTTCAATCAAGGCGATTTCGTTAGGGTATGTGAATTGGGTTACCCCACTTTTCGTCGCATGCGTGCTTGCTCCACCCAATTCCTCTGAGCTCACTTCTTCGTGTGTGACCGTTTTGACCACATTGGGTCCGGTGACGAACATGTAGGAGGATTCCTCAACCATCATAATAAAATCGGTCAAAGCCGGTGAATATACTGCGCCACCCGCACAAGGTCCCATCATCGCAGAGAGCTGAGGAATGACCCCTGATGCTTGAACATTACGGTAAAAAATATCGCTGTAACCACCGAGCGAGACAACTCCTTCTTGAATACGCGCGCCGCCACTGTCGTTAAGTCCGATCACCGGAGCACCCGTTTTCATGGCGAGATCCATCACTTTAGTAATTTTCTCGGCATGGGCTTCAGCGAGCGAGCCGCCTAAAACGGTGAAATCTTGAGCATAAACGTAGATTAATCGGCCGTTAACGGTTCCATAACCGGTAACTACACCATCGCCTAAGATTTTCTGCCCGTCTAGACCGAATAGATTACTGCGGTGCTGAACGAGCGCACCCATTTCTTGAAAGGATCCTTCGTCTAATAGAAAGTGTATGCGTTCACGTGCGGTGAGTTTACCTTTAGCATGTTGAGCAGCTATACGCTTTTCGCCGCCGCCAACTTTGCTCTGCTCTTGAAGTTCTTGAAGATGTGTTCTCTTGTCTTGCATGGTGGTTCTCTGTCTAGTTTCTGTGTTTCAATTTACTTCTCAGAGAAGGCATTTCGCAAATTTACCTTCGTATGTCTGTGGAATCTTTTCGTCTCTTTCGCTTTTCTGCGGATTTCAATCTGCTCTTCTTCCGGTAAATTAATGACTTCAACGCATTGCGGAGTGCAACATCCTTCGTGTTTTTCAGCGCATTCCTCGCACTGAATAAATAGTAAATTACACGCTTTGTTGGCGCAATTTGCGTGGTTAGCGGATGGCTGGCCGCATTGATGACATTCGGAAATGACCTCATCCGAAATAGCTTCACCTAAGCGTTCATCGAAGACAAAGTTGATGCCGTGAAATTTGTTCGATAGTTTTTCTTCTTCAATTTGGCGGGCGTAATCAATAATGCCTCCGTGCAATTGGTTGACATCGTTAAATCCATGGTGCTTTAAATAAGCCGACGTCTTCTCGCAGCGAATTCCTCCAGTGCAGTACAAGAGAATCTTACGATCCTCCTGGCCCTTGAGTTTTTCTAAAACCATGGGGAGTTCTTCACGGAACGTCTCGGCCTCAGGAAGGACTGCGCCCTCAAAATGACCAATTTCACTTTCGTAATGGTTGCGCATATCTACCACCACTGGATCGTGCTTTTCGATAGCTTCATTCCAATCCTTGGCCGTCAGGTGGGCGCCAACATCAGTGACGTCATAGTCTTCAGGTTGAAGACCGTCTGCCACAATCTGCTCTCGAACTTTGACGACAAGCTTCAAAAATGACTTCCCTTCTGTCTTATCCGTTACCGCCAATTTAAAGGGCACATCGTGGAAATATTCGATGCCGTGTATGAAAGCATCAAACGCATCCCAATGGTGCTGTGGAACATTCATTTGTGCATTGATACCTTCTCGAGAAACGTAGATACGACCTAAACAATCCCACTGTGACCATTGCGCAAATAAAGCGTCGCGCAACTCCTGTGGGTTTTCTATGATGACATATTTGTAAAAAGAAACCGTAGTACGCTGAAAAGTTTCTGCATCAAGCTTGGCCTGCAGTTCTTCTCTACTCAATTTATTAGCGAGTGTTCTTTTCCCAGCATTTGGATCCATAGGCGGGTGATTTATCCTGCAAAGATAAGTTATCTTTGAGGGACCTAATCTGATCTTTATCACATTCAGAGCATGAATAAAACCATCCTTATCCTAGGCGCCTGTGGGCAAATAGGAACAGAACTTACATTGGCACTTCGCCAGAAATACGGCAACCATAGCGTTGTTGCTTCTGACATCCGTCAGCCTGAACATTCGGAACTCCTTAATGGGCCCTTCGAGGTGCTCGATGCCAGTAGCGCAAGCGCACTACGATTGGTTTGTGAAAAACATGAAATACATACCGTGTACCACTTGGTCGCTATGTTGAGTGCAACGGGTGAAAAATTTCCAATGAAGGCCTGGGATTTGAACATGCAGAGTTTGTTGCACGTACTAGAATTGGCCCGGGAAAAGGTGATTCAGAAACTTTTCTGGCCCAGCTCAATTGCGGTCTTTGGACCTACTACACCAAAGCAAAACACCCCGCAGCAAACCGTTATGGAACCGTCAACGGTCTATGGCATTTCGAAACTTGCGGGAGAGCGTTGGTGCGAATATTACTTCAATAAATATGGTGTGGACGTTCGGTCCATTCGCTACCCCGGACTGATTTCTTGGAAAAGTCAACCGGGTGGAGGTACTACAGATTATGCTGTGGAGATTTACTATAAAGCGTTAGAAGAAGGTCGATACACAGCGTTCTTGAGTGCCCAGCGCGCCTTGCCTATGATGTATATGGATGATGCCATACGTGCGACCATTGAACTCACAGAAGCGCCAGCAGAAAAAGTAAGTATTCGCAACAGCTATAACCTAGCGGGAATCAGTTTTGACCCCACCACAATTGCGGCCAGTATTCAGAAAAGAATGCCCGGATTTGAATGCGAGTGTGTTCCCGATTTTAGAGAAGAGATTGCAGCATCTTGGCCAGAGCGTATTGACGACTCTGCCGCTCAAAAAGATTGGGGCTGGTCCATGGAGTACGACCTCGATGCCATGACGGAAGCAATGCTCACGAACCTTAAAACGAAATTGGGTTTATAACGTTACTTCGAAATACTCTGAAGGATCGTCGTAGCCTTCAATCGATTTCAGCCCGAAATGTTTGAAACCAAGATCCTTTAAAAGCGTAATACTCACAGTATTTTCAGGATGTGTAATGGCGCTCAGTTTTTCTTGCGCGAAATCTTCTTTCGCAGCCTGCATCAACCTACGTGAAGCCTCCCTTGCATATCCGTTTCCCTCGTACGATGGAAGTAAGGCGTAACCTAAATCTATGATGGTGAGCCCTGGACGAACAAAAAGTCCCGTTACACCGACTTTTTGGCCTGTGGATTTTAATATGAGTGTATAATTGCCATATCCCCGCTCGTGCAGCTGCTTCAAGGTCCTAGCTCGAATATATTCACACGCATCATCCTGATTAAGAAAGTTTCGATCGCCAATAAAGCGAATCGCTTTTTCCTGTGTAAAGATTTCGAAAATAAGGGCTGCATCTTCCTCTGTCGTTGGGCGCAGATACAGCCGTTCCGATTCGAAACTGAGATACTTATTTCGCATCATCATACCAACTGCTGTACTTCTGGTAGTTGTTAGCAATACGCTCGATTTCCCCTTTGCGCAAACGTTCTGGTACGGGACCCATTTCTTTCGCAGGCACACCTGCCCAGAGGGTTCCTGGAGCAAGTTTCTTTCCTTGAGTCACAACCGAACCGGCCGCCACGATACAACCCTCACCGACCACACAATCGTCCATGACGATCGCGCCCATACCGATGAGCACGTTGTCCTCGATAGTGCAACCGTGCACAATCGCATTGTGACCTATGCTTACATTATTGCCAACGGTCGTCGGGAACTTTTCGTAAGTGCAATGCACAGTGGCGTTGTCCTGGACGTTGACTTTATCGCCAAAGGTGATACTGTTTACATCCCCGCGCACGACGCTTCCGAACCAAAAACTACAACCATCACCACATTTGAATTGGCCAATAATGGTTGCGTTATCCGCTGTAAAACAATCGGTGCCGAATTCGGGCGTATGTCCTAGCAAGGGCTTAATGAAGGCCATGGTATTGTCGTTTAAGGTTCTCTTTTCAAATGTACGCTTTGCGAGTTTTACCACGTACATTTGCACTTAGAAACAACCCCACATCATGGACATCAAGCGCGTACCCGTTAGTATTTATGCAGAAATGACCCCGAATCCGAAGGTCATGAAGTTTGTGAGCAACAAAATGTTGTTGCAAACCGACTCGGCAGAATTCCGAAACATTGAAGAAGCTAAGCCGTCGCCATTAGCCACGAAGCTCTTCCATTTCCCTTTTGTCAAAGAAGTATTTATCTCAGGAAATTACATCGCCATTGCAAAATTTGATGTCATAGAGTGGGATGATGTAGCACAAGAAGTACGCGTTTTCATAACTGATTTTCTTCAAGAAGGCGGTGTCGCCGTACATGAAGACGAATTAGCCCCTGCTGAAGCCAAAGAAGCATCATCCGATGGTTCGCCCGCTGTTCGTTCGGAAGATATGGGTGAAATTGAAGGACGCATCGTGGATATTCTTGAAGAATACATCAAGCCTGCAGTCGCCCAAGACGGAGGAAACATTGCTTTCATGGGCTACAAGGATAAAATTGTTGAAGTCCAACTTCAAGGAGCATGTTCCGGTTGCCCTTCATCAACCATGACCTTAAAGAATGGTATTCTTAGCATTCTGCAAAAAATGTTGCCAACCCTAGTTGATGATGTGGTTGCAGTGAATGGTTAAGAACGTTTTATCGAGTACTACGAAAAAACGATTCGACCAGAAACTATACGTACATCTTTATCCGTTACCACTTCGTAGAAGTATACTCCCGAGGATATATTAGACCTGCTAAACTCGATAGCACCATTTAAATGGTCGTAATCAATTTGGATCTGCTCGCCGCGTAAATTAAATAACCGTAGAACGTGAGATTCTTGATTAACTAATGGAGGATAAAAGTTGATTGTTGCTTTTTGCTCTACTGGGTTTGGCATCACCAAAGACGTAGTAACATACTGGGGTCTTCTTTCCTCCACCGATAAGTAGTTAATCAATGGGTCACTTTTTAGAATACTATCGACATTAATAAACTCATCACCTATCTGGTAATCAATGTATTGAAATCCATCAAACAACATCTCATCATCCGTTGAGAACCCTACTGTAATTAGCTGTGGTGGACTAAAGGGGTTGTGGTGATTCAAAGATGTATTATCGTAGGTATGATCCGCATGAAACGTATAGCTGGGTGGAATTTTGACCAGATTTTTAAAGTAATAGTACTCTTGATGCTCAAAATCCCAACGGTCTATTTTTATTAGGGGAATAGTATCATTTGTTTGAGGTTGATAGGCGTAATTCAGGATTTCCGTACAGATCTGGTGCGAATGAGGGAACGCAGAGAAAATAGATATGGGCTGCTGAGGTGCATCCTCTTCAACTGAAAAGGTTTTGATCTGGCCCGCCTGAATTCGAAAGTTATTTGACCAGTACTGTAAGGGTACAAAATCATAAACTGGACGAATTCCCACCTCGTTTTCCGGGTATAAGTAAAGCCTTATTTTAATATCTATCCACTGTCCAGAAGTCCCTTTAGGAGTGTGAATGTTCATAGCTATTTCACCATTGGCTGGTAGCTCGATTCCTATTTTCAATTCAGGATCATTCGGATACACTATCGGCATCGATCCTGGCGCCCACGTCCCAATGCCTATGTCGCCAGAGATACTCAATGCTGATCCACTCGTGTCGACGGCTATCTGACCGATTGTATCTGCCGTGATTACTGAATGGTGTATCAAAGATGGATCTGAAGGGATTAATTCTAAAGCTCTTATATATCGTGTTTGACCCAAATTTAATGGAACTACTAATGTGTTGTAAGCATCGTCATAAACGGCATTACTCTTAAATAATGTCATTTGAATCACAGTATCCGGGACACCTTTAAGCTGATACATAGGATAGGTAGGTGCCGGAGGAAGTAAGGCCGGATTACCCTCCAATGCCCCATCATAAATCCAATTCAATAATGCGGTTTTATCCGATTGGGTAATAGGTCGTTCATTAACAAAGTGCATATACGAAGTATCCGCACCCCAAGGCGGCATTTCTCCATGCTGTAAGGCATGTACCATGCTTGTTGTCCATGGAGCGATCGAATTAAAGCTTAACATTGAAAAGGGAGCGCCGCCGCCTGAACGATGGCAGTTGGTGCAATTTTTATACAAAATAGGGGCAACGTCATTGAAAGTGCTAGTCTGCGCGTTACAAATACTTGCAACAGTTAGCAGCGTAAAAAAAAGACTTCGTTGTAATAGCATACAGCCAACTTTTAATTCACTTAATTAGAAGCAATTAAGCTACGAAAGTTTAATGCTACAAATTCACCTCAAATAAAAAAGGCGGCCCAATAGGCCGCCTTTTTTATTCTATAGCTTCGCTGCGGGCTCTTATGCCGGCTGCATCCCCATGTTGCGTAAATGACGGAAGTGTCCTTTGATGGCACTCATCGTCGTACGGTATTCATTGTACGGCAACTCAAATTCCGCCGCTGTCTTGCGAACGATCTCTGCGATTTTCGGGTAATGAATGTGATTAATGGTCGGGAACATGTGGTGCTCAACCTGGAAGTTTAACCCACCGGTGTACCACGTTACTAACCAATTTCTGGTGGCGAAATTCGCCGTAGTTTTCATCTGGTGCTCAATGTTAGTGACTGTCTGAGCCTCTTCCTCCGTTGGAAATTCAGCTTTGTCAACAACATGAGCCAATTGAAAGGTAATGGATAGAATAAATCCTGCGATCAAGTGCATGACTAGATTTCCCCAAAGCACCAAATACCATGGAGCCCCTAACAACATAGGCAATGCATAAAACACAGCAAAATGAAAGCCTTTACCAACGATTAATTTCGTCCATACCATAGCCAACGTCTGGTCCTTTGCTTTGAAAAGATCGCTTTTATTGTAGCTTACCACTTGCTTAAAATCCTTTTCTAACAACCATTTATAAGTCATTAGCGTGTAAGCAAATGGTGCATAGATGTGTTGGAATTTATGCCTTGGTAAAAGCTGTTGACTCGGGTGGAAACGGAACATACCTCCCGTTTCTATATCATCATCATGACCGTCAACGTTTGTGTGCGTATGATGCTTCATGTTGTGTTGCACCCGCCATGTGTACGAATTTCCCGCCAACATGTAAATAGAAGCTCCAATCTTGCGATTCCACCACTCACTACGTGTGACTGTATTGTGCAATGCGTCGTGCATAAGATTCATTCCCACTCCTGCCATGCCAAGACCTGCGATGGCCCATAATAGGGTGGTCATTCCAAAACCCCAACTCGCTGTTAAAAACAAGCCGAAAGGAACCAAATACATAGCAAGGTTTAAAAACGCTTTAATGTAATACCTGTAGTCTGCTAAGCTAGATTTATTCTCTTCTTTAAAGTAGGCGCGAACTCTCTTCCGCACTTCCTTTTGAAAATCACTAGAACTCTTAAATCTTAACATGAAATAATCGTTAATTAAGTTGATGAAATTAGTAAATAACGGGCCAAGTAAAGCAACATATGGTAACTTTGCATTTAAATAACGCAATCAACGATGTTGAAAAACATAAATCCCACAGAACTAAAGGCTTGGAAAAAGCTTCAGAAAAACTTCGACAACGATAAACGCACCTTAAAAACGCGTTTCTTCGAGGATCCAGACCGGTTCAATAAATACCACATCAAATGGGACGGTCTTTTATTCGACTTTTCTAAAAATCACATAGGTTCCGAAACCTTTAGTCTCTTTAAAGAACTCTTGAACGAGGCAAATGTTCGTGAAGCTATTCAAATGCAACAGGGAGGCGCGAAAATTAACGTCACTGAAAACCGTGCGGTATTGCATACGGCATTAAGAAATATGTCGGGAGACCCTGTTCTTATGGACGGTGAAGATGTAATGCCCGGTATTCGCGATTCATGGGCAAAGTTGGCCGCCTTCTCAAATGAGATTCGCTCAGGAGCCTGGAAAGGTCATTCAGGAAAACGCATAACAGATGTGGTCAACATAGGTATAGGCGGCTCCGATTTAGGACCACGTATGGTAATTAATGCTCTTCGCCCGTTCGTTACAGATCAATTGGATTTCCATTTTGTAGCAAATGTTGATGGTGCAGATTTACATGAAGTATTGCGCAAAGTCAATGCAGAAACTACACTATTTATTGTAGCGTCAAAAACCTTTACCACACAGGAAACCATGAAAAATGCGAACAGCGCAAAGCAATGGTTTTTAAACAATGGAGGTTCGGTATCGTCTGTCGCAAAACACTTTGTTGCAGTGAGCACAAATGCTGAGGGCGTTGCAGGGTTCGGGATTGACACCAAAAACATGTTCGGATTCTGGGACTGGGTTGGAGGACGCTACAGCGTTTGGTCAGCTATCGGTCTACCGGTTATACTGGCTATTGGTTTTCAAGGTTTCCAGGAGTTTCTAAGTGGCGCTCATGCCATGGACAAGCACGTGGCTACTGAGGATTGGGACAAAAACATTCCCGCACAAATGGCCATGTTGGGCATATGGTACAGAAATTTTCATGGAGCCGCCAGTCACGCCATTCTTCCATACGATCAATACATGGATAGATTCGCTGCCTATTTCCAACAAGGTGATATGGAGAGTAACGGAAAATATGTTGGTCGAAACGGTAAGAAAGTAAACTACGCTACAGGACCTCTTATTTGGGGTGAACCAGGAACAAACGGCCAACACGCCTTTTACCAATTAATTCATCAAGGTACCGATCTGATCCCAGCCGACTTCATCGCATCGAAGAAGCCGCAACACAGCTTAAAAGATCACCATCCTATTCTTCTCGCAAATTTCATTGCTCAGACAGAGGCGTTAATGACTGGGAAAACCAGAACAGAGGTAGAGATAGAAATGCGCCAAGCTGGAATTAATGATACAACGGTTGAAGAAATTGCGCCGTTCCGCGTATTTGAAGGAAACCGACCCACAAACAGTATTGTTGCCGACGAATTGAATCCCTACCACTTGGGCCAATTAATCGCAGCCTACGAGCATAAAATCTTCATACAAGGCTACATCTGGAACGTTTTCAGCTACGACCAGTGGGGGGTAGAACTTGGAAAAGTCTTAGCAAAAGCAGTATTAGGAGAGCTTACTGGAAGCGGTGTATCGCACGAACACGACAGCTCTACCAGCGCCTTGATCAATTATTTGAAATAAGTATGATTATAAGGAAGCTCTAAAGGAGTCCAGCAGCTTATTGAGCTGTTGGGCACTTTCTTCCTTTACGCCACTCGCCAGTTGATCAATAGTGTCTTGTTGCATCAATCGTTGCACCAAGGCTTGCCCTTTCTCTGTGAGAAAAACATGGAGTACGCGTCGATCGTCTCTATCGCGTTGTTTAAGGAGAAGCTCCATGGATTCTAATCGATCCACCATACGGGATGCATCGCTCATCTTATCTAGCATGCGCTCACGTATCTCAGAAGTCGTAATACCTTCTTCACCCGAACCGTTTACAATGCGTAAAACATTGTATTGCTGCATAGTTACACCTTCATTCTTTAGAACAGTAGCAATCCTACTTTTCAGTTGGTTATAGGTGTAAATAAGGTTTACAATGAGCTTTGACTGTTCGCTACGAAAAGCCTTTTGCTTGATTTCTTGTTCGAGATTCATAAATGGTTAACGTAAAAACAAGGTTGATGTTCAAACATTGAATTTGCACAAAGAAAACCCGCTGTTTCGGGTTCGCTTTTATACGGTCATGATATCCTTTTCTTTCTTCGTAAAGAGTGCATCACATTTCGTAATGTAATCGTCTGTCATTTTTTGAATGTCAGCTTCTAGATCTTTTCGTAAATCTTCACTGAGACCGTCATTACCTAATTTCTTTAGCTCATCCATCGCAGATTTGCGTGCTGCACGCACACCCACTTTAGCATTCTCACTCTCGCCCTTAGCAAGCTTTGCAAGATCACGTCGACGCTCTTCCGTCAAAGGAGGTACACTTATGATAACGCTCTCGCCATTATTCATGGGATTAAAGCCTAAACCCGCATTCATGATCGCCTTTTCTATTTCAGTGATCAACTGCTTCTCCCACGGCTGAATGCTAATGGTACGTGCATCGGGAGTATTCACATTACTAACTTGCGAGAGGGGGGTCGGTGCGCCGTAATATTCTACCATGACTCCTTCAAGCATGGAAGGATTTGCGCGACCTGCGCGAATCTTAACCATCGCCTTTTCTAGATGGCTAATGGCACGGTCCATATCATCTTTCGTCGCATCAAAAACAAAATCTATTTCGTCTTGCATCCTATTGAATTGATTTTATTAATTCTTAACTAAAGTGCCCACTCCCGGAGTACCTTCAATGACCTTCATCAAGTTCCCTGGTGTGTTCATATCAAATACAATAATGGGGAGTTCGTTCTCTTTGCTGAGTGTAAATGCAGTCATGTCCATTACATTCAAATCCTTATCATATACTTCTTTGAAGCTAAGCGTATCAAATTTAGTAGCTGTCGCATCTTTTTCTGGATCTGCACTATAAATACCGTCCACACGTGTTCCCTTTAAAATCACATCTGCTTGTATTTCAACAGCACGTAACGTTGCTCCAGTATCCGTTGTAAAATACGGATTACCGGTACCTGCAGAGAAAATGACCACACGGCCTTTTTCGAGATGACGAATGGCACGGCGACGGATAAACGGCTCTGCCACCTTATCCATCTCGACAGCACTTTGTAGTCTAGTTTTTACCCCTGCCGTTTCAAGAGCGCCTTGTAAAGCTAAACCATTGATAACTGTGGCCAGCATCCCCATGTGATCTGCCTGAACGCGATCCATGCCTTGAGATGCACCGCTAATTCCACGGAAAATATTACCACCACCGATAACCACTCCTACTTGAACTCCTAATCTAGCTACTGCCTTTATTTCTTCAGCATACTCAGCAATCCTCTTTGGATCGATACCAAATTCTTTATCACCCATTAGGGCCTCTCCGCTTAATTTCAGGAGTACACGATTATATTTCATATCTGTAGGTTTGAAGACAAATATACCGCAACTATCATGGGCAATCCAACGAGTTAATTCTAGTTTTTAAACCGTTACCAACTTTTACGCTTGAAACAAAAAAAACCGCGATGGCAAGCCATCGCGGTTTTTAAACGTTCATTAAGTATATGATTATAAGCTAACGCGCTTAAAATCTACTACTGCTAGACCGGCTTCAACGCTAGTCAAGTATTTAGATACACTCAGTTTACTGTCTTTGATAAAGTCTTGATCTACCAAAGTATTCTCTTTAAAGAATTTGTTCAGACGTCCTGCAGCAATTTTATCAAGCATTGCTTCAGGCTTACCTTCTTGACGTGCCAAATCTTTTCCTACTTCTAGCTCGCGATCAATAACCTCTTGCGGTACAGCGTCACGATTCAAAGCTACTGGATTCATTGCCGCGGCTTGCATTGCAACGTCACGACCGGCTTCTGCAGCTTCGGCAGTTAAGCCTACTAAAGTACCAATCTTGTTGCCCATATGAATGTATGAAGCTACGTAAGGGGCGCTAACCGTTGCCATTTCAGCAACTTCAATCTTCTCACCAATCACACCAGTCTGCTCTTGCAATTTAGCTGCAACAGTCAAACCACCTTCAAATTCAACAGCTCCGAGCTCTTCAGCCGTCGCTACGCCAGAAGTTAATGCGATATCAGCAATCTTATTTGCCAATGCAACGAAGTCTTCGTTTTTAGCAACAAAATCCGTTTCACAAGATAGTTTTATAACTGCACCCTTGTCAGCACCGTTCGTCTTTGCGATAACAGCACCTTCGGTTGCATCACGATCAGCACGCTTTGCAGCTACTTTCTGACCTTTCTTTCTTAGGATGTCAACTGCAGCTTCGAAATCGCCTTCGGCTTCAACCAAAGCTTTTTTACAGTCCATCATACCAGCTCCAGTTTGCTTTCTGAGTTTGTTTACTTCAGCAGCGGTAATCTTTGCCATGATATAGAGTATTAATTTTAAATTTTAATTAAAAAGAGAGCCGCAAAGGTCTTCCCTACGGCTCTCTCAAAAAGTCTTTATTGTTTCAACAAAGCGTTAAGGATTAAGCCTTAGCCGCTTTCTTGTCAATTTTCGCTTGCTCAGCAGTAGCTTTATCGCTCTTGCGCTGAGAGAGGCCTGCTTTTACACCTTCAGTAACGAATTCCATTACAGCCGCGATACTTCTAGAAGCATCATCGTTTGATGGAATTGCGTAATCTACACGGCGTGGGTCAGAGTTTGTATCTACCATACCGAATGTTGGAATACCCAACTTGATGGCTTCGTCTACAGCAATGTTTTCACGCTTGATATCAACGATAAATAAGGCAGCCGGTAGACGATTCATATCTGCTACTGAACCTAAATCCTTTTCGAGCTTCGCACGCTGACGATCTACTTGAAGACGCTCGCGCTTAGAAAGTGTTTCGAACGTACCGTTTTCTTTCATCTTGTCGATGCTCTGCATCTTCTTAATGGCTTTACGGATCGTTACGAAGTTCGTTAACATACCTCCTGGCCAACGCTCAGTTACATAAGGCATGTTTGCTTCGCCTGCGTATTTCGCTACGATTTCTTTTGCTTGTTTTTTCGTTGCTACGAAAAGGATTTTACGACCTGAAGCTGCAATTTTCTGGAGGGCTTCTGTAGCCTCTGTCATTTTTGCTTCAGTCTTGTGAAGGTCGATAACGTGGATCCCGTTGCGCTCCATAAAGATGTAAGGCGCCATGTTTGGATTCCACTTACGGGTGAGGTGTCCAAAGTGAACACCGGCATCCATGAGTTTCTTAATGTTGTCTGTTACTGCCATTTTTTTGAGTTTACTTTCCCTAGTAAGCAATGCACCAGTAGCCTTGTAAGAGTCTGGTCCATTTGGATACTAAATCTCGATTAACGTTTAGAGAACTGGAATTTCTTACGTGCTTTCTTCTGACCGAATTTCTTACGCTCAACCATACGTGGGTCACGAGTAAGTAGTCCGGCAGGCTTCAACGATGTGCGGTTCTCGTTATCGATCTCAGAAAGAATACGAGATACACCCAAACGAATCGCCTCAGCTTGACCAGTGATACCACCACCAAATACATTGACTTTAACGTCGTATTTGCCAGAAGTTTCTGTCAAACTGAAAGGCTGCTCCATTTTGTAGTGCAACGGCGCAGTGTTGAAGTAGTCCTTATAGTCCTTGCCATTAACGGTGATGGTACCAGTACCTTCATCCATGTAGACACGAGCTACAGAAGTTTTACGTCTTCCAATTGCGTGAAACTTTGCCATTTATTATTACTTATTTGATTTCATTAATGTTGATCGCCGTTGGCTTCTGAGCTTCATTCTTGTGCTCAGGACCAGCATATACGTGCAAGTTGCGGAACAACTCAGCACCTAGGCGATTCTTAGGAAGCATACCCTTAACTGCCTTCTCGACAATACGCTCAGGGAACTTCGCCATAATTTGCTCAGGGTTCGTGGTACGCTGACCGCCAGGATAGCCCGTGTGCCATACGTACGTTTTGTCTGTCATTTTGTTTCCGCTCAAAACAACCTTCTCAGCGTTAACTATAATAACGTTGTCGCCACAGTCAACGTGAGGTGTGTAATTAGGCTTGCGCTTACCTCTTATGAGCAAGGCTACCTTAGATGCCAAACGTCCTAGTGTTTGACCTTCTGCGTCAACTACTACCCAGTTCTTTTCAACTGACGCTGCGTTGGCTGAAACTGTCTTGTAACTTAATGTATTCACCGCTAATGCGTTTTATATGTTTAAAGTGGTTGTGTGTACAACCCCCAAAAAGGGCTGCGAAAATACATCTTTATTTAGCTAAGAACCAAAAATCTATGCACAAATTGTTGACATCGTGAAGAGTGCATCACTTTTGAGTTGGATTCGTGGACAATTAACACGAAATTGCACACCATGCGAAAATACATACTATCCCCTATTCTAGCAGCATTTATCCTTCTTTCTGCACCGCTGTTTGGTCAAAAATGTGGTCATGACGTACTGGAAGAAGAAGTTAAACGACTGTACCCCAACTATGAAGCAGACGAAACTGAATTCATCTCGAAGGTGAATTTTAATGAGCCCCACCTTACTGAGGCCGTCGTTCATACCATTCCCGTAGTAGTCCACATCATTTACGATTCGCCAAGCGATAATATTTCCGATAAGCAAGTGCGTGACGCAATTATTGGTTTAAATGAAGACTATCGACGCTTAAATGCCGATACTTCGAATACCCGCTCGATTTTTCAGGGGGTAGCGGCGGATTGTGAGATTGAATTTCAATTGGCAAAATTGAACCCGCAAGGAAACTGTACTACAGCCATTACAAGAACCCAAAGTGCATTGAGTGTAGGCGCTAACAATAACGTAAAAGGACTGATCAGCTGGCCGAACAAGAAATACCTGAATATTTGGGTAGTGAACAGCATTAATCTTTCCAGTTCCGGTACAGGAACGGTTTTAGGATATGCTTACAAACCGAACCCTGGACAGAGCACTACGTATGACGGTATTGTCATTCGTCACGATCGTATGGGTAGAATTGGAACGGGGGTAAGCATGGGTAGAACACTTACCCATGAAGCGGGACATTATTTAGGTCTAGATCATCCGTTTAAAGGCGGTTGTTTCTCGGGGGATAATTGTGCAGATACGCCTCCCGTTTTGGAAGCGAGTTACGGTTGCAACACTAACGCAAATACATGTTCTAACGACAGTCCAAACAAGCCGGATATGATCGAGAACTATATGGATTATGCAGACGATAACTGCATGAATCTATTTACAGATGATCAGCGCGCCATCATGCGATCAAACCTTGCGAATGTAGCGAGAAGAGGTTATTTGATCACCACAACTAACGCACAGAATACTGGCATAGAACCAGGAATGGCCTTGCCGTGTGCACCGCAGGCGAATTTCAAAGCGAGTCAAACCGTCATTTGTAATGGTACAGCGGTTCAGTTTACCGATATGAGCACCTTCGGTAATCCCACTAATTGGTCGTGGTATTTCCCAGGAGGCACACCGTCTACTTCAACTGCGCAGAATCCAACAGTCACCTACAGTAATGCATCGGGCAAGTCCTATAAAAATTATGATGTCGCCTTAACTGTAACCAATGCCTTAGGAACTTCACAATCCTCTATTGACGGCTACATGAGTGTGCATACTCCGAACAGCACCATTTGGGCAAATAACTTTAATTCTGGCTTCGAATTTACTGCTATCCCCAACGGAACTTGGCACGTGGAAAATGCAGAAGGCGATAATATTAAATGGGAGCGCAATAGCTTTAATAGTTTTGAAGGCGATTTCTCTGTCAAGCTCGATAACTACAATAACGAGCCGGACAATACCGATGCATTGGTCACGAATTTTATCAAAGTAGATCGAGCGACGGCTATGAATTTCAGTTTCCGTTATGCCGTTGCCAGTAAGCCCGGTTCCGCGATGGACAACATCAATGTTAGTGTAAGTCAGGATTGTGGGGAAAGCTGGGAAAGCGTTCGTACTTTGCTTGGACCTTTACTTTATGCAGTAACAAATAAAGCAAATGCTTGGAATCCTACTACGAGCAGTAATTGGCGTAAAGTGACTATCGGACTGGATGATTTTGTGGGCAACCAGCCTATCATGATTAAGGTTGCCTTCACCTCAGGCGGTGGTAATAATGCCTTCCTCGATGATTTCAACCTAGATGTTACGCTTGATCAGAAGGACCTCACCGCAGCGCAGATCAGTATCTATCCTAATCCCAGTAGCGGTCGCTTTACGGTAGAAGGCTTACCTGCCGGAACACCGTATACCATTTACAGTACCGACGGTAGCGCCATTCAAAAAGGTCTGTTGGATCTAGACGCCTCGCTCGAGCTTACAGCTCCCGCAGGCTATTACCTATTCCAAGCCGCTAGTATTCGCAAAGCTTTGATCATTCAATAAGTAGTAAATGTTCTCGGCAAAGCTTCCCCGGCGGAGCCGAAAAATTTGAGCATAAAAAAGGCGCCCACTGGGCGCCTTTTTTCTTCGCTTTATTTTCGAATTTCTTTCTCAATCTTCGTGGGAACCATCACATCTACGGGATGGTTTTCTAAGTATTCCAACAGGCTATTGTAATCTTCAAAAAGGAAGGTCATTACAGTTTCTGTCGCTTCTTTTGTTCGTTTTGCTAATTGGTCAAACAACGCTTGCTCATTACTTTCCCACGCGCTCGCGGAACTTAAGAGCTGCCAAAGAGAGCTGCCCCACTGGCTCGACCAAACCTCTGGTTGCTCAAAGTATCCTTTAGTCTCCTTTTTACCGAAGACATGGTGACGTGCAGCCTCTAATGCTTTCGCTGTGACTTTTACGGTGTCCACTAGAGCTGAGTCTGACGCATAGGGTTCACGTTGCAGTAAAGATTGGAGACGTTCTATGTTCTCATTCGCTTGCGCTAAGGACTGCACGGCAAGGTCTAAATCTGCCTCAATACCTTCGATCGCTTTGAATGCTTCGCGGCGCGCAACCAAATCTTCCTCGCTCACCCAACTGTTCATGCGGTAATCGTATTCCACATGTAACGACTGGGTTACGCTTTGACCGTCCCAATTTATCGTCACAGCGTATTTCCCGGGCAGTACAGGTGCCCCTCGGCGATCGCTCTGTTCCTTCTCTGCCTTGCGTACTTTGAAGCGCGGGTACTCCGCTCCTTTCTCCCACATGGCCCAACGCCAATTTTGCAAACCCGACTCCTTGACTTTGAGGTACTGAGTGTATACCGTATCTCCAGATTCGTTTTGATAATCTACCCGGAGTTTTTTCTTGTTGTCATCAGCCACTTCAGGCAGATAAGCGGTCATGCGTGCACCGAAAGGGCGGTTTTCACCGCGGAAGGTTGACATTCCAGCGAATCGTACACCAGGACTTTGCTTACGCTCCCACTGGTAGGCTGTTGGAGGTTCAAAGAATGCTGGTGCGTTTAAATCTTTACCCGCAGCTAAAACTCGCAGCGGCTCGATATCATCGATCACCCAAGCGCCACGACCAAACGTACCCAGTACCAAATCCTTTTCACGCGCTTGGAAAGCCATGTCCATCACTTGTACGGTGGGTATGTTCTTCGTCCATTTTGCAAATGAATTACCTCCATCGATACTGGCGTAAAGACCATATTCGCCACCGACAAAAATTAAATTCTGCTCAACAGGATCTTGCCAGACGCTCAATACAGGTCCAAAAATATCGCCGTCGTCTACAACCCTGGTTGCCTTCTTTCCAAAGCCTTCTATTTTGTAGAGGTACGCGCTCCAATTGTTTCGGCGGTAGTCGTTCACAACCACCCATGCAGTTCCTTTGTCATAGTCCGATGCGCGAATCTGAGGAATCCAACACCCTTCAGGGAGCCCCTTAAGTTTGTTACTGATATCCGTCCAATTCGCTCCGCCGTCTAACGTCACGTGAAGTTTACCATCGTCAGAGCCTGTCCAAATCACCTTTTCATCTAAAGCACTTGGAGCAATGGCCAAAATACAAGTGTGGTTTTCCGCACCGGTAACATCGTAGGTAAGTCCACCACTCTCCAACTGCTTCTGCTTTTCAGGATCATTCGTTGTCAAGTCCGGGCTAATGATGGTCCAATTCTTTCCGTTATCTGTGCTCTTATGAACATACTGCGATCCAAAATACAAGTTCGTCTCTGGCTTGTGCGGATCGAGAGCAATAGGCGCATTCCAATGCCAGCGCAGGCGCTCTCCATCAGGATGTACCGGTTTAATAAGCGCTGAATAACCTGTCTCCGTATTCACTAAGCCCACATTACCTTCTTGACTCTGCGCATAAACTGCATCCGTGCGCCCAGGAATAGGCACTACATCAAAACCATCACCAAAAAATAATTCGTTCCACTCTTCATTGCGAATTCCGTCTGTAGTTAGACTGTAGGCCGGACCCATCCATGAGCCATTATCCTGCATCCCGCCGTACACATTATAGGGCAGCTGCTCATCCACATTGATATGATAGAATTGGGCCAACGGTAAATTTTCTACGAAATGCCAGCTTTCCCCATAATCATAGGAAATATTCATCCCACCGTCGTTCCCTTCAACAATATGTGCGGGGTTAGCAGAATCGATCCACATCGCATGATGATCCGGGTGAATACGATTGTAGGGTGTAATGGTTTTCCAATTCTTGCCACCGTCATCACTGCGCGTTACATACGTCCATAAACTGTATAAACGATCTGGATTTTGAGGATCTACACGGAGGTCAGCATAGTAGAACGGGCGGTTTCCAGCCTGCTCACTTTCGGTCACTTTGAACCAATTCTTTCCACCGTCTTTACTCTTGTAAACTCCATTTTTCTTACTGGTTTCAATAAGCGCATATACAATGTTTGAATTCGAAGGTGCTATGCCTAAACCCATTCGACCCAAATCGCCTTTTGGCAATCCTTCATCTTCGCCTAACTTCTTCCAGTTTTCACCTCCATCGTAGGTGATAAATAATCCGCCCGATGGGCCGCCGCTGGTAAAGAACCAGGGTGCTCTGCGGTATTCCCACATGTTGGCAATTAACTTTTTCGGATTGTTTGGATCCATGACAAGATCCCCAGCACCTGTACGGTCGTTGATATACAAAGAATTGGTCCAATTTCTTCCTCCATCGGTTGTCTTAAAAACACCGCGTGGGCTATCGCCCCATGCTGATCCAGTTGCACCCACATAAACCTCGTCGGTATTCTCTGGATTGATCAATATTCTATGGATGGTACGCGTTTGCTCTAACCCTATGCATTCCCAGCTCTGACCGCCGTCGTAACTCTTATATAGCCCGTAACCACTGGTTTGCGAATTCCGAGGATTTCCTTCACCTGTACCGACATAAATAATATCCGGATGCTTAGGGTCAATAGCTACAGCCCCTATAGACGCTACTTTTTCATTCTGAAACAGCGGCGACCAATTTTGACCGTTATTCGTACTGACCCATAACCCACCACTCGCCGAACCGGCATATAAAGTGGTCGCCGTTTGCGGATGTGCAGCGATGCATGTCACCCGGCCACTCATTCCGGCCGGACCAATATTACGGGCGCTCAATCCCTCCATAACCTGTTCTAAAGGTGTGATTTTCTCTTGCGCTTGAATGCCAAAAACAGCACCCAAAAGGACGGCTGTGATCAGCACTTTAATTCTATTCTTACTCATCGATCGCTATTTAATCTTCTCTGTTCTTATTATTTACACCCTTCGAGGATTTCGAAAACAAACGTTTCACCGCGCTATCATTGGGTACCGGCGCGTTTGGATGGGAAAAGTTACACAATATTGGTATACCTTTAGACGAAACAATCCTACCTTATGAAAGTACTTAAACAATGGAGCTTTGGTGTCCTTTTCTTGTTGTCTTTTAGTAATCTGCAAGCCCAATACCGCGAAGTAGGCCTGGTTACTTCAGCATCCATGGGCATCATGTACGGTCCCGTGCTTGATGCACGTCCTGTATATAAATGGGGGAAATCGATTTCTCGTGTGTCTACCATTCGTGCAGAACGTACGTATATGAATTACGCTCAATACCAAGATAATAACTACTTCAGTTTAAGCACCGGTTTTTTTACCGGCCAAGAATGGCGTAAACCCATGGCCGATCGACTCTACTTCGTACACGGCCCTGAAATAGGAACCTACTATTCTTCAAGTGTAAATTATTCCAACATTGCTCCGAGTTTGCGGTATCAATTCGGCGCACTTTTCCAAATAAATACCCGCTTCAACATTGTGCTTACTGCTCCTATGTCGTTAACAACTTCTTTCGGGAAATCTGACGGGCAGTGGAATCAAAGCGCCTTCAACATAGGACTGTTTAATGAAAATAATCTCTTGACATTAACCTATGTCTTCAAAAATCAAACAACGGAATAAACACATCCCTAATCTCTAATAAAGGGGTAAACAGCAAGAACTTTAACCTGTTCACTAGAATGATTAAATCCATACATCGGCTCGTATTTAGTTCACATCTGACTTTTTACATCCTTATGGGTTGTGCGCATTTTATGAATGGGCAAGAAGTAAAAACTGCTGAATTCATAAGTGCTGTTCAACAGCTTCAAAGTGGTGAAATAGACTCCTTGACCTTGTCTTATGAAGGATCACTCCCGTTTAAACAATTCCAGTTTGAAGGTTGGGAGTATTTTAATAAACACGAACTGAAAGGCATTGAGCGTAAGCCACTATCGGCGTCAAATTTTCGTCCATTGGTAAAGGAGGATATCATACAAATAAAAGACAACTGTATTGTACTCATCCTAACAAAGAAAGGTGGCTGGAAAAAGCGAATTGGAACTTTTGATTTTACGGGTACGCCAATACAAAGTTTTCTTATTCACGATCATTACGGTTATCTGTATGAGAAAAACTACCGTTCTTTTTCATTCTCCGAGCCGTTTAGGTATAATACAACATCCGATTGCTTTGAATTCTATCAGGTCATTTACGGCTATGAGCCTATCCCATCATTAGAGAACCCCACGCAGGATCCTATTTACCTTCAATCTTACCATCAGCTCAGTATTACCTCTGCCGGTGAATTTCAGATGATTTTGTCTGAAAACGCGCCTGATATTCTCTTTAGTAGGCATGCTTATGAACCAAAAACGCATACGGTTGAATATGAAGGTGTACGCATCATTTATGTAAGTAACCTAAACCTACCTGAATTAGAGTTGTGGACACAAACCCACACAACATTCTCAGATATGGAATCTCACGATAGTATTGTTATACCGCTCTCGTATGGCGCAATATGGTACGATCAATTCTTTTTTGTGGATACCGCTGTAGGGTATTCCATTGTTAACGTTTCCCAGTATCACGAGAATGTAATGGTTTTTCCTGGCGATGGTACGATGTGCACATTAGAAAATTGGAAACGATACCGCTCTTCCTGGGAAGATTTAGGCTGCAAGAATGGCTTTTTTAACACGAAATATTATACCGCCTCGGAACTTCGGTTATTCCCAAATTACGATGACAATGAACTTTATGCTGCATTCTCAGCAGCTTGTGGCGAACCTGTAAAAAACAACAATGAAAATATAGGCGTTGCAACTCCTGACATTAATAACCCAAGGATTGTATTGCATCAAGTTGTTGTCCGTATAACCATTGAAGGGCCAAGAGGAATCGAAATGAAATATCTGGTATTTCAAATAGCAAATAGCTGTTAATATTTAAGTTTTAGCAGGGGGTAAACGCTCTGTATACAGGCTCTACTCCACGGTAACCGACTTCGCTAAATTGCGCGGGCGATCTACGTCACAACCGCGCATAACGGCGATGTAGTAACTCAATAACTGCAGCGGTATAACCGTCAAGAGCGGCGTAAGTGCCTCCAATGTTTCTGGAATTTCAATCACGTGATCAGCGCTATTGATGACCTCAGTATCGCCTTCCGTTACAATTGCAATCACCTTTCCATCGCGAGCCTTCACCTCCTGAACATTACTGACCAATTTCTCATAGTGCCCGTTGTTCGGTGCAACCACAACCACTGGCATATTTTCATCAATTAAGGCGATAGGACCGTGCTTCATTTCTGCCGCTGGATAACCTTCTGCGTGGATGTAAGAAATCTCTTTCAACTTCAATGCGCCTTCCAAAGCGATTGGGAAATTAACGCCACGTCCTAAATAAAGTGCATTCGAAGCATCTTTATACTTAGCAGCGATCTCTTCGATGTGCTCTTTTGACTCCAAGACTTTCTCCACTTTCTTAGGAATCACACTTAATTCGTTGATAAGAGAACGGTATTCCGAAGTAGAGAATTCTCCCCGCATTTTACCCAGCTCAAGAGCCATCATCGTTAGCACCGTTACCTGAGAGGTAAATGCTTTAGTGGAAGCGACGCCTATTTCTGGACCCGCATGAGTGTAGGCTCCTGCATGGGTTTCGCGTGAAATCGTTGATCCTGGGACATTACATATTCCAAAAACCATCGCTCCAGCTGCTTTGGCCATTTTAATAGCGGCCAAGGTATCCGCTGTTTCCCCACTTTGAGAAATGGCAACGACGATATCGTTCTTGCGGATGATGGGATTACGGTAACGGAATTCTGAACCGTATTCTACCTCAACGGGGATTCTGGCGTACTCTTCAAATAAGTATTCTGCTACTAACGCACTGTGCCAAGAGGTGCCACAAGCCGTCATGATAATGCGGTCTGCATTTCTAAACTTATCGGCATATTCCTCAAGCCCAGACATTTTAATCATGCCTTGTTCCGGTAATAACCGACCGCGGAAGGTATCATAGATTGCACGCGGCTGTTCGTAAATCTCCTTCATCATGAAGTAGTCGTAACCGCCTTTTTCAATACTTTCCAGATCCATCTGAAGGGCATGGATGGTCGGATCTACTGACTCATCACTTTCAATCATTCGAATTGTAACCTCACCTTCTGCCGTAAGACAAGCCATTTCGCCGTCTTCTAGATAAATGGCATCTTTCGTATATTCTAGAAATGGGGTTGCATCTGAACCTACAAACTTTTCATTCACACCTAGGCCGATCACTAATGGCGATCCTAGTTTTGCTACAACGATCTCCTCTGGTCGATTCTTGTCATAGATACAAACGGCATAGGCGCCTACAACCTGAGTCAAAGCTAGACGAACGGCTTTGCGCAGTTTACAACCTTCTTCTTTTTGAACGTATTCAATAAAGTTTACGAGGACTTCAGTATCTGTTTCACTATGGAAGGTATACCCCTTGCTTTTGAGTAAATCTTTTAAGCTCTGGTAGTTCTCGATAATTCCATTGTGTACTAGTACGAGATCACCAGAATTACTTACATGTGGATGGGCGTTTTCATCTGACGGCTGACCGTGTGTGGCCCAACGTGTATGCGCAATGCCCGTAGAACCCGAGGTGTCATTAGCAAGTGCATGCTCCTCCATCGCAACAACCATTCCCTGCTTTTTATAAACGGCAATCTCACCATCTTGCGCTAGGGCTACTCCTGAGCTATCATATCCACGGTACTCAAGACGTTTGAGACCGTTCACGAGAATAGGGAACGCTTTTCTGTCCCCAATGTATCCTACAATACCACACATAGTGTCGTTAGTTTAAAGGTTTGGTGGTGCTAAAATACGCCTTTTCCTACTCCGATTTTGTGTAGTAGACATTAAACTCTACAGGAATGGTCGGGTGAAGACCACCCCCTAAGACAACGCGAGCCGCGCTGGAACTTGAACTTGCGGGCGTAAGAATGACGGGTAAGACCTCTTCCTTTTCGTTTACGAAGTCGTGTACCATTCGCGTTACATTGAAACGGTAACGGAATTCACGCAGATCAGCACGATTGATCGCTCCTCCCGCTGGGTTAACAGGACTGGTATAGTCCTTAATAAGTGCCTGCGCAGAGTCTTGGTCCTGTAGAATCAGTAGCGTGTTAGGAAGGGTGTATGGCGATGCAGTACCTTGCAGTACATGGGTAATGATTTCAGCGCGATTAATACTGTATCCTTTCCCTATTAGCGTATCTAGACCCGGAAATTCAAGGACTGTGCGAGCACCGCCAGCGCCTTGAGTGTAGGTGAGCATTTCTCCATTGACCGTATCTTGCATATCAATAACAAAATCAGCTGAGGTAAAATCGTTCTCGTAGGTGTTGAAGGACAGTCCTGGGTCACCAAAGTTCTGCCCGAAGGTCATCGTAAAGAGTTTCGGAACGGTATCTTGAGATCCGGTATGATAGAATAATTGGATCAAGCTGCCGGAAGCTGTAAGGTTGATAAAAGACAGGGCACTGGTTCCCGTTCCGGCATCTCTGAAATGCAAACCAGGAATCGCTTCCACGTAGCTTTCGTTATCTATTAAAAAATCTTCACCTGCAATGGCAGGATCGAAGAGACTTTCTTGGAAGTAAGCAGGGTCAAGATCAAAAGTGAGGTAACCCACACTAGTATCAATACCATTGTACACAGGAACAGTTGGGTCTATCATTAGCGTCGTATCCATGATAGAAGGTCCCAAAACAGGTAGATTGTTACTGTAATAGTTGATCGTATCCGTCATCGGCTCAATCACTGGCAAAACTTGCAGGTGAATAGAATCTCCGCGAACGCCATAGGTGTTTTGATAGGTAAGACGAACTTTTACAGAATCACAGATCGTACTGTCACCAAAATCCGGGGATAGTTTTGACAGTAAAACGCGTGACGTAAAGGCCGCATTTAGTTTTCCGAAGATGGGGTCATTGAGGTTACCTAAGGCAACCGCGCCCGGGTTTTTAGTAGTAATACTGTCCCAATTCGTTGTGTACGAAACGACATTGTAGGTTAATTTCTCTCCTAATTCAGGACGATCCTCAACAAATTTTCCAGCACCAATTTCGCCGTTGCTCTTTTCACAACTGCTGCTTAACAGGGCCAGCCCAACGAAGGCTAGGAATCCTAATAGCGACTTATTCAACGTCTTCTTCAACCAGTAACGATTCATATACTTTGATGGCTTCTGCCGGATCTTCAGGGAAGTTTTTTCCGTCGATACAAGGGATGTTATTTGCCTTACAGAATTCTTCAACGTGTCCGGTATTTTCTTCGCCTAGAATCACTACATCTGCATATTTAGCAGCCAAAAGCTGTAAATCCTCGCAGGTAGGCGCATCTAATCCTTCACAAAGCGCTGGATCTATTTCATCAAACTCCATTCCTGCTTTTAGCTTTGGACCTAAAGTTCCATCAAAGCCATTGTCATAGGCAGAGAAGACAATTTTTGCATCCTTGAAAATAGGGTTATCTGCTTGGAACAGGCGCAAGTACATCGGAACTAAAGCCGACATCCAGCCGTGAACGTGAATCACATCTGGTTTCCAACCTAATTTTTCCACGGTATCAATGGCACCTTTTGAGAAGAAGAGCGTGCGCTCATCATTGTCTTCAAACTGCTTGCCATCAGCATCTGCATAAGTGAACTTCCGCTTGAAGTATTCCTCATTATCAATAAAATATACCTGCATGCGCGCTCCAGGAACTGAGGCCACCTTAATAATAAGCGGCATATCCATATCGTTGATCACAACGTTCATCCCGCTTAGACGGATCACCTCGTGTAACTGGTGTCTACGCTCGTTAATGACACCGAAACGTGGCATAAAAACGCGCACCTGGTGACCACTGTCGTTCGTCTTCTTAGCCAAAGCTAGAGTCGTACTTGAAATGGTGTTTTCAGGTAAATAAGGATGGATTTCTTGTGAAACGAATAAGACGCGCTTGCTTTCCATAGGAGAAAGTATATTTTAAATAGGGTGCAAAGATACCTATTTTCGCCCTTTATATCAAAGAATGGCCTAGATTTGGAGCCCTTTTAACACTTATGGAACACATTCGTAGCATTGAGGAGTTAGCGCGCTGGAAATCAAAAGAGCGTGAAAAAAAAACGGGCTTTGTTCCTACGATGGGCGCATTGCACGATGGACACCTCAGTTTAGTGCGTCTGAGTCAGTCGATATGCGACCGGACAATAGTCAGTATTTATGTGAATCCCACACAATTCAATAAAGCCGAAGACCTTGCGGCCTATCCAAACACACTTGAAGCTGATCTGCGCGCTTTAGAAGCGTTGGGCTGTGATGCAGTCTTTCTACCTAGTGCGCAAATGCTATACCCTGACGGATTAAAATCCAGGCGCTTTGACTTTAATGGTTTAGACCACTTCATGGAAGGTGCAGGCCGCCCGGGTCATTTTGAAGGTATGGCGACAGTAGTTACCCGTTTCTTCGAATTAATTGAACCCGATTTTGCCGTATTCGGTGAAAAGGACTACCAACAACTAAGCATAATTAAGCAAGTGGTTACGAATGAGGACTGGTCCGTAGAAATCGTACCCGGGCCTATTTCTAGAGAAGCAGACGGCCTGGCGATGAGCAGCCGAAACATGCGACTCTTGCCACAGGAGCGCAAAGAAGCCGCGCAAATTTATGCGGTATTAAGCGCCAGCATTTCTAGACTTAAACTACATGAAAATTCACCAAAAGTCTTTGAAAACCAGTGCACTGAAGCCTTGAATGCAGTACCTTCCATTCAAGTGGAATATGTGAGCTGCTGTGATGCGGCAACTCTTCAACCTTTAGAGGAATTCAACACTTCCCGTCCCGCTAGAGTGTTTGCTGCTGTTCAATGTGGAAAAGTCCGACTCATTGACAACCTTCCTCTTTTTTAAACTACTTTTGCCGCATGCAAATAGAGGTTGTAAAAAGTAAAATTCATCGCGTTCATGTTACAGGAGCAGAGCTGGATTATATCGGTTCTATTACCCTAGATACAGAACTCATGGACGCCGCCGGAATTTTACCCGGAGAGCGCGTTTATATCGTAAACATCAATAACGGTGAACGTTTCGATACGTACACCATTGCAGGTACTCCTGGCGCAGGGGAAGTAACTTTGAACGGCCCTGCCGCTCGTCGCGTTCAAAAAGGCGATATCATCATCATCATTGCCTATGCACAAATGAGTCCGGAAGAAGCCAAATCTTTCAAACCAAGCATCGTTTTTCCAAACGAGATAACCAATCGCATCATTTAATGGCGGGTTGGGTAAAAAAGACGGTGCAATACGTGCTCTTTTTGAGTATTGGAATTGCCTTGCTTTACCTGACCTTCAAAAATGTCAATCCTGTAGACCTTTGGAACAACCTTAAAGAGGTACCATTAAGCGGACTACTGCTCGTTACTTGTATCGGGTTTTTAGCTATCGTTTTTCGCGGTTTACGCTGGGTGCAAATGCTGCAAAGTTTAGGCTACCAGGTAAAAGGCATGCGCGCTATTTCTGCAGTTGCCTTCAGCTACCTAGTAAATCTAGTTACACCTCGCGTTGGTGAGGTAGCGCGGTGTACCGCGCTGCACAGAACAGATAAGGTTCCCATTGATAAACTAGTAGGTACGGTCGTTTTAGAACGCGTAGTCGACACGTTATTATTTGCAATAGTCACGTTAAGTACCGTGGTTATTTCAGGCGATGAACTGCGAGATTTCATGACGCAAAGTGGCGCTCAAATTCCAGAGCTTTCCCTGATAGGTACCGTAAGTATTGCAGTCGTATTCGTCGCGATAATTGCATTAGTGATCTTCACTCGTAAAGCATGGATGCAATGGCGCGTGGCACAGAAAGTTGCAGAATTTACCACAGGGATGATTACCGGCTTGCGTAGCTTACGTTCAGTTCATAATAAACCTCTTTTTTGGTTTTATTCTGTAGGGATTTGGACCTGTTATGTGGTGACCATAGCGATTGGCTTCAGTATTGTAGATGGTGTTCAAGGCATCGGCGCCGAACAAGCATTTTTTGTGAGTGTAGCAGCGGGGTTAGGGTTCGTGATTCCGGTACCGGGAGGGATCGGCGCATACCATTATTTAGTCTCTAAAGCCCTTGTTGTCTTAGGGCTCTCACCATTTATCGGCACATCCTTCGCTACCCTTATTCATAGTTCTCAAAGTTTAATGTTCGTCTTTACCGGCGCCATAGGCTTTGTTTTTCTCTATTTTGCAGGAAGAAAATAAGTCTTCCTCATGGCAAAGCAGAAAAGTATTTTTAATTGTACCCAGTGCGGCACTCAACACAGCAAGTGGATGGGACAATGCCAGGGCTGTAAGGAGTGGAACACGCTCGTTGAGGAAGTTGAGATAAAAAGTAAACCGGACCCACGTGCATGGAGCGGTGAACAAGCGGCAGCAAAGCCCATTCGCATTGAAGACGTTGAGCACACCAGCGTACAGCGCTTCCCTATTCAAGATTTTGAGTTTTCACGTGTTTTAGGCGGCGGCGTTGTACCAGGATCTGTAACCCTTTTGGGTGGTGAACCAGGGATCGGAAAAAGTACGCTTTTACTCCAATTGGCCCTTAGTTTTAGCGGCACAGTAGCCTACGTTTCGGGAGAAGAAAGCCCTTCACAAATAAAATTACGCGGCGAGCGGATCGGAAAAGCGGTAAGTGAATTGTATTTGCTCAGTGAGACAAAGACGGACGCTATTTTCAACCACTTAAAATCGGTCCGGCCGCATTTAGTGATCGTAGATTCAATACAAACACTGCACGTACCGCACGTAGAAAGTACGCCTGGCTCAGTAGCACAGATTCGCGAGAGTGCGGCGAGTTTCATTCGCTATGCTAAAGAGACGGGTACGCCTGTTTTACTCATAGGTCATATTAATAAGGAGGGCAGTATTGCTGGGCCTAAGATTCTAGAGCATATGGTGGATGTCGTGCTCCAATTTGAAGGCGACCCTAACCTACTTTACCGCATTCTTCGTGCACATAAGAACCGATTCGGCTCTACTCACGAAATAGGTCTTTACACTATGGAACAAGGCGGACTTTACGGTGTCGAGAATCCAAGCGAATTGCTTGTAACAAAACAACACGAAGGTCTAAGCGGAAATGCGGTTGCTGTGATGGTGGAAGGTGTACGTCCTATGCTGATTGAATTACAAGCGCTCTGCTCTACGGCTGTATATGGAACACCGCAACGTTCAACTACAGGATTTGATACACGTAGACTCAATATGCTACTTGCGGTCCTGGAGAAGCGCTGTGGCTTCAGATTGGGTCAAAAAGACGTCTTCCTGAATGTTACTGGTGGATTAAAGGTAGACGATCCGGGGCTCGATCTAGCGGTGATTGCTGCAATCTTAAGTTCAAACGGTGACGCACCCATTACAGGTAAAGTCTGTTTCGCAGGTGAGGTTGGATTGACTGGTGAAGTGCGTCCCATTACCCGTGTAGAGCAACGCATTAAAGAGGCTGAGAAATTGGGCTTTGATACCATCTACATCAGTGGTCACCACCAGATAGAAAAATCCCACTACGACATTGCCATAGTGGGATTAAAGAAAATCGAAGAGCTGGTGCAAGCCCAGTTCCTGTAAAATTTAATTTCCGCCTTCCAGTAGGTTGGCCAATTCCGTTAAGTCCGGTGTCAATATGATTTCCGTGCGACGGTTGATGGCCTTATTTTCAGGGGTATCGTTTTCCACTAATGGAATGAATTCGCCACGTCCTGCCGCAGTTATACGCTCCGGATCTAAACCTTGATTCGTAGTCAATATTTTAACCACGTTAGTCGCACGCATCACGCTCAAATCCCAATTATCACGGACCTGACTCTGCCCTCGATACGGATCATTGTCTGTATGCCCTTCTACCAATACACTAATGTCATTGTTTTCAGCGAGTACGCGTGCCAAATTTTCTAAGGCCACTTGTCCTTTAGGTGCGACGTCCCAGGAACCTGGAGCGAACAGCAAGCTGTTTTCAAGACTAACATACACTTTACCATCACGCATGTTTACGGTCAGTCCCTTGCCGGTAAACCCGAGAAGTGCATCTGCCACTTTTTGGCGAACAAAAGCCACCGTACTGTCCTTACGACGAATAACGCCTTCCAGCTCGTTCACCCTACGTTGCCCTTTCTCGAGAAGCAACCTTTCAGTGTTCAAACTGTCCTCTTTCGCCTGAAGACGATTTTGCAGAGTACTCAACTGATCCATGAGTGATTTATTCTCACGTGCACTAGCGGCGATTAATGAACTGTTGTTATCGAGCAAATAATCGTACTGTTTTGACAAACGATCGTATTTGGTTTGGAGTACACGTAGTTCGTCAAATTTCGTTGTAGTATCCGCTACCAACGTTTTATTATCACGACGAGCTTCTGTCAAAGTGCGTTGAAGTTCTGTATTCTCTGCGGCACGGGTTTCACTTTTCTGACGCAATTGGTCCGCTTCATTGTTCAACAAGTCGTATTTATCTTGTAATGCTTTGTGCACTTTAGTGCTAACACAAGAAGTTCCTAAGAACCCTACAAGCGCAAGAATGAGTAGCTTTTTCATAGTTTATTTTAATTCAACAGCGACCGTACCCACTAGGTAAGAATCGGTCATCAGAGCAAGCGTGTAAATGCCAGGAGATAAGTCTACAGGGGCGTCAATAGCACGTTTTGCGTCGATACAGATTTCCATTGCTTCGCCTTGGAAGTTTACCACTGCTTTCCCATTAAAGCCCGATTGTTCGCCACCAACCACGGCTTGATTTTGTTCTGGAGCGTCTACAGGTTTACCGTTTTCACCAATCCACTTCACATAAAGTGTTTCCTCGCCTTTCGCTGCAATTCTGTTTTTCGCTAACGTAATGCATGCTGTAATACCGTCGGCTTTTTTAGCGCGGCGTGTTCTGCGCATTTTGCCATTTCCTGCTATACGGAATGCCTCTGTTGTAGAAGTAGCGATGACCAATTGCTTTCCTTTTGCAACGGTTTCTGTAAGTCCCGCATTTGCGTTGCGCAGAGAAGTATTTGCATCCATAGCCGTGTTCAGACTATCTGCAACCGTTTGCTCACGTAAACGCAACGCTTCATACGCAGCATTTGCACTATCCAGCTTTCCAACAAGAGCAGCATTCGCTCTCTTCATTGCACCAAGACGACTACGGTAGCCCGTTAAAGACTTTTTGTTTTGAACATTAACAGCATTGATGCTATCAATAATCCCGCCCAAACGGGTCATCTCGTACTGAACAAACGCATTCAAGCTATCGTTTTGACCAACCTGGGCTTCGAGATCTTCTTTCATATCCGCCAATTCCATGGTCAAAGCCTGTTTCTCGAGTGCAATCTCGTGCTTCTCTTCGCTGCGTAAATAAAGCAATACACCCAATACGATCACGGCCAATGCCATGATCACTAATACCGGTCCTAATTTGCTCTTGTTGTTTCCTGTGCTCATGTGTGTGTGTTGTTATCTTATTAGTAACGAAGCTAACGATAAGCCGCTTTCCAATGTTTTCCAAAGGGTTAAGTTTTTTAACAAGGGCCGTATTCCCTCAAAGATGCCTGCAGTGCGACGTCGTATTGTCCATCCTAGAGCAAAGCCTATGCCAATTCTGTTTGTGTAGCGCTCCACGGCTAGATTCCATTGCTGTGCAGCGCACGATGCTACTTTCGAGTACCTTACCAACAAGTAGAGCCTCCACATTCCGTTCGGCACTGTATTTCACCGGGCCCGTTCAAATCTATTGCTACAGCCTTAAATACGGAAGTAACTATTCGTTAGGAGTCGTGCTTGGCAACCACTTCCTTGCCCCGCTGATCGTTTCCACCCTCGCGGGCCAGCGTCGGCCGGTGGTGGTTACTGCCATGCCGGTGCACTTATGGAGACGTTTAAAGCGTGGTTACAATCAAAGCGAAGCGCTGGCCCGCGGCGCACTTCGAGGTGCTCGAGAGGCTGGGATTGATGTGCGTTTTGAAGAACTTCTGACGAAGACTGCCCATCGTAAAAGCCAAATTCATTTTGATCCTTTTCAACGCTGGAACAATACTAAAGGAGCGCTTCGAACGACCAAAAAAAAGCGCGTCCCGAAGGACGCGCTTATCTTTATCATTGACGATACTGTTACAACAGGATCGTCTTTATTACGAGCGGCGGAGGCGGTACTTCGCGACTATCCAAAGGCAGAAATACACTTACTTGCGCTCGCCCAAGAGCTCTAATGACGGACAACCACCGTTTTCTGCAATAATCCTTTTGGCGTTTCTATCTCGATGACATAGGTGCCGCTCGCAGCCGCACTTAAATCATACGTTTTTTCAAAACCACCAGCTTGCGCATCAAACGTATCTGTACTAATCACTTGACCTAAATAGTTAACGATACGAACAGCTACTGGAGCAGCCTGATCAAGTGAGCCATTAATAGAAATTAAACCCTGAGTTGGATTCGGGTATACTACTAAAGCGCTTAGATCTGAATGCTCTTCGAGGCCAATACCTTGAATGGATACAAAGATTTGCTGGCTCGTGGTATCACAGTCACCATAAAGTTTTAATACCGCAGTATACTGGCCATTGGCAGAATAGGTATGCGTTTGCGAAGCACCCGTACCTGAACCGTTGGTTCCGTCACCAAAATTGATGAAATAAGACGTGTAGCCCGAGGCACCTGCCCAAGTAAAGGTAATGTCTGCAAATGTCGTACTGATCGAATCAACATTATAGTTCGGGTTACCCACATTAATGGCAGAGCAACTGTCAGTAGTAAACTGATAGTTCATGCGTAACGACGTATCACCAGCGGCACACACCTCAGCAACATCAAAGTTGTATGTGGTGACAGGCTGAAGCCCTGTCATCGAGGCCAGAGCAGAAATAGACGTTCCCATCTTTGTGTTGGTAGATCCCAATGCAGTGTAATGGTATACGAAAGAACCCGTACCTCCTGTCCATGAAATATCAGCAAAAGTACTTCCCATGTTCGCTACGCCTAGGCTAGAAGGTGTCGGACATGAAGGAGTAACACAATTTGACATTACCGTATCCACAGCTCCAACACTGAAGTTACCCGCAGAAACACTAACGTTTTGTGAACCTGAAGCATTCGAAAGCGTATAATAGACCTCTGACGGATACGAACCTTGAGCGCCGTTTACTACAGCGATTTCAGTACCCGCACAGATATCTATATCAACAATCAAACTATCACCAGTAGTAAAGGCTGAACCAAACGTTTCTCCATAAACGCCGTTGTAATAAAGATCAACAGTAGCACCGTTCCAACCATCTCCGTAAGTATCATACATACTCATCGTATACGAACATAAATCTGTTGAATCACAACTGTTCGTGCAAAACGGGATAGGTCCGAGTGTATCTGAGCTGCCATTGCCACCACAATCGGCGATGAGAATGATATCGTAGCACGTATTCGAGGAAAGTCCTGTTAATGTAAAGCTGGAGTTGGTGGTTGAATCCATTGAGGAAACCATAGATCCCGTTGCTTGAACGAAGCCTTGTGGACCCCACTCATAAATAAATGTACCCGTATTACCGTTCGGATCGAAGGAGAAATAAGCATCATTTTTGCCCGCTGTATAAATCAAATCCTTTGGGTTTGGACAGAGTGTGTTACAATTCGCTTGGAAAGCCGCCATTTGCGTACCCAAAGTCGTAGAGAAGCTGTTGGTATAGGTTGCGATCGTAGCACCCCCACTTACAACATTTAAACCTATTTCACTCGGGTAGCTTCCCGCATCGCTTACTTCAATAGTATATGAACCGCCAGTACAAACACCGATAGTTTCGGTGTAGCTTGACCCGGTTAAGAAACCTGTACCGAGCTCAAACTCAACACCACCCTGTGCGTTGATCACTTCAACTAATGCGCCATTCCATCCGTCGCCGTATGAATCTGTCAATTCAATCGTAAACGTACACATGTTCGCCGGAGAACAAGTCATAGTTTTGAAAGTCGCAGGGCCAAATCCTGCAGAAACGGAACTGTCTGCACACATTTGCACCACATAAACATCATAGGTTGTGTTACTATCTAACCCTGTTAGCCAAGCCGGTGATCCGCTTACTGCAACTGAAGTTCCAGTTCCTTGTACAAAGCCAGGAGGGCCGTATTCTAAATACGTCTGAATACCGCTGGATGTATACGAGATTTGGGCGCTGTCTTGCAATACCGTGCCAACAGAAATGGCAGATGGAGGTAAACAATCCGGCGCGTTAGTAATGGTAATGTCTTCTATGAAGACCGCGCTATAGGTAGTTGAGTCACTACTTACAATGGCAATGTGATCATCGGTCATGTTGTAGCCTGTAGAAGCGTCAAAGTATATAGTGAATTGATTCCAGTTTCCGCCGTTCGGCACGAAAACGGTATCCATGATGTCCAGCGAACTCAGCGACGATGTGTTGCTTACTGTACCTATGTATAGTGCGTTACCACCCGACCATGATGTGTTCGCAGCATAGAATTCCATTTGCTTGGTACCGCTATCTAACCCAATAATAGCTGGACTAACAAGCGCTTCGTAGTCAGCATCGAAACTGTTGTAGAGGTAGTAATAGTTGGTCCCACTCCTAGCGCTCACGCTCCATGTTGCGTCGTCAATGTAACCGTAACCGGCTGCACCTTGCTCTTCTAAATAATACCAACACGAAGGGGCGTTTGGATTGCTGAATCCGCCTGTAGAATCATTGTCAAATCCTTCATATACTGGTGTGCTTAACGCTGTACAAAGTGTTTTCACCATGTATGGGCCAACGGTTTGGCTGTATCCGTTACCGGCTGCACTACAGTTGGTTTCTATAAAAAATTCATACGTAGTATTTGGCGATAAACCGCTCACGGTTACGAAAGTATCTGCTACTGAAACGGACGTAGGAACATTGCTTGATCCAGCGATACCGTAATCTACTGTAAAGAGCGTATCTGCGCTTGTCCAGCTTAATGTCGCTGTAGTGTCCGAAGCGTTTAAACTTGCAAATACGGGAGCCGGACATGCCGGTGGAGCAGTGATGGTGGTCGTATAATCGTGTACTTCGCCGTAAGTGAAGCTCGAGCAACTCTGGGCAGCGGTGATTGCTGCGGAGTAGTTTGAACGCACACGTAAGCGGTACGAACCTAAACTCACCGTTGACGGTATAGTAATGGACCCGGTAGTAGTGCTCCAAGCGTTCGTTGGGCTTGACCAGAGGTGTTCGCCACTGTCGTCAAAATCACCATCGTCATTGAAGTCAATCCAAACAGCAAAGTATTGCGTAAAATAATTAGAGGTGAAAGAAATCGCAGTAGGCGCTGTCTGTTGAATAAATACAGTGTCCGAGGTCTGCACATTGTAGAAACTTGATGTACATCCGGTCCCAGTGTCTTGAAAAGAACCTATGTATACATCATCAATATCATCTCCAACGTTACAACCTGTGGTGTACGACGGAGTGCAGTAGGTTTGTGCTTGTAAGCCCAATGCTGCAGAACTAAAAAGGATAGAGAGTAAAAGTTTTTTCACAGCCGTGAAGTTTAAATTAACACGTGAAATTTAATCAATTTCTCTTTGTGCCCTGAGTTTTATGGGGTTTAAAAGTGGAATGTTGAGAATAACTGATTCAAAGCAACGTTTTAATGAGGGTGGTTTGGCTGGAATTGGCCAATTTTGTTTGCTATGAGACTATTAATCTACTTTCTGGCTGTATTCCTCCTGCTCGCGGGATGTGCTGTGCAGAGTAAGCCGCAAGGTGGACCTCGCGATGAAACACCGCCTAGTATGGTTTCGCAATCGCCTGAACAGGGCGCATTGCACTTTAACGGCTCTGAAGCGACAGTTGTTTTTGACGAATACATACAGGCCCGTGACCTTCGCAATGCTATGGTTGCAACTCCACCTTTGGAGGGGCTTGAAGCAGAAATTAAAGGTAAACGACTCTTAGTGCGCTGGGATGAACAAGAGTTGCGCGAGCAGACGACTTACCGCCTCACTTTTGGAGATGCCATTGGGGATTTAAATGAAAACAATGCATACTCTAATTTAGAAGTGGTTTGGAGCACCGGGGATTATGTGGACAGTTTACAACTGAATCTCAGCATTACTTCTCAGTCTAAAGTAGCCTATGAATCACTCAAGGTTTGGCTTGTCGACTCGTATACAGACAGCGTTACTTCGCCTTTATTTAGCTTAATTCCGACAAAGGAAGGCCATGTTTCATTTAACTACATGCCGTTGGACTCTTTTGATGTACTGGTTTTTGAAGATCTCAATTTCGATGGAAAATGGAGCGCTCAAAACGAGCCGTTCGGATTTCGTAAAAATCTTTACTCAAGCACAGATACGGCGGTCTTTGACCTTCCCTACTACAACTCCGTTTTCGAATCTCCTGCGCAGGACACTACTCATTTTAACGACTCCATAATTACTGTACTCGATACGGCAAAACCGGAAAACTTAGGTCGATTAACGCTTGTCGTCCCGTCTGTAGATACGACTGTTTTAGCTTGGCTTACGCACGAAAGTGGCTATGTACAATCGTTTGCATTTGATCCCGGGCGTGGCGTATCAGACACCACCGTTATCGAACTGGGAAATCAATTGCCAGGAAAATACACCTTAAGTGGTTTTACTGATATCAATGGTGATTCGGTTTGGACGCCTGCTTCATGGTACACTACTGAAACTGCCGAACCCATTCTTAAGGAACAATCCTTCGAGCTCAAGGCCAATTGGGACCTCGAACAATCCCTATCGCTATGATGGTTCGTTTACCTAAGATTTTGGTAGTCTTCGCCTGCTGCCTTTGGGTAGTTTCTGCACAATCGCAGTCCTACATTTCGAGACTATGGAACACTAAAAAATATGAGGCCATCACTGAATATTCGGTGAAAGGAGCGACGCTCAGTGGGCAGGATAATGCATTCGTAGGACGGGCATTTATGGCTTTAGATCCGCCTCAACCGATGCGGGCATTGTCCCATTACGATCTTGCTATTGCCAAGCGCTGGCAGCGAGAAGATCTGTACTTCTTTCGTTCAGAAGCCAATTACGCAATTCAAAAATATGATGCAGCGCTGGCGGATCTCGAAGTATGTCTTCAGATGCGACCAAATTACCAAAAGTATCTGCTCTCAAAAGCGGGGATAGCCTACGAAAAAGGCGACAAGGAATTGGCCTATAAGACGTATTACACGCTCAGTGAACTTTACGATAAACAGACCCCTTATTTCATGCTTGTGGTCATTAATATCGAGCGGGAGAAATACATTAAAGCGCAAGAACAGATTGAAGACAACCTGCTTCGATTTGAGCGCGGTAAGGAGTTCTGGACGTTCACTTCAGAACAAGAAGTGGAACTAGAATGGCGCATTTTCAAAGATTACCCGAAAGCCTTGAAAGCGCAGGAGGCATTGCTCTCCTTCAAGCCAGATGACGCCCCCTACCTCATCAATAGATTATTGCTACTTAGAGTCACGCAAAACGATACACTAGCGGCAATCGCTGAAGAAGATTTTCAGAAGCGCTACAACAATAACGAAATCCCTTTAGAGTACTATAAAAAGGGCTCCTTCAAAGTAAACGAACGCTTCACAACAAATGGAGTTGTTGAGGATTTCAGATTTTTCCGTCCTCGACTTTTCGATGGAAAAAAATACAGTCGATTCTTCGTGAGCGACAACGGTAGAGTAGTAGGTGAACACTGGGCCAGTCTTCAAATATCACCTATGGACAGCACACAAAAGCTCTGGCAATTCTTCAATGGCGTAGCAACCCGGTATACCCAGGCTTCGGATACTTCTTACGTGGGTTTTTCAAACCTATTCGAATTACCGGACAGTGCATTTACCATACGACCCTCCGGAGAAATCCGCATGGGGATGGATACTTTAGAGCAGCACCTTCTGAACGATTCATTGCCGCGAGTGCAACTTCCTAAAGATACACTGCCCGCTGGCGGGGGAACTCCTCTAGTTCCGACACGTCAGGATTCTAGCGGGGTTCGAGAAGCGCTTTAATGTCTTCAATGATTCGTTCCGCTTCGTTGGTTCCATCGTAAAATCCGCGAATGCGTTTCTTTTCATCAACGAGTATGACGTTTTCTGTATGTATGAAATCGTGTTCATCGAAGCTAGTTCCCGGCTCCATAACCGCAAAATACTCGCGGCGCGCCATGCGGTAGAGTTCTTCCTTTTCACCGGTTAATAAATGCCATTTTCCCTTTATGGCACCCACACGCTCGCTGTAGGCGCGCATGACTTCAACAGTATCAATTTCCGGCATGACTGTGTGACTCACGAGATGCACTCGCGGATCGTCTTTAAAAACTTCCTGCACTTGCTGAAAGGTTTTTCCCATATCAATACAAATAGTAGGACAAGTGGTAAAGAAAAAATCGGCCACATAAATTTTGCCTTGAAGCAACGAAGAGTCTGCACGATTGCCCCATTGATCGACCAATTCAAAGTCGCCTATACGGTGGCCACGACCTTTGCGCTCCAAATCATCGTCCACCACTGCCGGGTTCAGGTCCGATGGGTTGTAGATCGGCAATACCCGCTTAGGTTGTAAAACCACATACGAAGCAATAGAACCTCCAACAAATACTACAAAGAGAACGGCGATTTTTAACCATTCTGACGGGCTGAGCTTTATCTTTATCATAGAATTCAAAAGTACATCACGGCATGAAGCTTTTCCACACCTTTAGTCACGCTATTTTGGCGTTTTTTATTGCAAGTATAACCACAGCATGCGGTGGTGGTTCAGAACCTTATACACCGGAAGCCCCAGTATTGAAAGTTCCTGCAAAAAAAGAGCAAATAGCAGGGACCAAAATTCCGTCAGAAATAAAAAGTCTCCTGGCGAAAAACACGTGTTTAGGCTGTCACAAAATGGATTCAAAATTGATCGGACCTTCCTTTTTAGCGATCGCACAACGCGGATATACTCAAAAAAAGCTGGTGCAGTTGATAAAAGAACCAGTCCCGGAGAATTGGCCCGACTACCCACCTATGGCCCCTATGGCATGGATCGAAGGGGAGCAACTGGAAGCCATGGCTGCGTGGATCGCTTCATTACCACAAGAATAATTTTTACCCCTTGGATATAAAAAACCTGCTTTCCGTTCATAAGATCAGTAAGTCTTATGGCATCAAAACTTTATATAAAGACATCACTTTCGGTATTCATGAAGGTGAAAAGGTGGCTATTGTCGCTAAAAATGGTGCGGGAAAAACGACGCTAATGCGCACGTTGATGGATCCAGCGACAGCGGATACGGGTGAGGTTGTCTTTCGTAATGGCGTTAAACTGCGTTACCTCGAACAGCAGCCCAACTTCGAAAAAGGGCTTACTGTCCGCCAAGTGTTGTACAACAGCGAACATGCTGGTCTAGCGGCATTACGTCAATACGAAAAGGTACTCGCGGACGGCGGCGACGGCGATGCAATGCAACGAGCACTGGATCACATTGAGGCTACGGATGGATGGAATGTGGAAGGCCGAATTCAAGAAATGCACGGTAAGATGAACCTACCCGATATGGACCGGGTGATCGATTCCTTTTCGGGGGGCGAGGTGAAACGACTTGCGTTGGCCCAATTATTTATTGAAGAGCCCGATCTCATCCTAATGGACGAACCTACCAACCATTTAGACCTCGATATTATCGAATGGCTTGAGGAGTATCTCATTCAGTACCGGGGTGCACTATTGATGATTACGCACGATCGGTATTTTTTAGAACGTGTGTGTGGTACCATTTTCGAACTTGAGAACAAACAGTTCTATAAATACGAGGGGAACTACAGCTACTACCTCGAGCAGAAAGAGGTACGCGAGGCGAATGAGGCGGCAAATTTGCACAAGGCGAAGCAGTTGTTTAAAAAGGAGTTGGAATGGATGCGTAAAACGCCGAGCGCGCGAACGGGAAAGTCGAAAGACCGTATAGACCGATTCAAAGACATTAAAAAGGTCGCAAAACAACGCATCGATGATAGTGAAGTATCCCTAGAAATCAACAGCCAACGTCTGGGCGGTAAGATTCTTGAACTGCATAAATTGGGCAAAAGCTACCCAAATCGACTGCTGCTAGAAAACTTTAGTTACGTTTTTAAAAAAGGAGAGCGCGCGGGAATTGTAGGGCCCAACGGATGTGGTAAATCTACCCTTCTAAAGATGATCATGGGACTTGAAACGCCCGACAAAGGAAAAATCATCACCGGAGAAACTGTGGTTTTTGGCCATTACACGCAAGACGGCATCATAGATAAAGGCGATCTGAAAGTGATTGAAGTCGTTCAAGAGATCGGTGAATACATCACCTTGAAGAAGGGTCAGAAACTCACAGCATCGCAGCTCTGTGAGCGCTTCCTCTTTGACGGACACCAGCAATACAGCTATGTCAGCACGCTTAGTGGCGGGGAAAAAAGAAGGCTGTTTCTGTTGACCATTTTAATGAAGAACCCCAACTTCCTCATTCTGGATGAGCCCACCAATGACCTGGATATTCTTACACTTCAAGCCTTAGAGGAATTTCTAGATGACTTCCCGGGCTGCTTACTCGTAGTGAGCCACGACCGGTATTTCCTTGATAAATTATGCGATCACCTCTTCGTGTTCGAGGGCGGCGGCCGAATCAAAGATTTCAACGGCCATTATTACGAATGGCGCGAAGAACAAAAGCGTATCGATGCCATACGCGTGGCACAAGAAAAAGCTGCAGTTGTCGTAATTGAAGAGGCGCCTAAAGAAAAGGTGAAGCTGAGTTTCAAAGAACGTTTAGAGTGGGAATCTTTGCCCGAAGAGATTGCGGCGCTCGAAGAAAAACGCAATGCATTGAACGCGGTATTTGAAGGCACAGACCAAGACCCAGATGAAGTGGCACGAGCCGCAACGGAAATTAAAGCAGTACTCGCAGCATTGGACGAGAAGGAAATGCGCTGGCTGGAATTGGCAGAATTTGCCGACGAATAACTAACTTTAGAACCGTACCTAACCCACTAATTACTCACCATTGACCGATTCAAACGCTATACTTCAACTCCGCGGCATCACACGCGACTTTAAAATGGGCGCGCAAATCGTGCACGTCCTCAAAGGCATTGATCTCGATATTTTCAAAAATCAGTACGTCGCTCTTATGGGACCATCGGGATCTGGAAAGTCTACTTTGATGAATTTGTTGGGTTGTCTAGATACACCTTCGGAGGGTTCGTATGTATTGAATGGATCCGATGTTAGCGCACTCGATGATAATGCACTCGCAGAAATTAGAAACAATGAAATTGGTTTCGTTTTCCAAACGTTTAATCTGCTGCCACGTTCTACTGCGCTCGAAAACGTCGCGCTACCATTAGTGTATGCCGGCTGGGGTAAAGAGGCACGTCTCGCACGCGCCAGAGAAGTTTTAGAACAAGTCGGTTTAGGCGATCGAATGGACCACAAACCAAACCAACTTTCAGGCGGTCAGCGCCAACGCGTTGCAGTAGCACGCGCTTTGGTTAATAAACCTGCACTTATTTTGGCGGATGAACCCACAGGAAATTTAGATTCAAAAACCTCTGTTGAGATCATGAAACTTTTCGACGATATCCAGGCAGCGGGGAATACTGTGGTCATAGTGACGCACGAAGAAGACATCGCCCAACACGCCAAACGCGTCATTCGGTTGGTTGATGGAAACATAGATTCAGACCTTTCAAAATAACATACAATGAAAAAATTTGCGCTCCTTTTTCTGGCTGTATTTACTGCCTTTTCAGGTTACGCTCAAACGACCTTAACCCTCGAGGATGCCGTATTAAATGGCAGGAAATTTTACCCACAAGGGCTCATTATGCCACAATGGGTTCCGGGCACGGACGGCTATTCTCACGTTACAGACGGCTACCAAAGTCTTGTGGTGGTGGACGCAAAGTCAGGTGTAGAAACCGGACGCATTACCGCTGGCGAAATCAATGAAACCCTTGAAGGCGTTGAAGTTTTCGGTAGACGGCCTAATTCAGACCGCACCGAAGTAAGCATTCGTGGAACCTGGATGTTGAATTGGCTTGACAAAAACACGCTGTATTTTACCGAAAAGGGAACGCTCTACACCTACGATATTGCAAATAAAACGACCTCTGCACAGTATACCATGGCTGCGGGCAACAGCAACCTTCACCTCAGTTCCCAACTAAACGCTGCATACACTGTAGGTACTAACGTATTCGTAAACTGGTTGGGCGAAGAGAGTACCGTTCAGGTGACCAAACATGAAGATCCTAATGTAGTCGCTGGCCAAGCTATTGCGCGCAGTGAATTCGGAATTACTGAAGGTTTATTCTGGAACAACGCAGGGGATGCCGTGGCCTTTTACGAGAAAAATGAAAGTGCTGTGGCCAAATATCCTTTGCTCGACATTTCCACAACGCCCGGATCTTTAAATGACATTAAATACCCGATGGCAGGTCAAGGTTCAGAATATGCGCGTGTTGGGGTGTATCACAAAGGGAAAAAGTCGCCTATCTACCTTGATACCGACGGCGTTGAGCACGACCAATACCTCACTAATCTGAGTTGGTCACCGGACGGTAAAACCATTCTTTTGGCCATAGTAAACCGTGCACAAGACCACTACGATGTAGTTGCTTTCAATGCAAAAAATGGTAAAAGAGGAGCCACTCTTTTGAGCGTGAGTAACGACAAATGGGCCGAACCTGAGCATCCTGCCTATTGGGTCAACAATAAAGAGTTTATATGGCTTACCGAACGTGATGGCTACATGAACCTCTACTTGTATACAACTAAAGGCCGATTAGTACAGCAATTGACCTCAAATGATTTTGAGGCTACCGGAATTCTAGGTCGTGATAAAAGCGGTCACATACTGTTCACTGCAACAGGTGAGGATCCCCGCGAGTCTCACCTGTTTAGCGTAAGTCTTAAGGGAAAACAACATCAATTGACAACAGAAAGCGGAATGCACAGCCCTACCGTACAAAAGGACGGCTCGTATTTTATCGACAGCTACAGCAGCATCGACATACCGTCGAAAACTGAACTAAAGAACACGTCAGGAAAGGTCTTACGCGAATTGGCTTCGGCAAACAATCCTTTCGAGGGCACTAACATTCGCAAGCCCAACCTGAGCAGCATTACAGGTCCAGACGGATCAACGCTTTACACGAGAACCTATTTGCCTTTTGACTTTGATCCTAATAAAAAATACCCAGTACTGGTTTACGTCTACGGCGGACCACACGCACAAATGGTTACGAACCGTTGGAACGGAGGTGGTCCCTTTTGGATGAACGAATTTGCCAACCGCGGATACATTGTTTTTACGCTTGATAATAGAGGTTCCGCCCACCGCGGAACGGATTTTGAGCAACAGATTCACCGCCAGCTTGGTACTGTTGAAATGGAAGATCAGTTGGCCGGTGTAGCACACCTCAAATCCCTTCCTTACATCGATGGCGACCGCATGGCGGTTCACGGTTGGAGCTACGGAGGATTCATGACTACCTCACTCATGTTACGCAAGCCGGGCACTTTCAAGGCGGGTGTTGCCGGTGGCCCTGTGACCGATTGGAAATACTACGAAGTAATGTATGGCGAACGCTACATGGACCGACCTGAAGAAAATGAGGATGGTTATACCGCCAACCGCCTGCACAACCACGTAGAAGACTTGGAAGGTGACCTCCTGCTCATCCATGGAACCGTGGATGATGTAGTGGTGATGCAGCACAATCTAAGCTTGGTAAAAGCCTTCATCGATGCAGGTGTACAAATGGATTTCTTCCCGTACCCCATGCATCCACACAATGTGCGCGGTAAAGATAGGCTGCACCTGATGACCAAAGTTTTAGACTACGTTGAAGACAGCTTGGAAGAGTAGGCTTCAATGCATTGTTCAAAGTATGCCTTACGTTGCCTCTTTAAAGCTACGTTTTAAATTCACGGACATCTAACGTAATCGTCTTCAGAATAGCCGTCACAAGCAGCCATACATGGATTGCTGTAACGGTAGCGAACCCCATTCTCTTTAATACAAACCGGGTCATATTCCATGGTGCAAATACAATTAGGATCCGTTGGGGTTGCATTTACAGTCTTAACTGCACAGCCAGACAATACTATTCCTACAAGTAGTAGTACTCCGAATTTCATAGTTCTAATATAAAAACCCCCGCTCGAAAAGCGAGCGAGGGTCTTTAACATTTTACTTATCTATGGATTATTTACGGCGCTTTCTGCGCTTCTTCTTTCCTTGTACCACAGTCATTTCATCGACCAAGTGACCGGCACCTGCATATTTATCAATGATAAACAAGGTGTAGCGGATATCAACAGAAATACAACGCTGAAGCTGGTCTTCGAAGAAGATATCACCTGACATGGCCTCCCAGTTTCCATCAAACGCTGTTCCAATCAATTCACCGTCGCCGTTAATTACAGGAGAACCTGAATTACCGCCAGTGATGTCGTTGTTCGAGATGAAATTCACTACCAAATCCCCATTCTCGTCTGCATAACGACCGTAGTCTTTAGCATTGTACAACTCCTTCAAACGTGCAGGAACTATGAATTCGTCATTGCTCGGATCTTCTTTCTGCATCACACCGTCCAACGTAGTTATGTAGTCGTAGTGAACGGCATCCTGAGGATCGTAAGAACCCACAACACCCCAAGTCATACGTGGCGTAGAATTCGCATCCGGTGCAAATGTTTTCTCAGGCATCGCTTGACGCAGCCCATCCGTAAATAAACGGTAGCCTTTTTCCATTTTTTCGCTTACCTCAGCATTGCCTTGTTGATTACCGAAGTACGTCATGATGAAGCTCGAAGCGACTTTACCACCCATATCTGCTTTCAGTGCGTCAGCGTCCATAGTCTCCATCCAGGATTTTAGAGCTTCCATAGATGCATAAATGGAATTATCATAAACCTCAGTGGCAAGTACGGTCACGTCACCGCCCATACTATCGCGAACTTCAGTGAAGATGCTCGGCTGTTGATCAGCTGGTACGTTTTCCATCCACATGCCCCAGACTTTAGCAGCTAAAGCTCGGTCAACATCAGCTTGGTATTCTGCGAAGTGGTTTTCAGCATAAGCCAATGCAGCCGCTTTATCTGCTTCAAGATCTTCTGAGCTCGAAAGTGCACTTAACATGCGTCCTAAGCGGAACGCATACAGCGGCAAAGAAGCACCACGTATTCCGGCTTCCATTAAATAAACGCCGCCTTTTACAGTAGCGTCCGTTGCAGCATACGCTTCATTCAATAGATCCAATGCACCTGTATATTCTGAGCGCGATGGGTCTGCTTGAGCCCACTCCATATAACGTGCTTCGATGGCTTCTTTCTTCTCTTTTACACGGTTTTTCTTGAGCTGCTCTGTTTGACCTATGAAGTACTTCCAGTAGTTCGCTGTTGAAGCATAGTTGGAGGCCAATGCAATGCGCACTGCATCATCCGCATCCATAGCCTTTTTCATAATGGCCAATTTCTGTTCGCGAATCTCAACCACCGTTGGGTTGTATAAGTTGATGGCTTGTTCAATACCTGTAGAAGTAAGGAATCTATCCGTAGAACCTGGGAAACCAAATACCATACTGAAGTCTCCTTCTTTCACACCGTTCAAACTTACTGGCAAATGGTGCTTTGGAGTCAATGGAACGTTATCTGCACTTACATCAGAAGGGTTACCTTCTGCATTGGCATAAATACGGAACATAGAAAAATCACCCGTGTGACGTGGCCACATCCAGTTGTCTGTATCGCCGCCGTATTTTCCGACACTGCTTGGTGGTGCACCTACAAGACGAACATCTTTATACGTGTTGTAGACGAAGAGGTAATATTCGTTATTGTGAAAGAAGCTGCGTACATACCCGTTATGAACGGTACCTTCCGTAGCTTCTTTGGCCAATGCATCACCTACTTCCTTCGCTTTTGCAGCGCGCTCTGCTTCGGACATATCCTCTGTGAGTTCGGCCATAACTTTATCCGTTACGTCCTCCATACGAACTAAAATCGCCGCTGTCAATCCTGGGTTGGTACGCTCTTCTTCGCGAGTCATTGCCCAGAAACCGTCAGTTAAGTAGTCGTTTTCAACTGTTGAATGCGAACGAATGGCATCGTAACCACAGTGGTGGTTCGTCAGCATTAATCCCTGATCAGAGATGATCTCGCCCGTACAAAAACCACCCAAAGAAACGATGGCGTCTTTTACAGATGCGTTATTAATATCGTATAATTCTTCTGCGGTCAAATTCAAACCGTTTGCTTGCATCTCCGCCATATTGAGGCGCTTGATCAGCATAGGCAACCACATCCCTTCGTGTGCCGTAGAAACTACAGAACTCAGGACCAAGGCTAGGGTTAATAGGCCCGAAATAAATCTTTTCATGCGTTGTTATTTCTGTTTGTAAATCAAAAGGAGCGCTGCCCTTTCAGGCAGCGCTCCCAAATATAAGAATTAAAGGCCTCGTTATAAGCCCAAAGCTTTACGAACATTCCCTTCCATCAGTACCTCTGCTGGATTCTCAAGCGCTTCTTTTATGGCCACTAACGTACCCACACTTTCGCGACCGTCAATGACGCGGTGGTCGTAGCTCAATGCAACGTACATCATGGGGCGAATGACTACTTCACCATCAACTGCAACTGGGCGCTGAATAATGTTGTGCATGCCTAAAATGGCACTTTGTGGGGGGTTGATGATTGGTGTAGAAAGCATAGAGCCAAAAACGCCACCGTTGGTAATGGTAAAGGTTCCTCCTGTCATCTCATCCACGGTGATTTTACCGTCTCGTACCTTTGTTGCTAGGCGACCTATTTCACTTTCTACCCCAGCGAAATCTAAGGTTTCTGCGTTGCGAACGACAGGCACCATCAATCCCTTTGGGCCACTTACAGCAACACTTACATCAACGTAATCAAAGCTCACAAGCTCGTTACCGTCAATCATGCTGTTAGTAGAAGGGTACATTTTAAGTGCACGTGTCGCAGCAAGCGTGAAGAAGCTCATAAAGCCTAATTTCACCCCGTGCTTCTCAAAAAACTCGTTTTTATATTCGTTACGCAAGTCGAAAATCGGCTTCATATCTACCTCGTTAAAGGTGGTAAGCATCGCCGTTTCATTCTTCACTGTAACTAATCTACTGGCCAATTTGCGACGAAGACTGCTCATCTTCTTGCGCGTCTGCGCACGCTCGCCGTGGTCAGATGAACCCATAGAGGCTACTGCATCAATCACATCTGCCTTAGTAATACGTCCATCTTTACCGGTTCCTTTCGCTACAGATGCGCCAGTTTCGGCCATCATTTTCTTGGCAGCAGGGGAAGCCGTGCCTGTAGCGTAGGTCGTAGCTGCTGGAGCTGCTGGAGCTGCCACAGGCTCTGGATTTGGTGCCGATGTCGCCGGAGCAGCACTGCCCTCTGGACGCGCGGCGCTGGTATCGATCAAACAAACGACTTGACCCACCTCAACGGTGTCGCCTTCTTCTGCTTTTAAGGTGATAATTCCACCTTCTTCTGCAGGTAATTCAAGCGTTGCTTTGTCAGAGTCGACCTCAGCAATGGCTTGATCTTTTTCTACATAGTCGCCATCGCTTACCAGCCAGGTTGCGATTTCAACTTCAGTAATGGATTCGCCTGGTGAAGGCACTTTCATTTCTAACATATCTGATAGACTTAAATGCTAAATACTCGTTCTATAGTTTCTCTTTGGCGCTGCAAGGCCACTTTATTTGATCCGCTCGCCGTCGCTGCACTTGGTGCTGGACTCACGAGAGTCAACTGTTGGTGCATTTGCCACAACATGTAGGTCCATGCCCCCATATTCGCTGGTTCTTCTTGCGCCCAAACATGCATTGCTGCGTTCGGGTATTTTGCTACTTCCTGCTTGATGGCAAGATCATCGAGCGGGTACAATTGTTCAATCCTAATAATTGCCACGTGATCCGCGCCTTGTGCTTCACGCTCGTCCGCAAGTTCGTAATACAGTTTCCCTGAACAGAAGACCACTTTCGTGACTTTTTCTGGAGCTACCGTGGAATCCGATACGATCGGTTGGAATGTACCGTGGGCCAATTCTTCCATAGTACTTTGCGCTTTTGGCAAACGCAACAAACTCTTTGGCGACATTACTACGAGCGGACGTCTGAAGTGGCGCTTGTGCTGGCGGCGAAGCAAATGATAAAAATTTGCCGGAGTAGTACAGTTCGCTACCGTCATGTTTTCCTGGGCACACATCTGCAAGAAACGCTCCAATCGAGCAGAACTGTGCTCTGCACCTTGCCCTTCGTAACCGTGCGGAAGAAGTAAGACCAAACCGTTCTGTACTTTCCATTTATCTTCCGCAGCAGAGAGGAATTGGTCAATCATGATCTGGGCGCCGTTTGCAAAATCACCGAATTGGGCCTCCCAAATGGTCAAAGTATCTGGGGATGCCATCGCATATCCGTAATCAAAACCCATTACCGCATATTCACTCAACAATGAATTATAGATGGCGAAACGGCCTTCTTTTCCAGGATATTCGTTGAGTAGGTTGACCTCTTCGCCACTGTCCTCTACTTTTAAGATGGCATGACGGTGCGAGAACGTTCCACGCTCCACATCTTCTCCTGAAATTCGAATATTATAATCTTCTGCGAGTAGTGAGCCATAGGCAAGTAATTCACCCATACCCCAATCTATAGCGTTGCGTTCAAAGACTTGTGCGGCGCGATCCCCCATCAAGCGGACTGTTTTCTTTAAGAACTTCTTCCCTTCTGGTAGTGTCGTAATATGTTTCGCAATGTCCTTTAACTTATCTAGATCAAAGGTTGTATCCACCGGATGTAGCATTTCACCAGGCTCTGCGCTAGGATAATCTACCCACTCCTTTTCCATGAAAGGAGTAATCACATTGTGTTTGATTTTTTTAGCCTCGTCAAAGTCGAGCTCGAGCATAGATTTAAACTCTTCCTGCATCTCCTTGACCATAATCTGCGTAGCGACGCCTTCACTCATCAAACGTTGCGCATAAATTTCGCGTGGGTTTGGGTGCTTGGATATAGCCTTGTACAATAATGGCTGCGTAAATCTAGGTTCGTCGCCTTCGTTATGTCCGTATTTCCGGTAACACAATAAGTCAATAAAAATATCGCGCTGAAAACGTTGGCGGTATTCAATGGCCAAACGCATCGCGTGCACTAATGCTTCAGGATCATCTCCATTCACATGAAGTACTGGAGCCAAAATCACCTTTGCTATATCCGTACAATAGGTAGAAGAACGTGCATCAAGATAATTTGTAGTAAAACCTACCTGATTATTGATGACAATATGCAAGGTTCCGCCAGTGCTGTAACCTGCCAATTTTTCCATCTGAAGCGTTTCGTATACTACACCTTGTGCAGCAACTGCAGCATCACCGTGAATGAGAATAGGCAATACCTTTCCCGATTCCATACCGTAGTCGTTGTTGATTTTAGCACGGGCAATGCCCTCTACAACTGGATCAACGGCCTCGAGATGTGACGGGTTGGGCGCAATATTCATTACTACGTCCTTTCCGTCCACTGTCCTGTGAACAGTCGTATGGCCTAAATGATACTTTACATCGCCATCGATGGTCACATCGTCAAAAGCCTTTCCCTCAAATTCTGAAAATATCTGTTTACGCGGTTTTCCGAAAACATTCGTCAAAACGTTTAATCTGCCGCGGTGTGCCATACCTAAAACAAATTCTTTTACACCGTAACGAGCACCATGATTAACCGCTTCGTCCAAGCCTGGAATCAATGCTTCCGCACCTTCTATCGAAAAACGCTTTTGTCCTACAAATTTTGTATTCAAGAACGACTCGAAGCTAACAGCCTGATTAAGTTTATGTAGAATTTGCTTTTTCTCTTCAATGGAGAGTTTAGGCTGGTTGTCGTCTTTATGGATCCAATTTTTAATCCATGTGCGGCGCTCTGGATCTCGAATATAGTTGTACTCTACCCCTGTGCTCTGGCAGTAGATTGCTTCTAAATGCGAGATAATTTCGCGCAACTTCGTCGCTCCTGGCAGTCCCAATTCTGTGGCTGCATTAAACGGTGTATCAAGATCGTCTTTGCTTAATCCAAAGTTTTTAATGTCCAGGGTAGGTTCGTAACTGCGACGCATGCGAACCGGGTTTGTCTTCGTAAACAAATGCCCACGCGAACGGTAGCCTTGAATCAAATTCAAAACGTGAAACTCTTTAATAACCTCTTCAGGCACACCCGCGCCCTCAAGATCCTCTTCAGAATAGACTTCTTTCGCGAAATCATATCCTTGAAAAAATGCACGCCAGCTCGGCTCAAGGCCGTCTGGATTTTTAAGGTAGTGCTCGTATTGATCTTCGATCAATTGGGCGTGAACGCTTCCTAAAAATGAAAATCTATCCATGTAGAAGTATTGGATTTACAATCAAAAGTACAACACAAAACGCGGTCTGTAGATTGGAATTTTGCAATATTCCCAACGGTCTTAACTATTCTGCAGCACGTAAACAATCGGTCCAAAAAAAAGCCCCTTAAAAAGGGGCCTTAAATCAATATTCTTCTTCGTTCCAAAGAAAATCTTCTTCAGACGGATAGTCTGGCCAGATTTCTTCGATACTCTCGTAGGTTTCTTCCTCTTCTTCCTCGATGGCTTGTAAGTTCTCTACTACTTCCAACGGTGCTCCCGTACGGATAGCGTAGTCAATAAGCTCATCGCGAGTTGCCGGCCATGGCGCGTCACTCAAATAAGATGCTAGTTCTAAGGTCCAGTACATAAGTCTTCAACAACTTTTAATGCATTATCAGTCGTGCAAAAGTAGTTTTTCTGCTGACTTATGCAACACCTTTAGAAAAAATGTAAGTGCTTAATACTTAGGAGTCCAAATTCTGTCCGGTGCACCGTTGGAAAAATCAATCCAACGTGCCATAACAAATAAGAAATCTGAAAGTCGATTCACGAACGATATGATTTCACCCACTACCGCCACTTCATTAGTTAAAGCGACTACCCTGCGTTCTGCTCGGCGGCAAACGGTACGTGCAACGTGACAATGTGCGCTTTGCGTGTGTGCACCCGGTAAGATGAAACTTTTTAGTTCGGGGAGAATTTCATTCCATTGGTCCATTTGGCGTTCCAATTGTCCCACTAAATCTTCGTTAAACTGGGGCATGGGAAATTCTGGCGTTCCCTCAACTGCGAGGTGCGAGCCCATGGCAAAAAGTTCGCTTTGAATAGCCTGGGCATAGGGGAACTGATCTGAAGGAAGCGTCGCCGCTAAAACTCCTAAATGACTGTTTAATTCGTCAAAGGATCCGTACGCTTCTAAACGCATTTCTGCTTTGGAAACACGACTTCCGCTCAACAAAGAGGTTTGACCCTTATCCCCAGTTTTAGTATAAATTTTCATGTTCTTAGTAGGCTCGTTCTGTACGACCTTCAACGTAATACATGAAGCTCTTGTTCACGACTCGGTTTCCACCTGGTGTCGGGTAATCGCCTGTGAAGTACCAATCGCCAGGGTGACCAGGACAACTCTTGTGAAGATCTTCTATAGTCTGATACAGCACTGTAACCCTGGCATTTACCTCTGGAGGTGTTAGCAGATCGGCGATCTTGTCACTAATTTCTTGTGCCTCAAATGGCTCGTAAATCTCTTTAACGAAGTTTTGTACTTCGTGGTCGGCGAGATGGGCTTGGGCCTTACATTTTTCATAGACCGTTTGAATCACGTCTTCTTGACCGCGTTCTTTTAAAAGGGCAATTGCAGCTCTGAAGGCCACAAAATCTCCCATACGCGCCATATCTATACCGTAGCAATCCGGGTAACGGATTTGAGGAGCAGAAGAAGCAATGACGATGTGCTTCGGGCTTAATCGGTCAAAAATGCGGAGAATACTTTGCTTCAACGTCGTCCCACGTACGATACTGTCGTCAATCGCGACCAAGTGATCCGACGGTTTCACCGAACCGTGCGTTATGTCATAAACATGACTAACCAGTTCATCTCGTGAGCTATCTTCTGTAATAAACGTGCGTAGTTTAACATCCTTCCAAGCCACCTTTTCAACCCGTGGACGCAAGTCTAAAATCGCTTTCAGCTGGTCGTTCGTCGGGTTTTCTAATGCAGTAATACGGTCGTATTTCAAGGTGTTAAAATGATCTTCCATTCCTTTAACCATGCCATAAAAGCTTACCTCAGCCGTGTTTGGAATAAAGGAAAATACCGTGTCTTCTACTTCGCCATCAACAAGATCGACAATCCTTGGGATCAATCTACGTCCCAGTTCGATGCGTTCGTTGTAGATGTCTTTATCGTTTCCTCGAGAGAAGTAAATTCGCTCAAAAGAACATGCTTTAAATTCCGTTGGAGTTTTGATTTCGTCAATCGAAACCTCCCCATGATGCTTCACAATAAGTGCATTTCCTGGGGGCAATTCTGTGATTTGCTCAGATTTTAAGTTCAGTGCCGTTTGTATCACAGGGCGTTCAGACGCCACAACAACTATTTCGTCATCGTAATAATAGTAGGCCGGTCGAATTCCAGCAGGATCGCGTAACACGAAAGAATCACCGTGTCCAGTCATCCCTGCCATTGCGTAGCCGCCGTCCCATTTTTTAGAGGCGCGGCGTAGGATATCTGCAAGGTCTAATCGGTTGGCGATTTCTGCCGTGGCCTCTTTTTTAGAATAGCCCTCTGCCTTGAGCTCGTAGTATAAATCGTCATTAGCTTCATCAAGAAAATGACCAATTTTTTCCATGATTGTAACCGTATCCGCCTTCTCTTTAGGATGCTGACCCAATTCAACTAATTCATTGAAAAGCTCATCAACATTAGTCATATTAAAGTTTCCCGCAACAATCAAATTACGAGTTGGCCAGTTGTTTTGTCTTAAAAAAGGGTGGCATGCTTCGATCGTATTCCCGCCGTAGGTTCCATAACGCAGGTGACCCAAAAAGACTTCTCCTGTAAAGGGAAGATTCTCTTTCAGCCATGGCACATCAGATAGACGAGAGGCGTCTCCTGCAATACCTTCTGCAATGCGCTTTTGCACTTTGCCGAAAATATCCCCAATACTATTGGTATCTACTGAGCGGTAGCGTGAAATGTAACGCGTACCGGGTGCCATATTAAGTTTAATGTTTGCAAGCCCTGCGCCGTCTTGCCCGCGGTTGCGCTGCTTCTCCATGAGGAGGTACATCTTGTTTAGGCCGTAAAATGCTGTCCCGTATTTTTCAACGTAGTATTCGAGAGGCTTTCTCAGGCGAACGAACGCTATGCCGCATTCGTGTTTGATGGGATCACTCATAGGAGGTATTAATGTGGGTCAAAATTACCGAAATTCTCGCAGCTGTACCAAGTATTTTCTAGGGGAGTAAGTTAGATAAATCCATTCCTAGCCATTCCAGTGCAGCGCCGTGCAGCAGCTTTCCTTTACGCTCCTCGCTCCACGGCATTCCGTTGATGAGTTTACCGGGTTGTAATTCGCCGAGCGGAAAAGGGTAATCGGTCCCCAATGCGACCCTGTTTTCACCCACAAGACCCACTATATATTCGAGCATCTGCGGATCATGGACTAACGAATCGAGCCAAAATTTACCCATGTACTCTTTCGGGGCAATGGGGTTATCTACAGCACAAAGGTCTGGGCGTACGTCAAATCCATGTTGCACACGTGCGAGCGTCGCAGGGAAAGATCCACCGCCGTGTGCAAAAGCAACACGCAGCTTGGGAAGTCGCTCAAAAACTCCACCGAAGATCATCGAACAAATAGCTAGCGAGCTTTCTGCAGGCATTCCGACCAACCAAGGCAACCAATATTTTGTCATTTTTTCCTTTGCCATCATGTCCCACGGGTGGACGAAAATGGCCATATCTAAATCTTGACACGCCTCAAAAATGGGAAATAACTCCGGAGCATCGAGATTCCAGTCGTTAATGTGTGTTCCGATCTGAATACCCTTTAGCCCAATTTCTTTGCACCGACGCAATTCTTCAATGGCCAAATCCGGTGCTTGCATTGGCAATGTTCCAAGGCCAACAAAACGGGTGGGGTATCGGTCGCATATTTGGGCAATGTGGTCGTTTAAAAATTGGGCCACTTCGAGCGTATCTTTAGGTTTCGCCCAATAACTAAACATCACGGGAACTGTGGACAACACCTGAACATCCACATGGTGGTGACCGCATTCTTTCATGCGCGCTTCAGGGCTCCAACAATTGTCTTCAACCTCGCGAAAAAACTCGCCATCTTTCATCATTCGAGCGCTGCAGCTCTTATGATGATCCAGCGTTATAAATCCTCCATAGCCAAACTTCTCCCTAAAATTCGGGATGTGTTCGGGCAAAATGTGTGTATGGATGTCAACCGTAAAATTTCTTGATGTAACCTGACACATACCCTAAACGAATCTTGAATCAACCTCCATAACGTGCCCACAATCCTTGCAAGTACGACTGGATTCGCTTCCATAATAGTCGCGGAAATGCGGAAGAAAGTCTTTCTCAACATCTTTCAACTCGAAATAGGTTTCGTGTAATTTTCCGTTACATTCATCACAAAACCACATTAAACCGTCCGTGAATCCACGACCCTCACGTATGCGCTCAATCACAAGACCGATACTGCCTTCGTGACGAATAGGACTGTGGGGCGTTTTTGCAGGAACGGTCATCATATCCCCTGGACCCAAATGCAGTTCATGTGCCTCACCATCCACTTGCACTTTAACCGTGATGTTGCCTTCTAACTGGTAGAAAAACTCTTCCGTTTCGTTATAATGGTAGTCTTTTCGAGCGTTTGGCCCAGCTACTACCATTACGATGTAGTCGTCCGATTCCGGGGTCAAATTCTTATTCGCCACTGGGGGCTTAAGAAGGTCTCTATTTTCATCCAGCCACTGCTGAAAATTGAAGGGTTTTGGTACAGCCATTTGAGTTTGCTTTGGGACCTCAATTTATGAAATTCAAAACCGATTTCATCCTGCCTCACCCTTCCTTATATTCGTACGGACAGATCACAGCTATGGATTTACAGAATTACATTGGAGGAAAGTTCCTTGAACCCCTTCACAAACAATACCTTACTAATACTAATCCTGCTACAGGAGAAGCCTATGGACGCATACCCAGGTCCGGCGAAAAAGATGTAAAGCTCGCCACCGAAGCTGCACGCGAAGCATTTCCTCACTGGAGCGCGCTACCTGCAGCGGAGCGAAGTGCGTGGATGTTAAAGGTCGCGAATGAGATTGAACGACGCTTGCCGGAATTGGCTCTTGCAGAATCTATCGATAATGGAAAACCGCTTTCGCTAGCCACTGCTGTGGATATTCCTCGCGCTCGGGATAATTTTAAATTTTATGCTACTGCAATCTTACACGATGCGTATGAAACTCACGACATGGGAACGCATGGGTTTAACTATACGCTGCGTCAACCCGTGGGTGTCGCCGGATGTATTTCGCCGTGGAATTTACCGCTCTATTTATTTACGTGGAAAATTGCCCCAGCCCTTGCAGCCGGTAATACGGTGGTTGCAAAACCGTCGGAAGTCACCCCTGCAACAGCTTTTTTATTGTGTCAGATTTTAGACGATATCGACTTTCCTCCTGGTGTTCTAAACATTGTACATGGATTAGGCGCGGAGGTTGGAGCAGCCATTGTTGCCCATCAAGACATTCCCATCATTTCCTTTACGGGAGGTACACAAACCGGTAAAGCCATTAGTGCCGTTGCCGCACCAATGTTTAAAAAACTAAGCCTTGAGTTGGGCGGTAAAAATGCCAACATCATTTTCGAAGATTGTGATTTCGAAGAAGCCGTTAAAACCAGTGTTCGCGCGGCATTCGCTAACCAGGGTCAGATCTGTCTTTGCGGATCGCGGATCTATATACAGCGCGGCATCTACGATAAATTCAAAGAAGCCTTTGTCGCTCGTGTTAAGGGCCTCACTGTTGGTGATCCACTCGAAGAAAGTACCAGAACGGGCGCGGTTGTGAGCAAAGCCCATTTTGAAAAAGTCCTTTCGCACATAGCCGTCGCTGAAGAAGAAGGCGGCACGCTACTCACCGGTGGCAACCCAGTCAAATTAGAGGGTCGTTGCAAAAACGGCTACTTCATAGAACCGACCGTTTTCGAAAATCTCGACGCTACATGCCGCACCAATCAAGAAGAAATCTTTGGTCCTGTAGTTACCCTCACGCCTTTTGATACAGAAGAGGAGGCACTTGCTCTTGGCAACAGCACGGCATACGGTTTGGCAGCCACGGTTTGGACAACCAACCTTCAAGTGGCCCACCGAATGGCTGCTCGTCTCCACGCCGGTATCATTTGGGTAAATTGCTGGCTGCTACGCGATCTTCGCACACCCTTTGGCGGCGTTAAGCAAAGTGGTGTAGGCCGCGAAGGTGGTTTTGAAGCACTGCGATTTTTTACTGAACCTAAAAATATTTGCATCAAATTATGATTCCACATAACCAGTGGGCAAAAGCCCTTCACCAAAGTGCGCGTGCACAACAACCCCGCAATCAATTCTCTACTCAACATACCTACACGCTCGACGACGCATATAGGATTCAGCATGCCCTTATTCAGGAGCGTATTGGTGAGGGGCACACGATCGTCGGTGTAAAAATGGGATTTACTTCAGTTGCAAAAATGAAGCAAATGGGGGTCGAGGATATGATTATTGGCCAATTAACGGATGATATGCAAATTACCAGTAAAACGCCTTTAGTACGTTCACAATGCATCCACCCTCGCGCAGAACCTGAAATCGCTTTTCGCCTTTCACAAGACATTACCTCCCCACTAAGCGTTGAAGACGTTTTAACTTTCGTAGACGGTGTTGCCTCGGCCATTGAAGTCATCGATTCACGTTACGAAAACTTCAAATTTTCCCTAGAAGACGTAGTCGCGGATAATTGCAGCTCCTGCGGATTCGCACTAGGTCCTTGGTGTGAAGTCCCGTTAGGTCTTAACGGTTTAGACATGGTCCAGTCTTTTGATAATAGGATAGTAGCAGAAGGAACAAGCGATGCAATCCTAGACAACCCATTCGAAGCACTCGCAGCAGCAACACGTTTAGCACACCAATACGGTTTACCATTGAAAAAAGGCATGATCGTTTTAGCCGGTGCCGCTACAGCCGCTCATTTTATAGATGCATCCGAAAATGTGGAAGTTACAGTCGATGGGCTAGGATCAGCACACTTCGAGGTGGTGTAAAAAGAAACGAGCCACACCGGGGTACGGAGTGGCTCGCTGAACAAAACCATGTCGCATCTTAATGAATTACTCGCTTACACTCAATTGCGATGCGAATAAATACATTACAAAAGCTGTGCCAAAATTTCTATCGACTGTACTAAAGTTTAGCTGAAAGGCTTAGCAACAACTGTGAACGGTTATAGCTTAATGGAATCCCGTTCCAATCGCCAGTATGATTTTTGAAGTTACTGTAGTACACTAAATCTATCCCTAATTTCCAAAGATCCACCCCGAGACCCACATTATACCCGGCTGATGAAGGCTCGAATGTAGATGTGAATGCATTGTCTGCGAGATAGTGTTGATAGTGCACTCCCCCCTCTGCACGTGCGAACTTTAATAAACGTAATCCCGCACTGGTCTCAAGTTGTATGAGGTTATGATCAAAACTTTCATACATCAAAACACCTCCGTTAGTGCCCGAGAGGAACTTTGAATTCTTAACATACAATGCACTGGCTCCGATGTAAAATTGGTCCCCGATAAACTGACGACCGAAAAATCCTAAATGGTACCCATCATCAGTTGCAGCGCCTTCAAAAATGGATTGCGTTGTTGACACTGCCTCATTCAGCCCAATACCCGCCATGTCAAAATTCAATCCCGTACGTAAGCCCCATCGACTTTGAGCGTTAGTGCTCATCATAAAAAATGTCAGAGTCAGGGTTAATAGATACCTTATTTTCATCACCACATCATTTGAGTCGTAGAATTACAGCAATCGTGCCAAAGCACTTTCCAGTCGGGGATTCAAAACATACAATACTTGCCGTTTATCTTCTTTCGAGCGCTCACGAAGCAATACCTCTTGACCTAGCTGCCTGATCGCTGTAGCATTCAACTGCTTGATAAATTCACTTCTTTTTCTTCTCTGCACTTCCCAAGAAACCTCATGTAAGCCTAAAAGATCATTGAAGTCCTCTGTACTTAATACCGCATTCGAACTACGCTCTAAGACCTCCCATTGTATCGTGTCGAAAATCGCACCCCGCCTTTTTAAATAGCGCCTTCTTATAATTACGGTAGCTAATATTCCTAAAAGCGAAAACAATCCGAACGATGCGAACAGTAAACTTTGATAACTGCCGTTATCTTCAATGTATAGCGGCCGAATAGATTTAGCCGCTGGTATACGCGGCTCCGCATAGTCGAAGTAATAGCCCAATGCTACTTTGTCAGAATGTTTCGGAATCAACATTCCGTCTTGAACGCTGTAGGCGCATGCAAATCCTAGCGGAGCACTATTCCCAGAGAGATTTGCGCCATTCTTCATCGTGATATCGGCAACCTCATTGCCAGCCGGATAAAGCCAATACGTTTTTAAGCCTGTCATCAGCATACACGTGCTGTCAGACAACGGATGTACCATATACCGCAACTCATCATTAAATTCTTCATTTACTTGACCATAATTCTTCCATGATCGCTTTTCAAAGTCAAATCCGTAAACTTTGCCTAGACATAGAACAAAGAGCACATCGTTCACCTTATCATAATTCGCAATCTGATAACGTCTTGAGTCAAGATCCGGCATTGTGACATAGAAGGGCGCTCTACTGTACAGGCTCCATTCCTTACGAACATCACTAAAGAATGTCATAAGATTATTCTGCATCCAGAACCCATAACCGCCAAATGAATAAACAGTATCCTTTCGAAGGAATTGATAACTGTCAAAATTATATCCGTGATGGTATGTCTCATCAACTCTCGTTACTACGCCGGCAACGGTGTCCAATTGAAAAACCTTTCCAGTTCCTGGAAAAACCGCTTTTAAACCGCCTTGCGTTGAGAACAAGTGACCGTTTATGTGTAGTTCGTTCTGATACATCTCGTAAGCAAGCGTATATTGCGGTAGCGTATCTATGTGATTTTCGTAAAACACAATATTTTCACCCGTAACAACCGAGACTCTTTGTATGGCATTCGCTCCTGCCAATTTCCAAGAAATATAACCATTTGAATATGCTGAATTCCAGCAAGTTATACTCACTAAAAGGGCAGTAATAATTCTAAATGAAATGCGTTTTATATACATGTTACACATACGTTTAAACACAAATATAAGATAGAACTTCGAGTTTCAACGCATATTTGTCACAACCAATAAATCAAGGCGACTTTATTACTACTTCAAAGAAGCCGAACCAATAAACCTGTAGTAACCCGATCCATTGACTGGATCGGGTTTTTTTTTGCCTATAGATTCCAGTTTTTGAATCATCAACAAAAAAATCCATTACCCTCAAATTTACAGGGTAGTCTGTCAAAATAATGCTGTATTATACACACATACCCCTACACTCAAGGGGGGTCTAATTCGATTTACGATATATTTTTATCATTTTATCTGATTTTTTAGGGGTGTATTGAATAAACGACATAGTTTTGCGTCAGATAATCATCAGAATGAAAAAAATAGACGCAATTATTAGGAAATCGAAATTTCACGAGGTCCGTCAGGCACTACATACTGTTAACGTGTATTTCTTCAGTTACTGGGATGTGACCGGCGTGGGTCATGAAAAGAAGGAACATCTCTATCGTGGTGTAGCCTACAGTTCATCAGATATACAAAGACGTTATCTAAGCATCGTTGTGAACGACGATTTCGTAGAAAAAACAGTGCAGGCCATTCTTGCAGCAGCAAAAACCGGAGAGGTCGGCGACGGAAAAATATTCGTATCACCAGTAGAAGAAGCGTATCGCATACGAACTGGTGAAAATGGTGGTCTAACACTGAAATAATTTCATACACAACAAATGGACACTACACTGACGCTTACCGTAAATAATCTATGGATGATGATATGTACGGCACTCGTATTTTTTATGCATCTGGGTTTTAGTCTTTTGGAAATTGGGCTCACCAGGCAGAAAAATACAGTCAATATCCTATTCAAGAACTTCTTCATCATCTGCATTGGGTTAGTCCTATATGCGCTCCTAGGATTCAACCTCATGTATCCAGCATCCTTTTGGAATGGAATAATCCCGGACTACTTTGTTGGCCTCTTTGGACTAGAAAGTCCGCAAAACATACAAGGCCTAGATTTATCATACAATAGTGGCTACACCTATTGGACCGATTTCTTATTCCAAGGTATGTTCGCTGCAACTGCTGCAACTATTGTATCTGGCGCCGTTGCCGAACGCGCAAAGCTTGGATCTTTCTTTGCCTTTTCTATCCTCTATGTAGGGTTGGCTTATCCCATTGTGGGCTCATGGAAATGGGGCGGGGGATTTTTGGACCAGTGGGGCTTTTACGACTTCGCCGGATCCACTCTGGTTCATTCTGTCGGGGGCTGGGCAGCACTAGTATACATCGCGAAATTGGGGCCCCGAATTGGTAAATTCGATAAAAACGGAAGTGCCGGTGCCATTCCCGGGCACAATCTCCCTTTCGCAGCTGCAGGTGTCCTTATTTTATGGCTAGGATGGTTTGGCTTTAATGGAGGCTCCGTATTGAGTGCAGACCCTGCGTTGACCTCCTTAGTTCTTACCACAACCTCCATATCAGCGGCAGCAGGAGGTCTGGCGGCGGCAGGGTTCGTGCATTTAGTTTATAAGAATTTCGATTTAACCATGTTCATGAACGGCATACTCGGCGGACTCGTTAGCATTACCGCTGGTGCTGATCTTATGAGCATCTCCGACGCCATCTTCATTGGAGCCATCGGCGGAATAGTTGTTGTGCTTGCAGTCTCGTTGCTGGATAAATTGAAATTAGACGATCCTGTAGGTGCAGTAGCGGTTCATTTGGGTACCGGCATCTGGGGAACGCTCGCAGTAGGTCTCTTCGGAAGTGCTGCTGGTACACAGCAATTCATAGTTCAATTGGTCGGCATACTCCTTATAGCGGCTTTCTGCCTAACGTTCAGTTACGGGTTTCTTACCTTAATTAATAAGCGTTGGGGCCTTCGAGTTGATCGGGAAGAAGAACTCGACGGACTAGACCAAGCAGAACATGGCGGTATGTCTGCTTATGCTGACTTCAGAATGAATCAACACTAAACCAGTCGCACCCAATTATAAACAGCGTCCTTTAGCACCTATCTAAAGCAAAAAACCAGCCCTTTCGGGCTGGTTTTAGTTTAATCCAAGGCAATCCTAAGTCCTACGCCTCCACCTGAAGTGCTCAAGGAAACTTTTTCGAGCGCTGGAAATTCCTTCCCATGATTATGGTGGATGTAATATGCTAATGCATCAAATGCGAGTAAAAAAGACCCTTGAAGTATCAAGCTATTGCCATAGCCTTTGAATAAGTCTTCTCGATCCAATTTGTTTGGTGCTACTTCTCGCATCCAAATTCCTGCTGCAATATACCCGATGTCTAAAACGTCATTAACTAAAAATATGGATTCTGTCTTTTTCTGAGCCTTCAAGATTTCTTCTCTGGTCATAGGCTGTCCACCGCGACGTGCCTTTATGTAACCGGGTAATGCCAGTCCAATATTCACTGTATTCCACATCACATTCATTTCATGAAACCGCCTTGAATATTCATCCTCACTAGAAAAATATCCCACACCGCTGATCGCGAAGTTTGCAACGGCATAGGAACCTAGTCCCAGCATGAGATTCTCATTGATGGAATTGAATTCCTTTTGGAAATCGGTCACCTGTTGTCCAAATGTGCTTTTGCAAAGCAGCAACCCTATAAATAGTAATGCTTTTCTCATCATAGTTATCAAACAAAATAAAGTGGTGTGCGGTTCGTCTTCATTAAAAAATCCAGTAAAACAATAAGTGCGACTAATAGCCGTGCTCTTTTAAGAGGAAAAGATACGATTCGATATACGCCGTATTCGGCGCCCCTGAAAGGTGAAGCATTTAAAACAAAAAGGCGACCGCTTTGCGGTCGCCTTTTTGTGTTGTGGAGAAGATGGGATTCGAACCCACGACCTCTTGACTGCCAGTCAAGCGCTCTAGCCAACTGAGCTACATCCCCAACGAGGCGCAAATATAGGTTAAGAGTTTATCATAAATCTAAATGAATCGAAAAATGGCTTTCAGGGGAATATTGTCTAATAATATTCGACTCTTCTTATATTCGGCTAACAAACTGACTGAAATGAAGAAGCTACTTGTAATATGCGCCTTTCTATCTTTGGTAGGGACAGAGCTAAATGCCCAAACTGTTTACTCCGTAAAGTATGAAGCACAGGCCGATGTAAAAGTGTATGTTGTAGAGTATGAGTCTCAAGCAGACTTGCTGGTCTACAAAGAAGACTATTCATCTCGTGCTAAGGGTAATGAAGGGAATTGGTTTTTCGTGGATTACCAATCACAAGCAAATAAGAGTATCTACTTTGTTAAGTATGAATCGCAAGCAGACTTAAACATCTACTTTGTTAAATATGAATCAAAAGCGGGTTGGCGGAATAAGGAGAAAATTCATTTAATGTATTAATCAACCGAATCTTTTAAGGCCCATATTCTAATGCGGCCATCGATTACAAAGGCATTTTAGCTGTCAATTCATAAGGCTTGAAAAAGTTAGACTCATTTATCTACTCTTCCTTTGGTTTTCGATTGCGTTTCTTTTTTCTTTTTCTCCCCCAAATTTTCTCATTGTAAATACCTTCAATTTTGATTTTTCGCTCATCGTCAGTTAAAAAAACGGACAAGTCAGCCAAAGCAGATTTACCAACTACGTATATATTTATTGACTCATTATTTCTTCCGGATTGTCGGTTATTGATGTACCAATGCCCGTCTAAATTTCTCGCGTGATGTATAGACTTCGTTGGAAAAACTATGGCATCCGCATTCCATTCGAAACTGGTGAAATACACCTTTAGATCGGCTTCCCATTCATGCTCTACAATTGTGATCACCTGTGCATCGACGTAGTAGCTTGTCATTAGGACTATTAAAAGTGTTTTAATGGTTTTCATAAAATCGGGCTTTACTAGGATCAAGTTATAGATAGTTTAGAGTTTAACACTTTCATGTGGACTATATTATTTCTCAAGGGCTGTCTAAAATGGCCTCCTACTCAAGCAAATCGCATTATCTTGCTCGTTCGTATGATGACAGAAGTTGTGAGAGTGTTTTCGTTTAGTCGATATGGTCTGTTTCTAGTGCTCATTTTTAGCAGCATTTCACTACACGCCCAATTAGCTATAAATGAACTCAATAGTAAGGGCGGTTTTACGGATGAAACAGGCGATGATGTGGATTGGATTGAAGTATTCAACTATTCAGCGGATTCATTATTCCTCGCCGACTACTTTCTCAGCGACAAACCAGATAATCTTGATAAATGGCAATTCCCAAACCGCTATTTAAGAAGTCAAGAACTCATAACAATATGTGCATCGGGTAGAGGACTGGTAAAATTTCCAAGTCATTGGGAAGCTCTGGTAGTAGCAGAAAACATTTGGAAGTACTGGAACGCCTCGAGCCCGCCGCCAAACTATAACGATTGGAACCAATTAGGTTTTAACGATCAAAACTGGAGCTCTGGGCAAGGAGGTATAGGTTACGGCGATAATGATGACAATACTACAATTGCAGCTACCCCGTCCATCCTCATGCGTAAAGAATTTCAAATCGTCGATATTCAAGACATAACACACCTCTTGTTTCATGCAGATTACGACGACGGATTCATCGCCTATTTGAATGGGGTAGAAATCATGCGTTCGGATAATTTCGGAAGTGTTACTCCTGCTTACAATGAATTCACAACGTTCGATAAGGAAGCGGTGATGTATACAGGCGGAATGCCTGAAAGCCAATTGTTCGATGCAGAAGCAGTTCAGAATTTACTTCAATCGGGGACGAATGTTCTGGCTGTACGCGTGCACAACGCGAGTGCAAATTCATCCGACATGAGTAGTAATTTTTATTTATCCGCCGGAATCGAATCGACAGATTTCAACTACCAAAGCCTTCCGAGCTGGATACAAACGCCGTTGATTTTACCCCATGCAGGATTCAAACTATCACACGGCGAAACCGTTTGTATCAGCGATTCAAACGAAACACTGCTCGACAGCGTATACATTCCCTTCGATATAACACGCTCCATAAGTAGAGGCCGTCTACCCGACGGGACTGGGAATTGGTGCTATTTTAATGCTCCTTCCCCAAATGAATCTAACATTCAAAACACCTGTTATTCAGGAATAACAGAAACACCTACGCTTGATCTTTCTTCAGGCTGGTATCCAGTGGCGCAACAGGTTACAGTTACATTACCGACCAACAGCAAGGGGTACTACACCACAAATGGAGATGTACCCGATAGAAACGACACAGAGATCAACGGACCCATATACATATACGCTACGGGTGTGCTGAGTGTTCGTGCTTTTAGCGATATAGATGAACTCCCGAGCACGGTGGTAGACCGCACATACGTAATAAATGAGGATAACCACGATCTCCCCGTAATATCCATAATAACAACAGAAAATCATCTCTGGGATTGGAATAGCGGCATCTATGTTATGGGACCCAACGCAAGCACCAACTATCCCTATTTTGGTAGTAACTTTTGGCAACCTTGGTCCAGAAAATCACGAATGGAATTTTTCGATGGCAACCGAAACAAACAGTTTGATGCCGTTTTTGACTTAGAAATTCACGGCGGTTGGTCAAGAGCAGAACCGCAAAAATCATTTAGAATAGATGCGAAATCCATTTATACCGGAGATGTCGAATATCCATTAATTCCTCGAAAGCCTGAAATTACGAGCTTCAATAACTTTAATCTTCGCAACGGCGGGCAGCACAGTCTTTTCGATCGCATCCAGGACGCAATAATGAGCCGTTTGGCAGAAGGCACGAACATTGATCGAATGGGTTATCAAGCATGCATCGTTTATCTAAATGGCGCGTATTGGGGTCTGTATGGTATTCGTGAGAAATTCGACGAGCACTACGTAGAGAGTAATCATGGCGTTGATAAAGATGAAATCCAATTATTAAATCGAGAAGGTGCCCTAGTTGGTGATGCTAGCCATTTCGTCGAATCGCACCAAATCATTACCAACATGAGCACATCTGCGTCGAACTTCGTAGCGGTTCTAAGTTCGCGTTTTGATTTGAAGAACTACATCGACTACTTCGTTTTTGAAACCTACATCCAAAACCGCGACTGGATGGGTATAGATTGGGAACTGAATAACGTCAAGCTTTGGCGACAAGATACTCTAAACGCCACTTGGCGTTACATGATGTACGATACCGACTTTGCGTTTGGACTCTATGGCGGAGATATCTATCAGAACTATATCAATAAAGCCCGCAACCCGAGCTACCCCAACCAACATTCTCAAATCTTCGATCATATCCTAGATAATTCAGATTTTCGTTGCCGCTTCGTTAACCGCTACGACGACCTCATCAACACCACCTTTCAAGCAGATCATTTCAATGCAGTCACGAATGAGCTTAAGGCAAAATTAGATCCTGCCATTCCTGATCACGTGGCGAACTGGAGCAGCCAAATGGGCCCCAATTCCTATTCATATTGGCTCAATGCAGTCAACGGAATCAAAACCTATAATAGTTCCCGTATTGCCACTGCACGTCAGCATTTAAACCAAAGTTTATCATTACAAGGTCAACGAGAGCTCGATCTTGCTGCTTCACCTGTAAGTTCAGGACACGTTAAATTAAATAGTATTACCCCTGATTTACCATGGGAGGGAATATACCATGGTGCTTGTCCCGTCGCGGCTCAGGCCATTCCTAGTTTTGGCTTCCTATTCTCGCATTGGTATTCTAACGCCACCGACTACAACGATTTACTACAAGATTCTATAGCAGTTACTTTATCTGCAAACACTACGCTTATTGCGCATTTTGATACTTGTAAAAATGTCGTAAATGCTACTATTGAGAAGTCAGAGAGAATGCTCAAAGCTAGCGTCTCTGTTGCCGTCTCTAATCCTTCTTACGAATGGCTTTACAATGGAACCATCGTTTCTACAGACAGTGCTATTTACAACCCATTAGATGGGAATTATCAACTCAGGGTGCGTTTTGATTCTTGTGAGATTCAATCCGATACGTTCATTGTCAATAATGGAGATTACAGCATTCACTTATTCCCTAACCCGGCAGTTGATAAGCTTAATGTTCAATTCTTAATGGGGCAACAAGAAAACATGACCCTAGAGATTTATGGCTCGGATGGCCAGCGCGTCTGGGAAACTACGTATACCGATTTCCTAGGCCAATTCAACACCGCCATCGACGTTTCCCCCTTTGCACGCGATCTTTACATGCTACGCATCACCACGCCTTCTCGGACGTATGCAGAAAGATTTATACTAGTAGATTAAAGGCAATCCTTAACGCACCAACGTCACCCTAACCTTCTTCTTTTTCAAGCGTTGGTTATTCGTGCGTTCAATCACCCGATGGGCAATGGTACGTTTTACTGCAACGAAAGCGCAATTCTGCTGTAGTTCTATAATCCCTAATTCATCTTTAGATAAACCTCCGGTCTTAAAAAACATTCCTGCGATATCACCTTTAGAGATTTTATCTTGTCTTCCCCCAGTGATATACAAAGTACTCCAAGCATCAATGTCCTTAATTTTAGCCGCACGAAGCGCTTGTAAAGACTCGGTTTCAGGTTTAGCGGATTTTATAAAATCAGGCAGACGCTTGCCCTCAGTGTGAAGTACATAAGCTGCACCCTCTGCATTCATGCGTGCTGTACGTCCGTTGCGATGTGTGAATTCGTTCGAATGGTACGGAAGCTCGAAGTGAATAATGAATTTGATCTCTGGAATATCCAGGCCGCGGGCAGCGAGATCAGTGGCTAAAAGTAATTGGCATGTACCGTTGCGAAACTTTACCAAAGCCCGTTCTCTGTCGATCTGCTCTAATCCACCATAAAAACATTCGTGCTCAATAGCATGGTCAAAAAGGAAATCACTGACTTCGTGCAACGACTCCTTAAAATTGCAAAATATAATACCCGGCTGTCCTTTTAATGCATCAACCGCTGAGCGCAGGGTATCCAATTGTTTCCCTGCGGGCGCTGCAATGGTCTTCACCGTTAACTGAGGTCGGTGCTGGTTTAAATAATCGATCGTTAATGGGTCGTTTAAACCTAAAAATTTTGGGATTGCCACCGCGTCAGTTGCTGAGGTTAGAACGCGTTGTTCCACCGCTCCTAAGCTTCGAACTATCTCAGACATCTCGCGCTCAAAGCCCACCTCAAGCGACTTATCAAATTCATCCAAAACCAGTGTTTTGATACGGGTTAGATCGATATCGTCACGGCGAAAGCGGTCCGCTATTCGCCCTGGTGTTCCTATCAATAGCGCCGGTCGGTGTTTGAGGTCTGCTTTATCCAACGCACCCGAACGGCCGCCGTAGACCGCATTAATTTTGAATCCCGAACCCAATTTTCGTGCAACTTGCTCAATCTGCATGGCAAGCTCACGAGAAGGCACCAAAACAAGTGCTTGAACTTCCGATAGGTTTGGATCCAATCGCTCAATGATCGGTAATAAAAAAGCCAATGTTTTTCCGCTTCCTGTTGGTGATAAAACCGCAACATCATTCCCTGCGTAAATGGCCTTTCTAGCCTCTGTCTGCATCGGATTTAAGGTGGAAATATCGAATTTTTCAAGGAAGCTTTTAAGTACTTCTTTGCGTTTAGGCTGCTCTGCTTTCATCTGCAATTATTTTGGGTGGCTCAATGAAGACTTATACTTCAACTGAAGTCCCATTAGGAAGTTACGCAAATACTGTCCTTTCACGTAGCGGTAGGATTTGTGCGAAGGTTTCCTAAAAAACGCACTCAACTCGTGTGGACTCAAATTACGATCTACCAAAGCGAAAATCTCTAGCATATCTTCTGATCGCATATTGAACGCGATTTTTAACTTTCGTAAAATGGTATTGTTGCTCATTTCGTCTTCCGGTGTAGGCGGCGGTCCTTCTTGCGCACCTCTGCGTTCAATGATAATGCCGTTTAAAAAAATGGCCAATTCACGATCGGTCATCATAATAAATCGGTCTTCCTCTTCTTTGCCCGCCCATCCTTTATATTGGACCTCACTCACTTCAAAACCTGTAGCAGCAAAAAGTGCAACTACATGGTCGTAGTGGTAGCCAAACAGATACCGTAGCCGTCTGTAAATATCATTATTGATCATAAAAATGCCCTCGAATCTAGAGTTGGCTTAGCTTTTCGTCTGCTGCTTATTCTTTTACCTCAGGTACTGCCGATCCTGCCGGTTTACCCTTTTTTGGATTGGGTAGCGCGTCGTAAATAAGACGGTACTTTGTAGGTTCGCGCTTCTTCTTTTCACGCTTCGGTGCATCGCCTTCCGTTTTACTACGGGGTGGTTTACGGTCCGGTTTTCCATCTTTAGCAGCGCGTGATTGCTCCCGCTTGGGACCGCGGTTATTTCTGCCGCCGCCTTTTGAACCTGATTTGCCACGGCTCTGACCCTTCCAAGAAGGACCCTCGCCTAATTCCGTAGGAGGTTGATCTTTCTCTAATTCACGGTCGATAAGCTGCTCGATCTTTGAGAATTTGAACATATCGTCAGCACATACCAATGTCACGGCCATTCCTTCGGTCTTAGCACGTGCTGTACGCCCTATACGGTGTACATAATCTTCAGCATCACCGGGTACATCATAATTGATCACTAAATCAATTCCTTTGATGTCAATCCCTCTAGACATAACATCCGTCGCGACCATAATACGGGTCTTTCCGCTTCGGAAATCGCGCAATGCTTCTTCGCGTGCATCCTGCTCGTAGTCGGACGAAATACCCTGACAAGCGTAGCCCTTTTGTAATAATGTTCGGGCCAATTTCTCCACCTTCTTCTTCGTTGAACAGAATATAATGATGGCTTGAAAATCATCCTTATCGCCCAATATATGACGAACTAAAGCTACTTTCTGCTCTTCATGGGCGAGGTATACCTTTTGGGTCACACCATCGGCCGGCTTCGAAATTGCCACACTGATCTCGTCCGGTTCGCTTAAGATTTCCTTCGCCAATTTGCGAATCTTAGGGGCCATCGTTGCCGAGAACATTAAACTTTGACGCTCCGCTGGTAGGGCATCAATGATTTTTAAAATGTCGTCATAGAAACCAATGTCCAACATCCGGTCGGCCTCATCGAGAATCAAATGCTTAACGGTATCAAATTTCACATAGCCACGTGCCATATGGGCCATTAATCGACCCGGAGTTGCTACAATGATATCGGCGCCACCTTTGAGTGCATCCGCTTCAGCTTCCCAGCTTACCCCATCGCCACCGCCATAAACGGGGTAACACGATGCATTCGTGAAGTAGGCAATCCCTTGAATCTGCTGATCAATTTGAATGGCCAATTCTCGCGTGGGGCACAAAATGAGCACCTGTACGCCGTCGCTTGGCGCATCTGCGATCTGGTTTAATGTAGGTAATACGAAAGCTGCCGTTTTTCCCGTTCCCGTCTGCGCACAGCCGATCAGGTCTTTTCCATCTAATATGGTGGGAATGGCTTTTATCTGAATCTCTGTTGCCTCTTCAAAGTTCATGTAGAACAAGGCATCAAGGATAGTTTCGTTTAATTTAAATTCTGAAAATTTCATTCAATTAGTTTAGGCTTAAATACGCCACCAGTTCCAAAGTGTTGGAAATGGCTAAGGACGAAGGGCCAGTGCCCACCGACCATTGCGTGCGGTCGATCGTAAAGGTCGCAACCCATTCATTGTTTGTACGTTGAACGACGCGAACACTTATAGGATGTGTTTCATCGCGCAAGGTAAGGCCTCCTTGCATGTCGTAGGTGGTTTCGTCACCAATTTTCCGCACAACATCAATTTTATCCGCTGTAAAACAAATAGTTGGGAATCGGTTTACATCTAGATACTCTTGCTTTTCCTTCACGTTTTTATCTCGTGCGGCGATTGACGTTTTAAAGGTGTTGGCTGGCAGACATGCTTCGAAAGAAGTCAACATATCCGAATCCATTAAAGCCTGACCTTGGACGTCCGAAAAACTTCCCTTCACTGTACTAAACACAAACTCCTTTATTTCAAAAGAAACCGTTCCGGTCAGCTGCTTTTCGACAGGTTGCGCTACCAATGCCGAAGTGAAAAGAAAAAGGGCTACGAGCAGTAAAGTACGAATCATCTTAAAGTAATTTATTAAAACCATGTTCCCTTAACAACTGAAGACGGGGTCCATGTTCAATAAACTCAATAGGAAGTTTGTGTGTAATGCATTTTCCGGGGTGGTCTATTTCTGCCATAAGTGCTTTCACTGCACCGGCTAATCCGCCCCACCCTGTACTTTCTTCAAAAACGTGTATTTCTTCAAAATCGGATAAAATAGTGCCGAAATCATCAAAAAACGGCCAGTTTTGCGCCAAATGAAGGTGATTTTCGCCTTTTTTCATTAAATCAGAAAGTGCACCTGTGCTCACCCAAAGGCTGGATCCATCTGATTTTTTCAACCATTCGTAGGCACGAAAATCCGTCGGCGTTCCTCCTTGCGTTCGCGCTTTTGGATAACGAATAAAAAGCGGCCCAGCTGGAGGACAAGCGGCGGCTTCCAAAAGCATTCCCTGTAACTCATTACCGTTTCGTGGACTCCAAACAGTTACTCCGGGGATGTTCATTAGAAAATCACTGTCGAACACACCGTGATGTGTGGGGCCGTCCGATCCTACTATACCTGCGCGATCAACCAGGAATACCACTGGCAATTGCTGCAAGGCAATGTCGTGAACTAATTGGTCAAAAGCCCGCTGTAAAAAGGTACTGTAGATATGCACCCAAGGTCGTCCTCCGGCTGCTGCAATACCCGCCGCAGTCGTTACCGTATGTGCTTCGTTGATTCCTGTATCGATTAATCGGTCTGCGTAGCGTTCGCGTAATGGTGCAAAACCACTACCTGCAAACATGGCCGGACTGAGTATTTGAATATCCGTAGTTGACTCGAAAATTGCGCCCATGCTTTCAGCAGCCCACCACTGAAAAGTAGTTCCGGGCTTGTAGGACTTCGGCGGACTCAAATCTGGACGCTTCGTCTTTATGTGAAGGGTCTGCGGGCCCGGCTGTGCCAATACCTGCTGCAATGCATCCACCAGGGCCCGCACATCATTCCCCTGCTCAAGGAAAGTGTAGTGCCACCCTAACGATTGCATGTACGTACCGTAGGATTGCGCGTTGTGCAACGCACCGACCGTTGGGTCAATACTGCCCTCATTATCGTTGATGATGACTAATGCATCTGCGCCCAAAGTACCCAAATGATTAAGCGCCTCAAAACTCTGGCCGCCGGTAAGCGATCCGTCTCCTATCACCGCCACACGATGTCTCGTCCTCTCAGCCATCTGATCGGCAAGACAAACGCCTGTTAATGCAGAAATACTTGTAGATGCATGACCTGCTCCAAAGAAATCGTATGGGCTTTCGGCGCGGCTCAGAAAACCTGATATGCCACCCGGTTTGCGCATGTTCGCTAGTTCGTCCATGCGACCTGTAAGTGCTTTGTGCACATAAGCTTGGTGACCTACGTCCCATACCAGAATGTCCTCAGGTGTATTCAAGACGTAATGCAAAGCCACCGTTAATTCAGCGACAGCAAGGGAACTTTCGAGGTGTGGAATCTTATCCGTGACCGCAGCGACGACCTGCTCTACCAAAGAATTGGTAAAGTCATCGAGTTGCGGTGGTTCTAATGCACGGAGGTCTGCGATCATGGCTCAAAATTAGCGCAAATAAAAACCCGCGGCGCTGCGCGCCGCGGGTTTTTCACTTTAACGCTTTTTACGGTCATTTAATTATGCGAACCACCGCGCCATGGTGCGCTGAATGCGTTCAAATAAATAATACATAACCGGTACAATAACTAAGGTGAGGAATGTTGCAAAGGTCAAACCGAAGATGACAGTCCAGGACATTGGGCCCCAGAAGACTACGTTATCACCACCAAAGAAGATGTGCGGATTGTTTTCACTGAAAAGGGTGTAGAAATTTATATTCATACCCGTCGCTAATGGAATCAAACCTAAAATTGTTGTAATCGCTGTAAGCAGTACTGGACGTAAACGCGTACGCCCTGCTTCTACGATAGTAGCAACAAGCTCAGGAACTGGCAACAAAGTTTTTTCATCCAAGCCTAATTCTACTCGCTTACGCGCACTCAGTTGCTTGATAAAGTCAATCAATACTATGGCATTATTCACCACAATTCCCGCAAGCGATATGATCCCGATCATGGTCATCATAATGACGAATTCCATGCGGAAAATGACCAAACCTAGCAATACTCCAATCAAGGAGAAAACTACCGTAACGAGGATAATGAAAGGTGTAGATGCCGAATTGAATTGGCTTACAAGGATTAAGAAAATCAAAAAGACTGCCATCAATAACGCTCCAGATAAGAAGCTCAATTCTTTAGCTTGTTCTTCCTGTTCACCGGTAAAGTCTACACTCATGCCTGAAGGTAAGGTGTAATTTGCCATAGCTGTTTTAATTGCATCCACCGTTTCCGTTGGGTTGGCCCCTTCGAGTACATTCGACTGAATAGAGATTACACGTTTCAAATTCTTACGCTTCACAGAAGAGAACGTCGATGTTTTCTTCGCCTTAGCGACTGCTGAAATAGGCACTTGCTTGATTCGACCCGACGCTTGATCACGGAATGTGATTTTTTGATTCATCAAATCTTCCACATTATAGCGGTACGCATTACTCATACGAATATTGATGGGGTAGTCGTCCTCGCCGTCTTTGAATCGGCTTACTTCTTTACCGAACAATGCCGTACGCATGGCATCGCCAATCTGTGCTGAACTCAATCCTAAAGCACGCGCTTTTACGCGGTCCACCTCGATAGGCATTTCAGGTTTACCCGTCTCAACATCGAGCTTTAACTCCTCTATGCCTGCGATGCGTTTCGCATCGATAAACGCACGAATTTCATCGGCCGTTTCGACCAATTCGAAGTAATTATCACCACTGATCTCAATGTTCACAGGTGGGCCTGTTGGGGGGCCATTACTGTCTTTATCCACAGATACAACCACTCCAGGGTAATCACTTAAAGTCTCACGAATCTTATTCAATACATCCGCAGAATTCACACGATTGCCCTCAAGATCTATACGGTCTGCAAATTTGTGGAACTGAACAGTAATTTTCGCTTTGTTTGGTGTCTGCGCCATAGAAGGGCCGGCGTTAGGATCAGAAGTACCTTCACCCACCTGAGCAATCACAGATTCAACCATGTAGTTCTGACTTTCACCGTTATCGTCCGTGTATGCATACGACTGTACAATGGCCATTACTTCTTTTTCCAATTCCAACGTCACTGCGTTCGTCTCTTCAATATCAGTACCAATAGGCATTTGAATGTATACCATAGCCTGGTTTGGCATGTTTTCCGGGAAGAACAAAGTCTTCGGCGGGAATGCACCTAGTAATACCCCAGAAAAGATGAGGAGCACGACAGTACCGCTAAAGAAGAACACCGGTTTCTTACCGCTCAAGGCATAAGCTAACGTCTTTTTAAAACCATTCTCTAAAGAAGGTAAGGCAGTGCCCTGGAACCATTTGGTTGCTGGAACCACGAAATAGGCATAGATCAGTGCAAAGCCTCCACCGTAGATAAATAAATTACCGAAAGCCATTTTACCGGCTCCATAGGCGACACTAACACCAATAACAATGGCAAGCAGCGAACGAATAGTGAGTTTTCTCTTGTTTAATGGAGCCTCTTCTACTTTCATCAACGCTGCCGTCAATCCTGGGTTGATAACTAATGCAACAAAGAGTGAAGAAGATAATACTGTGATTAAGGTAAGTGGCAAATACTTCATGAATTCACCGAAGAGCCCTGGCCAGAAGGCCAGTGGTAAAAATGCTGCGAGCGTAGTTGCAGTGGAAGCAATGATCGGTAAAGCCACCTCACCGGCGCCTAGTTTCGCCGCTGTAATGCGATCGTAACCTTCATCCATGAATCTGTAAATATTCTCTACGACCACGATTCCGTTGTCTACAAGCATTCCCAATGCCAATACCAATGCAAAAAGCACGATAGTATTTAGGGAAATACCCAAAGCATTCAAAATGACAAAACTCATCAGCATCGACATAGGAATGGCAATCCCAACGAACATCGCATTGCGGAGTCCCAAGAAGAACATTAATACCAATACCACTAATAGCATACCGAAAATGATGGAGTTCTCGAGGTCAGCCACCTGCGTTTTCGTTTGCTCAGAGGTATCGTTCGTTACCGAAATATTCAGGTTATCCGGGAAGTAGCCGTCTTGCGCTTCAGCCAACAATCCTGCGATTTTTTCGCTGACGATGATCTGGTTTTCACCAGAACGTTTAAATACATCGAGCATAACTACTGAAGCACCGTATTGTCGCGCATACGATTGACGCTCTACTTCATCGAATTCAATCTCAGCAACGTCACCTAAACGGACCAATTGCATTTTTTCACTCTTAATAATCACGTTCCGCAACTCATCCAAATCACGAATCTCACCCACCACACGAACGTTTCGGCGGTAGCCATCTACAAGAAGATTCCCTCCTGAAATGGTCATGTTTTCATTTTGAATTGCACCGGCGATATCGCGGAAGCTCAGCTGCATGCTTTCAAGCTTTTTACTGTCCACTAAAACGCGTACTTCTTTCGCGTCAATACCGCGGATGTCCACCTTCGAAATCTCGGTCAAATCTTCAATTTTTTCTTCGAGGTATTCGCCGTATTCCTTCAATTGGTCCAATGAAAATTCACCCGACATATTGATATTCATGATCGGCATCAATTCGGAGAAGTTCAACTCAAAGACGTTCGGATCTGCCGGTAAATCTGTAGGGAAGTCTGGCTGGCCCATAGCCGCATCGACTTTATCTTTTACTTTACGCAACGCCTCGTCCGGGGTCACATCAAAATTAAATTTGACCTGAACAGTAGAATAGCCTTCCACCGAAGTTGAATTAATCTTATCTACGCCGGAAATCCCATTGATTTCCTTTTCTAATGGACGTGTGATAAGTTTCTCTATATCCAACGGTGAGTTTCCAGGATACGGCGTTCCCACATAAATCTCTGGGGTTACAATCTCCGGAAAGGCCTCCGAAGGCATCGATGTATAACTTTTAATACCTGCGATAAAAATGATCGCGGTAAGCACATAGACAGTCATCGTGTTCTTCACCGAAAAGGTAGAGGGACCGAACTGTTTGATGAGACTTTTCTTTTCTTCCATGCTGGTATAGCCTGTTTGGATTATCCTATAATAACGTTCTGGCCGGTACGAACGCTTCGCGATCCCTTGTCCACAACTACGGTTCCTGATTCAAGTCCCGTTAAAATTTCCGTTTTTCCTTCAAAAGTCAAGCCCGTACTGACCCATGTTTTTACCACCTCGAAGTGGCTAGCGCCAGCGACAGGCTTCAGTGTGTAAATAAAGTCATTGCCTTCAACGTCTTGCTGAACAAGGCTTGCAGGCACAGTTAACGCAGTTGCATTACTATAATCTTGAAGCGCTACGTGTACCATTTGGTTCGGCTTAGCACCTTCGCTGACAGGAAGGCTCACGTTGATAGAAAAGGTGCGGTTACCTTCCTGAATGAATTGGCCCACTTGAAGTACTTGTGCAGCTACCTCGTAGTCCATAGAAGTGAACGCAACATTCGCTGGCGTTCCAACGCGAACGCGATTGGCATACGACTCTGGAACATCCGCTTTGACGTATACGCCCGAGGTATTTACGAGACGCATTGATGGCATCTGTGGCCCTGCCAATTCACCTTCTTTTGCGAAGATGTTATCGATCGCCCCAGCAAATGGTGCACGAATTTCACTAAGCGCAATCTGCTCCTGCAAGGTGGCGACCTTTTGCACTAATCCGTCGTAGTTGTTCTTTGTCTGTAAGTATTGAATCTCTGAACCGATTTGTTCGTTAATCCATAGTTTTTCTTGCTTCTCAAAGACTGTTTTCGCAAGTGTCAAACCGTTCTCCAATTCCTTTAAAGACGACTTCAAGAGATCTGTATCGAGAGTCATTAATAATTGACCCTTTGCAACACGCTGTCCGTTGCTGACGTAAATTTTCTCAACTTTTCCGCTCGCCGTTGGGTATAGGCTAATGCTCTTGTCAGCAGCCACAACACCAAAAACATCGAAATAATGAACAAACGTTGATGGGTTTACCTCGATTGACGTCACCCGGTCGTAACGCTCGACGGTATCTAACGCAATCAATTTTTCATCGACGGCAGCAATTTCTGCATCCACCGTCGCACGTGCCTCAACAAGGCTGTCTTTCTTTGCCATGAGCTCCTCCATGGTACCTGTAGATTGTTCTGGTGCACCACACGATGCGAGAACTACGCTTCCTAATATGAATCCTAATTTTTTCATGTTACGGTATTATTGCTTTTGCTGTTTTGTCATTAAATATTCTAGTTCGGACTTTTTGTCCAATGCGTTTTGTGCCGCCACAAACATGGCCTGAAGCGCCTCCTGATATTGCGATTCCGTTTGTGTTAACTCCATCGAAGAGGCTAAGCCTTCGTCGTATTCTTTACGTCGTTGATCGCGAATACGTTTCGCCAGTGCAACATTTTCCTTCTGTGCTAAAAAATTCGCAATGCCTTGATGAAATTCGTTCATCGAAGCACCATGTTGCATAATCAAACCTTCCTCTAATTGCTGTAATCCTATCCTTGCTTGATCGCGCTGAATCTTAGCCTCCTGAACCTGCGCGCGTCCATTTCCAGAGGAAAATAATGGGACGCTAATGCTTCCTGCGACCAAACTGCTTGGGATATCTACAGAGGCATCCCCGAAAATATTTGCCTCGCTACTCATATATTGAATGTTGTTCTGATAGCTCACTCCAATGGTAGGTAAAAACGCCAATTGCTTGTTCAATACTTGCAACTTCGCGCCCTCAACTTGATTTGCCATACCGAGGTAGTCTACAGATTTCGTGGGATCAAATCCTATGGTCGTCAGCGTACTTGCCGCAGCTGCGCTTACCACTAAATCTTCCATTTTATCCGCCAAAAGCACCGCTTGCTTTACTGGGTATCCCATCTGCAACTTCAGCAACATCTTCGCAACATTCGCTTGACCTTCGCTGTAACGCAGTGCGTTTTCAATATTGTTGTAGTTCAACATCATTTGATCCGCATCAGCCTTACTCACTAACCCAGCTTCATTCATTTTCTTCATTTCCGAAGCGAGATCGGCCAAATAGTCTTTATTCGCCTTCAAAACCGCAACACTTTCTTCACTAAGAAGGGCCAGGTGGTATGCCTTCGCTACCTCACGTTTCAACTCCGCCTTGCTCTGATCCATGCCAATCTCTGCACTTTCCTTCAACACTTTCGCTGCCATTAATGCAACGACGTAAGAGCCGTCAAAAATCAATTGGTTTACCACCAATCCTCCTTGTGCCTGGTAGTCTGTTCCGAAGACAAGCTCATCTAGTACACCATTTCCATCAAAATCAGTCACTAATGCACCCAACTCTAAGTTGTATATGTACTGTCCACTAGCCGATGCTTGTGGCAAACCAGCGGCTAAGTTTTGGAGATAAATTTGACGTGCGCGCTGAATTTCTAATTCCGCAATCTGCACACCATAGGCGTGATCAAGCGCGTACTCTTGCGCTGAGGCAAGAGTAAACTTCTCTTGCGCTTGGGCCATGAAAACGCTGAAAATCATGCTGAAGAGCACTACTGTTTTTCTCATTATTGTGTTGCTATTAATTGATTCAAATATTCTAGTCCATTTGCAGTTGCGATACCGCGAATGTGATAGCGCAAGCTGGTCTTGCGCAATTGGTCCAATTTGATATGCTCGTTTGAAATCACTCCTTCATGTACCGCCAAAACATGACCGTAATACAACAATGAAATGTGATCTACATGGAGGTCCTCACGGTATAAACCTTCACTAATACCGCGTTCTAAATTGCGTTTGGTTACCGTAAAAACGATATCCTCACGTTTGGCTTTCATATTAGTTGCAATGGAAGGATAATAATGTTCCAATTGGTGCAACATACGATCCTTGTCGTCGCGCATATGCACCTCAGCGAAGCGCTCCATGGCAAAAAGTTGATCAATGGCATTCCCATCCACATTGGAAATGGCTTCTTCCAGTTCCGCCTTCATAAAGACAACCGCTTGCTCGAAAGCTTTCTCCAATAAATCCTCTTTGTTTTTGACGTGTTTGTACAATGTCTTTTTCGATATTCCACAACGGCTTGCGATCTGATCCATGTTCACGCTCTTAATACCGAACTGCAGAAACAATTCGATGCTGTTGAACAATACGCGGGACAATTCAGATTCCATTCAATTCGTTGAGTGAGGTACGGAGTTTACACGAGGATAACCCACATTGGAAACAAATGTTCTAAAAAATGTTTCCAATGTTTCCCGTTTTGAACAACTTTCGTGCCAAAGACTGTGTTTTTTTGAAAAACGCACAGTAATCGTACTGAAATATCACGCCGAAATAGCATCTTTGTTATAAATAATGTAGAATCATGAGTATTAAACACCTCTTACAATCGCCACCCATTGGCACCAACATCACCATCAAAGGGTGGGTTCGCGCTTTTCGCAGTAATCGTTTCGTTGCCATTAACGATGGTTCTACGCTAACAAACCTTCAATGTGTAGTCGATTTTGAAAAAGAGGACGAAAGCGAACTCAAGCGCATCACTACAGGATCCTGTCTTTCTATTTCCGGTCAGCTTGTAGAAAGCCAAGGAAAAGGACAAACTGTAGAAATTATTGTGGATTCATTTGAGGTTTTAGGCGATGCTCCTGTCGAAGACTATCCGCTCCAACCCAAAAAGCACAGCTTAGAATTTTTGCGTGATATTGCACATTTACGACCGCGTACGAACACTTTCAGCGCGGTATTCCGAGTGCGGCATGCACTTTCGTTTGCGATACACAACTACTTTAATAAGGAAGGTTTTGTCAACTGGCACAGCCCTATCATTACCGGATCTGATGCCGAAGGTGCGGGTGAGATGTTCCGAGTCAGCACCCTCCCTGCTGCAGGAGGCGACCCTGCTGAAGATTTTTTCGGTAAAGAAACCCATTTAACCGTAAGCGGTCAACTGGAGGGTGAACTAGGCGCTTTAGCTCTGGGTAAAATATATACTTTCGGACCGACGTTCCGCGCCGAAAACTCAAATACAACGCGACATTTGGCAGAATTCTGGATGGTCGAACCCGAAATGGCGTTTCATGATTTAAACATGAACATGGACCTCGCGGAAGACTTTCTAAAATACTGTCTGCGCTACATCCTGGACAACTGCCGTGAAGATTTGGCATTCCTGGACAGTCGCTATGCAGAGGAGCAAAAAGGGAAGCCACAGAATGAACGCGCGGAACAAGGCCTGATCGAGAAATTAGAATTCGTAGCCAACAACGATTTCGTGCGTCTTTCATATACTGAGGCGATTGAAATCTTGAAGAACAGCAAGCCGAACAAAAAGAAAAAATTCAAATACCGTATTGAAGAATGGGGCGCAGATCTTCAAAGTGAACACGAACGTTTCTTAGTAGAAAAACACTTTAAGGCACCTGTAGTATTATACGATTACCCCGCGTCTATCAAAGCGTTTTACATGCGCTTAAATGAAGACGGGAAGACCGTACGTGCCATGGACATTCTTTTCCCTGGAATTGGAGAGATTGTTGGGGGTTCTCAGCGCGAGGAACGCTACGATGTGCTCAAAGAAAAAGTTGCTGCCGTAGGGATTCCAGAAGAAGAACTCTGGTGGTACCTCGAAACCCGGAAGTTCGGAACATGTGTACACAGCGGCTTCGGTTTAGGCTTTGAGCGCTTAGTGCAATTCTCGACGGGTATGGGCAACATTCGTGATGTCATTCCATTCCCTAGAACCCCGGGTAGCGCAAACTTCTAACCCCAAGATCCTCCTAACTTATGCTCAAGCAAACGCTTGCACAAAAACTTCAACAGAAGCTGAGTCCACAACAGATTCAGCTGATGAAGCTTGTGCAGTTGCCCACGCAAAGTTTAGAAGCACGAATCAAGCAAGAGATTGAGGAAAACCCTGCCTTACAGGAGGGTAAAGAAAAAGCCGAAGACACCTTTGAAAACGATGCTTCCGACGAGCGCGAAGTACGCGACTCGATGGAGGAAATTAATTGGGACGATTATCTTGGAGACGATGATACACCAGATTATAAAACCAAAGCCAATAACTACAGCTCCGATGACGAGTTGTACGAAGCCCCGGTCATCGTTAACGAAAGCTTTCACGATAGCCTCATTTCACAATTGCGCCTTCGGAACTTAAATACCGAGGAGTTAGAATTGGCCACCTACCTCGTCGGTACGATCGATGACGATGGGCTTTTGCGACGCGAACTCATTGATATCGTGGATGACTTGGCTTTTTCTCAAGGTTTATTTACCGAAGAAAAGGAGCTTGAACGACTCCTCGAAATTATTCAAGACCTAGACCCTCCGGGAGTCGGTGGTCGCGATTTACGCGAGTGTTTGATACTCCAATTGGAACGTAAACGTCCTTCTTTGAAGGTGAATCTCGCTTTAAGCATTCTAGAAGATTATTTTGACAGCTTCGTAAAGCGCCACTATCAAAAATTGATGGACCGATTAGGCGTCAATGAGGATGAACTCCGTGACGCTATCGAGGAGATCGGGAGACTAAACCCAAAACCGGGCGGCTCCTCTAATCTCAGTCGACCCACAGAAAATGTCATACCCGATTACAACTTACAAATCGTAGATGAAGAGCTTGAACTAACGCTAAACGGTCGTAATGCTCCTGAATTAAGCTTGAGCAACCAGTACCGCGAAATGCTTGAGCACTACAAAGCCAGTAAGGAGAAAAATAAAGCAGAAAAAGAAGCCGCCTTGTTTGTCAAGCAAAAATTGGACAGTGCGAAATGGTTTATAGACGCCATTGTTCAGCGCCAACAAACCTTAATGCTCACGATGCAGTCCATTCTAAATTATCAACGCGATTATTTTCTTACCGGCGACGAGCGCAAGCTTCGCCCCATGATTCTTAAGGATATTGCAGAAGAAATAGGCATGGACATTTCTACGGTCAGTCGAGTGGCTTCGAACAAATACATTCAGACTCCATACGGTACATTTCTGATCAAACGGTTTTTCTCCGAATCCATGACCAATGCAGATGGTGAGGAAGTCAGCACCCGAGAAATCAAGAAGATTCTAGAGGACACAGTCGCTGAGGAGAACAAAAGAAAACCCATGACGGACGATGCACTTGCAAAAATTCTAAAAGAAAAAGGTTATCCCATTGCCCGTCGTACCGTTGCCAAATACAGAGAACAACTCGATATTCCAGTGGCTAGAATGAGAAAAGAACTCTAAATGCACGGTTTCAAACACGGCTTTAGTCAGTTTATCAGCTACCTGTTTCATCCCGGAATAATGCCGACAATTGGCGCCTTATTTGTGCTTTGGTCCGTCCCAGAAACCTATTCTTGGAGTACTATTTTCAAAATAACATCTACTGTCTTTGTGGGTACGTATGCATCGCCACTGATCGCAATCGTTTTATTTCGTGCGACAAAAATTATCTCCAGTGTACACCTGATCAAACGTGAAGACCGTATTTATCCTTACATGACTGGTGCAGCTTGCGCATTCGCGACTGCTGCGTTTCTTAAAAAGGCCATGGCGCCTGAGGAAATTTACCTCAGTGTTTACGGTACTGCATTCGTACTTATCGTGAGCACCATTCTCATCCCTTACTTTAAGAGTAGTGCACATATGGCGGGAGCAACCGGGTTCTTTGCCTTGTTCTTAAGGTTGCATCAACGATACGGTTTAGGCGGGACCGATTCCCTGATCCTTTTATTGCTCATTTTAAGTGCTGTTGCCTGGTCCAGAATTAGTCTTAAAAGACACACGCTTCAAGAGCTTCTGTCGGGCGGTTTACTTGGGTTTTCTACCGTTTACACATTGCTCTCTCACTAAAGCTAAACGTTTACTCATTTCATTTGTGTAAGAAGCAGGAATTGAAGATATTTAAGGTTCAGTTATTCAGGCTTACAAACACTCACGTTCATGAAAACATTGTTTAGAACACTTTACACTGCTATAGCACTCGTATTTTTCGTTCAAAATGCTTCGGCATCGCACAACGCTGGAGGTGATCTTCAGTACGAATATATCAGCTCGACCGGTAATAGCCATAAGTACAAAATTATCATGCGTCTGTACCGTGATAATCAGGGTATCACGTTACCCACAAGTGCAACCATTTACGCTTGTTCTGCAAACTACGCTACAGTAAGTACGACTCTAACTGAAACCACTCCATCAACGAGCGGTTCGGGAGTAGTCGCACCGACCTTGTTTGATTGTGTAAGTTCATCAAGCGCAGGTGTGACTATTCATGTTGTAACCTATGAGGGAGAAATTACTATCCCCGGTAACGCCCCGGATTGGACTTTTGCCTTCTCAACGTGCTGTCGTAACCCTGCCGTAGACAATATTGTGAACCCATCCTCTCAAGGTTTTTACATTGAAGCAAAACTGAACAACCAGATCGGTCAAAATACATCTCCTGAATTTGTAAGTGAGCCTGTACGTGCTTTCTGTACTGGGCGTACGTTCAACTGGAAGCAAAGTGCTGTTGAACCAGATGGCGATTCTTTATTCTACAGAATTACACACGTTAAAGCTGGAGCAGGTTCAAACTGTACTCCTACTAATATTAACTATGCAGCCGGCTGGACCTACGACCAACCCATCACCACATCCCCCGCGAACTCGCTTTACATGCACCCAAGTTCAGGGTTAATAACTTTCAAGCCTTCAGCCGTTGAGATTGATGTAATGGCGGTTACCGTGGATGAATACCGCTATGACTCTGTTCTTTACGTTTGGCGTAAGATTGGTGAAGTAAATCGCGATATGCAAATTGCTATTGCCTCCGCGTGTACTCCAAATGCACAGGCCGGAGTCCAATTAGACTACCAAGCTCCTGGTATTTATCAAGATCCAGATAACGGTCTTCCTACGGTAGATTACAACTGTTTGGATTCCACAGTGACTTTGAAATTTAAAGTAAAACTAGACTGTTCATCCATTTCTCCTGATGGTACAGACTTCCGATTAACAAAACCCGATGGGCAACCGCTTGCGATAGAATCTTTCACAGCAAACTGTGATAATAACTATGAGGCAACCCAGATGACGATCAAGCTATTTAAACCGCTCTCGAAAAACGGAAAATATTTCTTGTACTCGAAAGTTGGTAATGACGGAAATACCCTCTTGAATAAATGTGGTTTCCCGATGAACGAATTCGATACTATTCAATTAAACGTTACCGGTTGTTTCAATGCCATCTATGAGATGGAGAATGTAACCATCGAAGAAGACCAGAACCCAGTCATTGAGTGGAGTGCAGATACTTCATCGTACCCAGATTATCTTTTCCAAGAGTGGCAAATCTTCCGCAAAGATCCAGGTCAGGCGCAATATCAGAAAGTAGGTACTGTTTTCAACCAATACAAATACGACTTTAAAGACAATCAAATTGGTTTTATCAAAGTAGATCAAGACAGTTATGAATACCGCGTTGACATGAAGCTCAACGATGACATGCAAGGAGCAACGAATAGCATTGCAAGTGTGCTACTCGAACGCAGCAACGGTATGGTACCAATCATCGATCCGGATACTATTCCTGTAGACCTTATCTGGAACCAGTACAATGGATGGGCTGTTGATAGTTACACTGTATTCTTGCAAGAAAAGATTGGAGGAACATGGATGGGTGAATGGATTCACGATCACGTGGCTTCTCCCCAGAATCCAGTTCTTGCACCAGACACTACTTACCGCATGTTCCTAGAGCTAGCCCCAGGTGAATACCGCGTTTGTATCCGAACAACTGATCCAGTAGATACGCAGTATACTGCATATTCGAACTGTTTGCCTATCATCATTAATACGCCGCCTTACCCGGACACCGTAGTAGTACCAAACTTCATTACTCCAAACGGCGATAACGTGAATGATGGCTTTATCATACAGAACATTGATGATTATGAAGATTTAAGCCAGTTAACCATCTACAACAGATGGGGCGATCGTGTATGGCAGAGCGAATACCTGTACGACAATGCGAACCCATGGCGAGGTACCAACCAAAACGGTACGAAGCTGGCAGATGGTGTATACATGTACACCTTAGAATTAGTGAATGCTTCCGACGACTATGAATATTCAGTCAACGGAACCGTCACCATTATGGATGCCCAATAGCATTCTTAACAACGTAGTCCCCGCTCGTTAACACGAGAACACTGGCCCGGCCCCAAAGGGAGCCGGGCCTTTTTTATCTTTGAAGCATGGCCGACAGTATCCACATTACAAATTTGCTGAAAACCCTTCCGAACAAACCGGGGGTGTATCAGCATGTAGATAAAGCCGGGAATATTCTCTACATCGGAAAAGCTAAAGATCTAAAAAAGCGCGTGAGCTCTTACTTTACGAAAAGTGTCACCAGTGCTCGTATCGCGGTTATGGTTAGGAAAGTAGCGGATATAAAAGTGATCGTAACGGACTCGGAAGGGGACGCGCTACTGCTAGAAAACAACCTCATAAAAGAGCACCAGCCCCGCTACAATATCAACCTTAAAGACGATAAGAGTTACCCCTACATTACCATACGTCGAGAACGTTTTCCTCGTATCTATGGACTGCGTAACATTATACGAGACGGAAGTGAATATTATGGACCTTATCCTAATGTAAAGGCCATGAAAGCTGTGCTTGAGTTGATTCGGCAGATGTATCCGACCCGTACCTGCAAATACAATCTGAGCGAAGAAAATATTGAAAAAGGGAAATTCAAAATTTGCCTAGAATATCATATCGGAAATTGCAAAGCCCCTTGTGAAGCGTTGCAAACGGAAGAGGAATATGAGGCGGATGTTAGCGCCGCACGTAATATTATTAAAGGGCAGCTGAGCGCAGTCAAAAGGCATTTAAAGGAGCGCATGATGAATCATGCCGAGGCTCTGGAGTTTGAGCAAGCACAGTTATGTAAGGAGAAATTAGATGCATTAGAAAAATATGCCGCAAAGAGTACCGTGGTAAGCAACCAACTAACCAATATCGACGTCTACAGTGTTAGTATGGATGCTGAATTTGGTTACGTGAATTACTTGCAAGTTATTGAAGGCGCCATTGTCCAGAGTTACACCGTAGAAATCAAGAAAAAATTGGAAGAAGAGCCGCAGGATTTTCTTCACATCGCGATTCCAGAAATCCGATCTCTTTTTGGCTCTACTTCGCGTTTAATCTATACTTCGCATCCCGTCAATCTACTCATAGAGGGAAGCACATTTACCGTTCCACAGAAAGGTGAAAAACGTAAACTCATTGAATTGAGCATTAAAAATGCCATGTATTTCCGTCAAGAAAAACTGAAGAACATTCAGATTGTTGATCCCGACCGCCATGTGAAACGCATTATGACGCAAATGAAGCAAGACTTGCGCATGCCTGTTGAACCCAGACATATTGAGTGTTTTGATAATTCAAATATTCAAGGGACAAATCCGGCGAGTGCCTGTGTTGTATTTAAAGAAGGTAAACCTTCAAAAAAGGACTACCGGAAATTCAATATCAAAACGGTAGAGGGTCCTGACGACTATGCTTCCATGGAAGAAGTGGTGCACCGCAGATACCGTCGACTGCAAGAAGAAGGCGAGCCATTGCCACAGCTTATTGTGATTGATGGAGGCAAAGGCCAATTAGGCGCTGCACTCAAAGCTTTAGAGCGACTAGGACTACGCGGAAAAATCACCATCATCGGTATTGCAAAAAGACTAGAAGAACTCTATTTCCCTGGGGATCCATATCCGTTGCATTTAGACAAACGTTCCGAAACCTTGAAAATAATTCAGCAAGCTAGGGATGAAGCACACAGATTCAGTTTAAATCACCATCGTTCACGCCGAAGCAAGGGCGCTTTTAAAAGTGAACTAGAAGGGGTTAAGGGGATTGGTCCAGAAACCATTAAAGACCTTATCAAGGTTTTTAAAAGCGTTAAGAATATTAAAGCTGCTACTCCTGAGCAATTACAGGAGGTCGTTGGTCACTCAAAAGCAGGCATTCTTACTTCCTATTTTTCGTCGATCAAATAGGTCTCCCAGCTGACATGAAAGAAGAGAACGGCGGTTTCGTCGCGTTCGTTGAAATATTGAATCATACGTGCTACTGTAGCAACGATGTCTTTTGCCTTTTCAATGCGTTCTTTGAGAATCACTTCAATACTATCAATATAAATGGCCACGCCTTCACCACTAACGCTCATGTCTTCAGGATCTTTTTCTTCTTCATCCTCTTGACCTAAAATCTTTACAATAGGCCAATTCAATTGGGCTGCTTTGAGCTCCTGACGAACCTCATCAGCATCTACGACAAATTGTACAGACGTTCCTTCAAACATAGTGGTGTAATTTTCTTCAAAGGTCAGATAAAATCACTGATTTCGTCTAACCCTTTCTTAGAAATATCCGGCACTTCTGCGCCATCGGCCGCATACCCTACGGGTAAAAGTAAAAAGGGCTTTTCATTTGAGGGACGGCCCAAAATTTCGGAGAGAAAGCCCATCGGAGATGGTGTGTGTGTCAAAGTGACTAATCCAGCAGCATGTATGGCGGCTATTAAGAATCCACAAGCAATGCCTACGCTCTCTTGCACGTAATAATTCTTCGCTTTCGATCCGTTAGCTTCAACATCGTAATTCTTTCGGAAAACCACGATGAGCCAAGGCGCATCCTCTAAAAATGGCTTTTCCCAATCGGTAGCAAACGGCTTGAGATCCTCGAGCCATTCTTCAGTTGCACGGCCCCCGTAGAAAGCTTTTTCTTCCTCTTCTGCAGCTTCACGTATTTTTCTCTTTACCTCCGAGTTTTGCACTGCGACAAAATGCCAAGGCTGTTTGTTTGCCCCTGAAGGCGCGGAAGCCGCTAAACCGATAAGACGTTTCACCATCGTTCGAGAGACTGGCTTTTTGCTGTACATACGTAGGCTACGTCTAGTTTGAAGTGCCGTTTCAAAGTTTTCAAACAACGCAAGAGCATCTGTATCAGAAACTGGCCAGGGTGTGTACGGTAGAAATTTAGGATCCATGACCCTAAAATAAGGCTTTAGTCGTCGCTGAGGACTTTTCCATCTTCGATACTAATGATTCGGCGCGCTTTTTTAAGAACACGATCATCGTGGGTTGCGAAAACGAAGGTCATTCCCTCTTCTTTATTCAACTGCTCCATAATATCTAATAGGTTTGCTGTACTCTGCGAATCAAGATTTGCCGTAGGTTCATCGGCCAAAACAAATTGAGGCTTCGAAGCCAAGGCCCTGGCAACGGCAACGCGCTGCTGTTGACCGCCTGAAAGCTGGCCTGGTCTTTTATCTTCCTTACCCTTCAATCCAACTGCTTCGAGCAATTGCTGCGCACGCGCTTCACGTTCCTCCTTTGGCCTGTCTTGGAGAAGCATAATAAAACTTACATTTTCCTTGGCAGAAAGCACCGGTATAAGATTGTAGGCTTGAAAGACAAATCCAATATTGCGCAATCTAAAGTCGATCAATGCATTTTCACTCAGCGTAGTAATGTCTACCCCTCCAATAGCAATAGATCCTGACGTTGGCTGGTCTAGCCCCCCGAGCATATTGAGTAAAGTAGTTTTCCCACAGCCCGACGGCCCCTTGAGCGCCGTAAACTCGCCTTGCGTTATGGTAAGACTAATACCGTTCACGGCGTGCACAGGAACAGCACCCTTATAGACCTTTTCTAGGTTTTTAACTTCGATAACAGGTTTACTCATAACTTAATGACCACGAATGGCTTCTACTGGATTCAATTTAAGCGCTTTAATTGCAGGTAAAATGGAGGCAATCAAAGCCGTTGTTATTACCATTACAGCAATAATGAGGTAATAGCTGGGAACGATTTCAGGATAAATGATACTCTGCACGCCTAATTCTGCTAAGCCGTCTTGCTTACTGGATAAATCTATCCCGATGCGCATCATGGCACGTGTACTCAGATCGCCAAGAAAGATCCCGATAGGACCACCAACAAACCCTAACATCAATGTTTCAACTAGGATCATTAAAAATAGCTTGCGCTTATTCATTCCTACAGCCATAAGCATGCCCAGTTCTCTGCGGCGTTCCAATATGGCCATAAGCATGTTGTTGATAATACCGAACAACAGTGCCATCATGATAATACCTAATACCAATACGAGCATAATGGCCATCATATCATCCGCAAAGCCCAATTCAGGACGAACCTGTTTCCAGGACTTCACCGCCAATCCTGCAGGTATAGCAGCTGCCAATGCACCCGCTTTTTCTTCGGTATCTACAGTTTCCTCAAAACGCACTAATACTTCATGTACTAATGGAGCGCCCAGCGTTTTTTCTAAATCCTGATGATGCACATACAGGTGAAACTCATCCCAAGTGGCATTTAATGTTTTATAGATCCCTGAAATTCGGAAAGATGCTCTGCTAAGATTGCCTTCTGAATCTTGAAAAGTGAGGACCACTTTACTACGCAATTTTAATCCTAATCGTTTCGCTAATTTTTCGCCGATCACCAGTCGATTGCGACCGGCAGCTTCAAAGAAATCACCTTCTACCATGTAGTCGGCCAAAGTCGTTTGAACGCGCTCTTCTTCTGGCCAAATGCCCATAATCCGAACTGCGCGAGCACTTTTGGTAGAATTAATCATTCCGCCTAATACTGTACGCTGTGCAGTGCCACTTACAAATGGCAAAGCTTCTACCGTTTTACGAAGGGCAACTACAGTGGAGGAATCCGCGACCACAGCAGTGGATAACGGTTCGGCATCGAAATCTTCATGGTGAATCTGCGCATGTCCGGTGGTCGTTCCAATGGCCGACGCCGTACGCTCATTATTCATTCCGAAAGAGAAACCTATGATGAGCAAACCCGCCCAAATTCCTACCGCAATGGACCCAATTACGATAAAGGAGCGCACCTTTGCACGCCAGATGTTTCGCCAAGCCACCTTAAAAATCATGCGCGCATACTTTTTACCGGGTTCAACTTCATGATTTTCCAGACGGCATAGCTGCTTACCAAGACACCTATTACGAAGACGATGGCACCATGATTCAAATTAATGATGAAAGAGGTGGTGGTATACAGTTTGGGTTCGAAATCGAATTGCTCAATAGCTTCCTTCATCTGCCCACTTAGATCGATGGGGTTGTATTTAAAGTAAAATTGGACCGGTTTAACGACGGCCATTCCCACTACGGCGCCGCCCACGAGCAGCATTAAATTTTCCAAAACCGTCACCGCAGCCAACGTCTTTTTACGCATGCCTATACTCACCAAAATACCAAACTCACGTTCGCGTTCACTTACCATCATGATAACCGTCCCCAGCAATACGAAGGATATAATAAAGTACAGAATGGTCACAAATATTTGACCACCGGCCATATCTGCTTCAATGGTTTGGACCAATTCTGGAAACAGTTGTTCCCAGTCTAGTAATTCGAAATCTGATCTTAATAATGGCTCTAGTGCCGCTTTGACTTCTGCGAAATCCGCATTTGGTTCTAAATCTACTACTACTGTCGTTAATAGCCCCGTGGCATTGTACATCCACTGGGCCGTCTCTAGGGGCAAGACGACAAGCTGTTTATTGAGTTCAGGATTCGAAATTTTAGCAATCCCCGCTACCATGAATTGGCCGTAAGCGCTTGCCCCACGATAACCTTGCCCCAAAAACATAAGAGAATCCCCAACCGCCACGTGTAAATATTCAGCAAGTCCCTGCGAAACAACCACTTCATTAGAGGCCGGTGCGAAGAGGCGACCATCAATCAATTGGTCCGTTAGCCGTAAACCGGACAATTCCTCCTCGGGACGAATACCCAACACCAAACTGCCCCTATTGCTTTCACCCGTACTTACTAAAGAAAAGCTCTCCAGCCTGGGTACAAGAGCACGAACACCGGGTACATTTTCCATTTTATCCCAGTCCAATGTTGTCTCGTCCATACTCAAATCCAGACTCTGGTCTCCCCAAAATCCTTTTTGATGTACTTGTAGATAGCCAAAATTGTTTGCGACGATATCACCGACCATGTGTTCCCATACACCCACCTGAAAGCTGCGAAGGACTACAGCGAAAATCACACAAAACATAACAGCAGCTATAGTGATGATGCTTCTTCCTTTATTACGCCATATGTTGCGCCAGGCCAATTTGAACATTATTCGACCCTTTTCATATTACTGCGCTCGAAAAATCCTTCATCAAAAGTCGGGTTGAAGTTGAGTGCCTTGTAGGTCATTTCGGTAAATTTCCCCTCTTCCTCAGCCGGGGTGATCCGCAATACTGAAGGCAATATTCTATTCCCAAAAGATTTGATTTCCGTCGCTTCGAGGGTAGTGATTAGGTATTCTTCTTCATCGTAAAACTCTGTACGCAATTGGAGAAATTCGTCCACAGATATGAATGTCACTACCTGACCCCAAACTACCGCTGCATCTGCCTTAGGTGTTAGTGCGATTTTAAAACAGTTCGTGCCATTCACAGATACTATACCCAGTAAACTCGCGGTATAATCTTCAACCAATGAACCCGCGTTAATCAACGCATCGTTCGTGAAATCCGTACCCATCCAACTCTGTACCATTGCCGCCGGTAGCGCAACAATTTTTTTGATGCCCGGCACAAAATGCCAAACGTCTTCACCGTTGCGAAGAAATACGGTTCCTTTTTCACGCGCCGGTCCGGTGATTAAAATCATGGTTTTATCTAGTCCCTGATTCCAAATTTTCGCTTCCATGGTGCGTTCCCAGCGAGGGCGGACGGTACGAATACTGACCTCAGCAGAGAGATCTGCACCCGATAATTTAGCTTCTGCTTTTTGGAGAATAGAACTGGGGTTCTGCGCAGTTAGTGCCGAAGTGAAACATAGCAGAAGTAAGGTCTTGAAAACTTTAGTCATTATCATCGTGAGTCTACTGTACTAACGCAATGCCACTGTGTAAGTTTGCGTAACCTTAGGTTAATTTTTGGGCCAATTTCGCCATGGTCTTTTTCGCAGATTTTCCTTCATACATCACCTCATAAACGGCTTTGACAATAGGCATTCTAACCTCCTGCTTTTTACGAATTTTTGCCACCAAGGCGGCTGCATAATAGCCCTCAGCAACCATGGTCATCTCAGCTTTTGCGCTTTTGACGGTATAGCCTTTACCGAGCATGTTCCCAAGCATTCGGTTTCTAGAAAATTGGCTGTAACAGGTCACTAATAAATCGCCTAAATAGGCACTCTTTTTAATATTGATTCGACCTTCACACGTACTCTTCATGAAGCGGCGCATCTCGCGCGCTGCATTCGAAATAAGTACCGCTTGAAAATTATCTCCGTAACCTAGACCGTGGCACATCCCTGCCGCGATAGCATAGATGTTCTTCATCACCGCAGCGTATTCGGTACCGTAGATGTCCTTGCTGAGCGTGCATCTTACGTAGTGACTCTGTAAAACGCTTGCTACCTTTTTAGATACGCTTGCGTCTAAAGCCGCAACTGTCAGAAAACTTAAACGCTCCAGTGCTATTTCTTCTGCATGACAAGGGCCAGTAATGACCACAATGTGATCTTCCGGCACGCCAACTACCTCTCGAAGGTATTCTCCAACAATCATGTTCTCGTCCGGAATAATGCCCTTTATGGTCGAACACACCAGTTTTCCATCAAGCGCACCTGTATTCATATTCGACAACACCTCTTTAACAAAGGCGCTTGGAACGGCGAAAATGACAATATCACAACCTGCTATAGCGGAATTAATATCCGTAAAGATCTCTACAGTTCCTTTATCAAAAGCTACCGAAGAGAGGTAACGTGGATTATGGTGATACTCCCGAATATGTGCTGCACTCTCTTCATTATGCATCCACCAGTGGCAAAGACCTGTGTTTTCACTTACCATTTTTACTACGGCAGTTCCAAAAGAGCCCCCACCTATAACCGCTACTTTCGGGTATATTTCAGATTGAACTTCCATTAGAATGTAATTTCCGATTCAATAACGTTGCCATCCCTCGAATAGCTGATAGAAGTCGTATCCCCCTTCTTAAACGCACCTAATGCTGTCATGTAGGCATAAATATCATCAATAGCAATGTCGCCTATCTTCAAAATAACGTCACCCGCCTCTAGTCCCGCATTCGCACCGGGTCGGCCTTCTGTTGCACCGTCAATTCTAAGACCAGGGCCACCGAAAAGGTAGTCAGGTACCACGCCCAATGTAACTGAGAAATTCGGCGTCGACTTTTGTTCAGAGGATGTCGTTCTCTGAAAGATTAAGCCCACATAGTTCGCCGATCGAGCAGTAATGGTATACACTAATGAAGCAAGTTTTGCCATGCCTTTGTAATTGATCTTATCGGCATCGTCTGAAGGCTTATGATAGTCATTGTGTGTCCCTGTGAAGAGGTGCAATACCGGCAAGTCTTTGTAGTAGAAAGAGGTTTGATCAGACGGGCCTACACCGGCTGGATCTTTTTTAATATCTAGGCCATGAATAGGGGCATTTAGAATCCCATTCCATTCTGCTGCAGTTCCTGTTCCGGAAATTTGAAGGCGGTTATCTCGTAATCTGCCCACCATATCACTATTAATCATGTATTCAATCCCCCTTAGCGGAAAGGTCGGATGGTTTGTCCAATATTTTGATCCGATCAAGCCCAATTCCTCAGCGCTATAGAATTGTATCAAATAATTATAATTCGTGTCTTTACGTAGAGCATAATAGCGCATTACCTCCAATAGTAGGGCTGTTCCGGAACCGTTATCGTCTGCGCCATTGTGAATGGCAGCGGGGCCTTTATACAAACTATTTTCGCCGCCCATTCCAAGGTGATCGTAATGTGCTCCAAGCACTACGGTTTTGCGCTTGTTGTTGTGGATGTATCCAACCACGTTGTAACCATCGCTATAGCGTTCAGACATCATCACCGACATGGCTACTTTCTGTGTGCGTTTCATAAGTTTCCCTGCCCATTTTTCGTTTCTCACGAAGAATACGGGTACTGAAGAAGCGTTGATACTTTTAAAGAATTCTCGCGTGTCCGAGGCTGTAGCTTCCGGATTGATAAGCAACACACCTGTGGCACCTTTTTCCACGAGATTAGCCACACGTTCGTTCAAGCTGTGGTAGGCTGTATAAGCGCTATGTGGGTGGATGCCGTCGGGCGAACTCACGTTCATCACGGCAATTTTACCCGCCACATCGATCTTCGCAAAATCATCGTAAGTGCCATCTTCTGTCGTGATACCATAGCCGACATAAACCGTTTTTTCGTCTACAAGACCCGTCGTAGCACTTATGGAAACCGGATAGAAATCTTCGTGACCCGCTAAATGCGTTTTGCCTATCCATAGTTTAGTTGCGCCATAGTTTACCTCAGCATATTCTGGAACGGGAAACCTCTGGAAATATCCGTTTTCACCCATAGGTTCAATCCCATATTCAAACATTTTTCCCGCTATATAATCGCGAGCAACGTCTGCTTCAGGTGTACCAGGCTTGCGTCCTTTTAGCGCGTCTGAAGACAAGAAAAACAAATCATGCTCTATACGCTTTACAGCGGTCAGATCAATAGGGATTTCTTGCGCGTATACGTTAGCGGGAAGCACAGTCGTTAAAAGTAGAGCTAGGGTAAAGAACTTGTTCATGAGTTCATTTTTGTTTCCCCACAAAGGTAGCGACCAAAGACTATATTTGAAGTGTGAGCAACGGTATGAAAGCACTTGCTGGTCAAACGGCCATTTACGGCGTAAGCAGCATCTTAGGAAGGATGATCAATTTTTTATTGGTCCCCCTGCAGACTGCAGTCTTAAGCCAGTCTGCTTATGGTATTAACGTTGATTTTTATTCCCTCATAGCCTTCCTCATTGTAGTCGTCACCTTCGGAATGGAGACCGCGTATTTCAGATATTCCGAGCAAGACGGCTTTGACGAAGGCAAAGTTTTCGGAGCAGGACTAGCCATGATTGCGCTGGTTTTAGCCAGTTTAGGGCTCTTCGTTTTGCTCTTTCAAAATGAATTATTGCATTCTCTTCGGTGGGAAGAAACGCCGGAATACCTTTACTATTTCATAGCCATATTAGCCTTAGACGCCTTAAGTGCATTGCCTTTTGCTCGACTTCGGAGAACAAACAAAGCGGTACGGTTCGCTGGAATAAAATTGGCTTTGATCTTCTCCAATGTGCTGATCAACCTGTATATCTTCCTTCCAGCCTATTGGGAATTGCACGGTAGTGTCGGCTATTGGTCACACGAAATGCGCGGTGTAGGTTATATTTTTGTCGCCAACTTCTGGGCCGCGGTCCTAATGTTCGCACTGCTCCTTCCCACCTTATTTCCACTACAACTCAATCTAGACAAGCGGTATGTTAAAACCCTTTTGATGTTTGGCATTCCTCTCCTTATAGGAGGACTGGCGGGTATTGCTAACGAGATGCTCGATCGCCAATTGTTGAAATACCTCCTTCCCAAAGAAAGCGCATATGCTGGCGTTGGAATCTATGGAGCGGTTTATAAAATCTCTATCTTTTTAATCCTATTTAACCAAGCTTTCCGCTATGCAGCGGAGCCGTTTTTCTTTAAAAATGCAAAAACAAAGGACGGACCAGAAAGAATGAGTACCGTCATGGATGGGTTCGCTTGGGTCATGTGCGTTGGGTTTGTATTGATCATTTCGGGTCTCGATTACCTCAAGTTTTTCGTGGATGACAAGTTTTGGACTGGTCTCCACCTGGTTCCCATCTTACTTTTAGCAAATGTCATTTTAGGAATCAACACCAACCTAAACGTTTGGTATAAAGTGAGTGATAAAACCGTTTACGGCATCTACATCACTTTCGTGGGTTTGATCATTACCGTTATTGGTAATGTGGCCCTCATTCCCGTATTAGGGATTCTTGGCGCGGCATGTACCACGTTAGCTGCCTATTTTGCCATGTTTATTGCCAGTGTGTTGTGGGGCCGTAAACACTATCCGGTACCCTATAATTGGAGTAAAATAGGTGCCTTTGTCGGCTTCGCCTGCCTTGTGGTGTTTATCTTGCATTATACGAATTGGCCCACCGGTCCATTAAAAGTTTTAGGCGGCATGGTCTATTTAGGAATTATGCTTTTTTGGGAACGAAACGGACTCCTTAAATTCGCAACAAGAAAATGAAGATCAACGTAATCTACAGTGGCAAGCACGAACTGCCACAATTCGAAACCGCACAAAGTGCAGGTATGGATATTCGAGCAAATATCGATGCGCCAGTTACGCTACATCCGGGTGATTACACGCTCATTCCTACCGGTATCAAAATGGCACTACCAGACGGCTTTGAAGCACAGGTGCGCCCACGCAGCGGGCTTGCCTTTAAACACGGAGTCACCGTATTGAACAGTCCCGGAACTATTGATGCCGACTATCGCGGTGATGTTGGTGTGTTGTTGATCAACCACGGCAAGCAACCTTTTGTCATTGAAGATGGCATGCGTATTGCACAATTAGTGATCGCACAATACACCCAATTCGATTGGAATGAGGTGATTGATTTAGATGAAACCGCTCGTGGCGCCGGAGGATTTGGCAGCACAGGCAAACAATAAAAACCAACCTAAAAACCTAAAAACAGATGAAAATTATTGTCCCAATGGCCGGTCGCGGCTCCAGACTAAGGCCACATACCCTAACCGTACCGAAACCGCTCATTCCTATCGCAGGAAAGCCTATTGTACAGCGGTTGGTCGAGGATATCGTGAGCGTTTGCGGCGATAAAAAAGTGACCGAAATAGCCTTTATCATTGGAGATTTTGGGGCCGAAGTGGAAGCCAATCTTATCAAAGTCGCTGAAGACCTTGGTGCTAAAGGAAGCATCTATTACCAAGACAAACCACTCGGTACTGCGCACGCAATTCACTGCGCCGCGGATAGTATGGACGATGAGATTGTAGTTGCCTTTGCAGATACACTGTTCCGCGCAGATTTCACCCTAGATACTGAAGCAGATTCTGTGATTTGGGTGAAGCAAGTAGACAATCCTTCTGCCTATGGCGTTGTTCAGTTCGGCGAAGATGGAACCATCAATAATTTCGTTGAAAAACCGCAAGAATTCGTTTCTGATAAAGCCATCATCGGTATTTATTATTTCAAAGATGGCCCCGGGTTACGCAATGAACTGAAGTACATTCTCGATAACAAGATCATGGACAAAGGGGAATACCAACTCACGGATGCATTGAGCTCTTTGCTTGCACAGGGGAAGGTATTCAAGCCAGGAACCGTGAACGATTGGATGGATTGTGGAAATAAAGCAATAACCGTTGAAACCAACAGCAAGATGTTAGGCTACCTCGAGGGAAAACCTGAATTGCGCGGAGCCAACATTACCCTCGAAAATGCGACCATTATCGAACCCTGTTACATCGGTTCAAATGTGGTATTGAAGAACGCAACAGTAGGGCCAAATGTGAGTTTAGGCAATGATTGTGTGGTTGAAGATGCAACGATAGAGGGTTCATTAATACAGACAGAAACGACGATTAAAAATATTCACCTCAAAGACAGTATGATCGGCAACAAAGCGCATGTCGACGGGAAGTGGACTTCACTATCTTTAGGTGATTTTTCAAGAATGGACTAATGCACAAAAAGCTGGCCCTGTTTGGGGTACTTTTCTTTACAGCTTCACTTTATGCGCAAGGCCCTTCGGAAGAGGGGCCTTCTGCGTTAGGCGGAACGTTCTATAAAGCCGAAACCTACCGCATCACAGGAAGGACTGACCTGGCGATGGAGCTTTACGAGAGGCTCGCAAAGGATCCGCTATATCGAGAAACGGCCTTATACCAATTGGCCCGTATGCATTTTGAGAAGAACCAATTTTTCCAGTCCTTCGACCTTGCATCGCTTGGTGTCGGTTCCTACCCGGCGAATCTTTGGCTGCTTCGAATCAAAGCACAAAGCGCAAAAAATATAGGTGATTTTAAAACCGCGGGACACTCTTTTGAAGCACTCTATTCCTCAGCCCCGCATAAACGCGAATACCTTTTTGAAGGTTACAGTACGTACCTAGAAGGTCGACTTTTTCTAGACGCCTTGGAAGTACTCTCTAAAATTGAAACTCTCGAAGGAACCACACCAGAATTGGTTCAAGATCGGGCGCGGCTTTACTTACAACTCAACGATCCTAAATCTGCAGAACGTTGTTTTAAAACTGCCATTGAGGGCGCCCCAGATGTCCCAGAATATATAGGCTTATTGAGCCAATATTATGATGGCAACGGAAAAACAAAAAAAGCGTTTAAAGTGCTCATCAAGGCGGTTGAGACATTCCCTGAAAACGGCGCCTTACACATGGAATTGGCCCGTATGGCTCAAAAAATGGACTATACTGAGGAAGCCTTTTACCACATGGAGCAAGGACTGCTGTTGGAAGGTGTCCCTCTTGAAGACAAGGTTCCCGTGATGTTGAGCATCTATGAGAACAAAGAAAATCCATCTTTTAAAGCCTTGTTCGATCGTGTTTTTCCAGTACTCGAAACTACTTATGCAGGTCGTATTGAGCTGCTTTTACTTACCGCACAAATTCACATACAGAATGAACGTTGGCACGAGGCTTTAGAAGGGTACCTCATGGCTATTTCAATGAATCCAACAAACTACGCGTTTTACCAAATGGCGTATTCTTTGAGTCAGGAGGTTGGTGATGTAGATGGACAAATTTCTTTGCTTGAACGCATCGAAGAACGCTTTAATACGGATGAAGATGTACTCGAAGGCCTTGTCTTCGAATATTATAAGGTGGGGCGTTGGGGATCTTGTGCTCGTTTAGCGACTGCGCGGGCAGAAATGACACTGGATCCTGAAGTGGCAGGAAATTTATTTGCCCTCGCGGGAACGGCTTGGTTCCAGTTGGATTCCTTTGACTTAGGTACCGTGGCTTATGAAAAAGCATTGGATCAAGAACGTAGCCCTACAACATTAAATAACTATGCGTGGGATTTAGCAACGCACGAACGAAATCTCGAAGTCGCATTGCAATTGACCGTAGAATGTAATGCCTCAGTTGCGCTTGAGCCTACGTTTTTAGATACTTGGGCATGGGTATTGTATAAAATGGGACGGTATACAGAAGCACAGGTTAAAATCGAACTAGCTTTGCAGCTGCTCAAAGAGGCCGATCGCGCCGGCACATATATACATGCCGCGAAGATCGAACAAGCTCTTGGGAATAACGAGAAAGCAAAGTTCTATAGAATGAAAGAGGCCCGCTTAAAATAGATCTAATGCACGATGGACCACGGCATATATTGAGGATTGTGACACCCCTTTTTGTGGGTATAGCTTTAGCTGTGCTCACAGGCTGCGGCGGTCCTTTATCTGTCGAAAAGCCGCTACGAAGGGAAAAGATTAGCGACGGTGTGTCAAGAAAAATAATCGTTGAAGATCGTTTTGCGTGGACACAAAGTTTTACGCGCATCTCAGCTGAAACGCCCGACGGTGAACAACGCTTTCGCGTTCAAGTACGTTCCAAACAAGACAGTATTCTTTGGGCAGCCATTTCCGACGATATGATTGGATTGCGTGTGGGAAAGGCTATTGTAATTAATGATAGTGCGGCCTTTTCTTCTACACTTCTTGGTGTAGAATGGACCGGATCCGCACATGATCTCGCGGGTGTAACTGGTATTGAGATCCCTTTTCAATATCTGAACAGGCTCTTGCGCGGCCAATTAATTGGGACCAATGACGCCATGCGGTATCGATACGACGCCAACGGTGACCACTGGGTTACACAATACGCTATAAGCAGAGGTCGCTCAGTAACGGTGGCTTTAGATAGGGACTTACGGATGAGTTACCTGCTTATTGAAGATCCCTTGGAATCGGTTTTTATTCAATACAAAAACGCAGATGAAGAGACCGGATATCCGTCTGTAATCGAGATAACTATTAAAAGCCAACCGGATTACAAAGTCACCATTGAGGTTACTGAAATCCGCACTGGGGGGCCTTTTAATACACCATTTAGTCTGTGATGAAGAAGCTTTTATTCGTGTTTCTGGTCCTTCTAAATACTGGTTTGCAGGCGCAAACTAAAGAAGAATTACAGCGCCAGAAAGTGTTGCTGCAAGACCAGATTGATCTGGCAAGCGAATTACTTTTGAAGACTAAAAGTACCAAAGAAGCAAGCCTGTCGGAACTTCAAACTTTGAATCAAAAAATTGAGGCGCGCAATAAGCTCATCAGAACGATGGACCGTCAAATTCGTTCGATTGACCGTGAAGTAACGCGCAAAGCTAAAGAGATTAAGGATCTCGAAAGACGTGTCGATTCTTTGAAAAGTGATTATGCGGATCTTATCAAGCTCGCTCAACGTCAACAAAAACCACGCGATCAAATACTCTTTATTCTAAGTTCAAGCAGTTTCGCCCAAGCCGCTAAACGCATGCAATACTTCAAGGATATGGCCGCTTACCGTGAGCGACAGGTACAACAGATTGCCGTTGCCCAGGAAACTTTGGCACGCGAGCGAGAAACACTGATCGCTAAAAAGGCTGAAAAAATTCAAGTCCAAAAAGCCCAAGAAGGAGAAAAATCAGCACTACAAGCGGATGCGCAAATCCAGGAAACGACGGTGCAAAATCTACAGTCAAAAGAATCGACTCTAAAGAAAGATATCGATAAAAAGCAGCGCGAAGCACAGCAATTAGAGCAGCAAATAAAACGCATCATCGCAGAGGAAATGCGTAAAGCTAAAGAACGGGCAGAACGAAGTAGTTTAGAAAATGAAGCTATAGAATTAGGGCTTGTTTCAGGCAAAGATTATTCGAGACGTACCTCGAATAAGGCCTTGAAAAAACTTATTGATAAAACCCGCACAGCAAAAGGATTAGATGTTCGAGATGATGGGCCATCTTTTGCTATGACCCCTGAAGCTAGGGCCCTGGCAAATAATTTTGCCTCAAACAAAGGTGCACTTCCCTGGCCTGTAGAACGTGGAATTATCACTGGAAAATTTGGTAAACATCCGCACCCTATTGTTAAAGGTGTGATTGTGGATAACCCCCATATCGAGATTACGACAGAAGAAAACGCAATAGTTCGCTCGGTATTCGAAGGTGAAGTCAGTTCGGTTGTGCCTATTCCTGGAGCCAATGTAATGGTGCTTGTTCGTCACGGCAATTACTTCACCGTTTACAGCAATCTCATTAATGTCAAGGTGAAAGCCGGCGATATGGTCAGTCTAAAAGAGCCCATTGGGACGGCCTTTACAGATGAAGAAGGGAAGACTATGGTCCAATTAGGCATCTGGAAAGACGCCGATATTCAAGATCCTAATCCGTGGCTCGCAAAATAGAAAACAATGTCAAAAATTTACTACCTCAGCACGTGCGACACTTGTAAGCGAATCATGAATCAATGGCGCCTTGACGGTGTGCAGTTACAAGACATCAAGAACGAACCCATCACTGAAACGCAGATAGATGAAATGGCTGCTTTGGCAGGTTCTACCGAAGCGCTGTTTTCAAAACGTGCGAGGAAATACAAAGAATTAGGTCTTAAAGACAAAACACTAAACGATAGCGATATCCGGGCGCTTATTCTCGAAGAATATACCTTTTTGAAGCGTCCCGTGCTGATCCACGATGGTGCTATTTTCATTGGCAACAGTCCTAAAGTTGTCGCTGCGGCTGCAGCGGCACTTGGATAAACTATGGAGGCGGCCACGAAAAAAACAGTACTCATTGCGCATCTTGCTTTGCTTGGAGTTGCGCTCATTTACGGCGCATCGTTTCTCATCGCAAAAAACGCCATGCAAGGCGCCGTTCCGCCTAGAGCATTTATTCAATTTAGAGTAACCGGAGCTGCCCTTCTGTTTTGGATACTTCTTCCCGTTTCAGGAAATGACCGCCTAAGCAGTATCCCTCGTAAAGACGTGCTAAGGCTACTCATATGTGCTGCATTCGGGGTTACCGCAAACCAGTTGTTTTTCTTCGAAGGATTGAAAATCACTACGCCCGTGAATGCCTCCATCATGATGGTAAGCGGTCCCATAGCGGTGCTCATCGTGGGTGCACTATTAGTGAAAGAACGCATTACCACTGAAAAATTAATTGGAATTTTACTCGGTGCCTTCGGGGCTTTTTGGCTCATCTATTCCGGGAACCAATTTGACCTTAGCGGCCTCTTTGGCAATGATGTTTCGCGTGGAAATGTCTTTGTACTTATTAATGCCACATCCTACGCCACGTATCTCGTCCTTGTCAAACCATTGATGTCAAGGTATAATGCCCTCTTTGTCATTCGATGGGTCTTCACTTTCGGAGTGTTTCTCGTACTGCCATTTGGTGGACCACAAATTCCCGAAATACCCTGGGAGCTATGGAACGGACCTATAATTGGTTCTGTGGTGTTTGTTATTCTCGGTACCACTTTCCTCACGTATTTAGGCAACATCATTGCCCTTAAAACCCTACACCCCGCTACGGTAGGGGCCTACATTTACCTGCAGCCGCTCGTTGCCAGTATACTGAGCTTCTTCTTTGGAGGCGAAAAGTGGAGTATTCACATGCTTTTTGGCGGTGCAGCTATTTTTATTGGGGTTTATTTCGTGAGCTTTTACGGTCGAAAACGCAACGCCTAACGTGGCTTGAGTTTCCTACCTTAGCAGAAATTTTGTTTCCATGATTCAAAGCATGACCGGTTTCGGCAAAGCCATTGGCCAATTTGCTGGTAAAAAAATCACCGTTGAAATCCGCAGTTTAAACAGCAAAGGGCTGGATTTAAATGCGCGCATTGCATCCCTATTCCGTGAAAAAGAATTGGACATCCGCAAGATTGTGGGTGCCGCATTAAACCGCGGTAAAGTCGATATCAATATTTACGCAGAGGTAACCGGTATTGAAAGTGCTTCGAGCATCAATATGGAACTAGCGAAAGCGTACCTCGAACAACTGACTGTTTTAGAACGAGAAGCTGCTACCAAAGGTGATTTGATTGCTGCCGTAATGCGAATGCCTGATGTAATGAGCAGCGGAAAATCGGAAATGAGCGAAGAAGAATGGGCGTTTTTAAAGGGCTTACTCCACGAAGCCATTGCGGCCTTAGTAGAATTTAGAACCCAAGAAGGAGCGTCCATTGCTGTAGATTACGAGGAAAGACTGGCGTCCATTGAAGATGCCATGAAAGGGATCGAGCCCCATGAAGGTGCGCGTTTAGATGCCGTTCGCGAGCGACTTATGAAGGGACTTGAAGGTATTGAGGTGGATTCGAATCGATTCGAACAAGAGGTCGTATTCTACATTGAAAAACTAGATATCAACGAAGAGAAAGTGCGTCTTGCGAATCACATTAAATACTTCCGCGAAACTATGCAGAAGGAAAATACCGGGAAAAAATTGGGCTTTATCGCTCAAGAAATTGGTCGGGAAATCAATACTGTAGGTTCGAAAAGTAACTATGCGCCGATGCAACAATACGTCGTTCAAATGAAAGACGAATTGGAAAAAATCAAAGAACAAATCGGTAATACGCTCTAATCTACGAATACTGCTTATGAGTACTTCAAAAGGTAAACTGATCATCTTTTCTGCACCCTCGGGCAGCGGAAAATCTACGTTGCTGCAGTATCTCATAAAAGAAGTTCCGGGATTCGCTTTTAGTATTAGTGCTACTTCTCGTGCGCCTCGCGGCAAAGAGGAAGATGGAGTGGATTACTACTTCCTTTCTAACGAAGCGTTTCAGCAACGTGTCGCTGAAGAGGCCTTTCTCGAATGGGAAGAAGTCTATCCAGGGATGTCCTACGGAACGCTAAAAAGTGAAGTAGAAAAAAGCTGGAGTGCCGGGAATGCCGTGGGCTTTGATATTGATGTAGTTGGCGGTAAAAATTTAAAGGCGCGCTACGGCGAGCAGGCGCTTGCCTTGTTTATTCAAGCGCCAAGCATAGAGGAATTAGAGCGTCGGCTCATTGCCCGTGGAACCGACAGCAACGAAAAGATCAAACAACGCATTGAAAAAGCTTCTTGGGAAATGGACCAAGCTGTATTCTTTGACCACACCATCATCAACGACGACCTAGATCGAGCGAAAGCGGAAGCCAAAAAATTACTGATTGAATTTTTAGCAACGTAAGATGAAGGGTAAAATCGGCTTATTCTTTGGTACGTTTAACCCCATACATATAGGGCACCTTGCGTTGGCGGAGTTCTTCTACCGCTACACAGAATTGGACCAAATTTGCTTTGTGGTCACACCGCACAATCCCTTCAAGAAAAAATCGAATTTGTTGCCCGATCGTGAGCGATTGCATCTGGTTCATTTGGCTTTAGAGGACCAAGAGGGGATGACGGTAAGTGCTATCGAATTTTCGCTGCCTCAGCCGAATTATACAGCACAAACGTTGGCTTATTTGCGCGAACAACATCCGGAAGCCCAATTTTCGCTCATCATGGGCGAAGACAATCTCCACGGATTACACAAATGGAAAAATGTCGAGAGTATCGTTGAGGCGCATGACATCTTCGTGTACCCTCGTCATGCAATTGAAGTGGTACCCGAAAATCCGCATTTTGAAAAGCACCCTAAAGTGACTTTGGTTCAAGCGCCGCGAATGGAAATAAGTGCAACACTCATTAGGAAGAGCTGTAAAGAGGGAAAACCACTCCGCAACTTGTTGCCTAAAGCAGTTTTTGAGTACATTGAGGGAAGTAATCTCTTCCAATAATTCATGGCCACTTTTATCTCACGTATCGCTCTAGAATTAATCAATGGGCCGGGTGTTTTGCATGAAAAACTGGTGCTTTTGCCCAACCAGCGTGCAGAACTTTTCTTACGTGAAGCGCTGAAGGAGCATATCTCAGATACGGCGCTCTTGCCCATGTTCACTACCGTTGATCAATTCATTGCACAAGCGGCTAATCTAGTTGTGGTCGAGCCTTTGGCTTTAATGGTGCGTCTATTTTCTTGCTATGAACACACCCGTGTACAAGCTTTGCCAAAGGGAACTAGCGAAGGCTTAGGAAGTTTTTTAAACTGGGGCCAAACACTCTTGTCCGATTTTGGAGAAATCGATCGCTACCTCCTCAACCCAGCGCATGTATTGGGCGATTTATACAACGTTCAAAAATTGGCAGAATGGGATTTAGAGCCGGGAGAAGAAACTGCCTTAATGCGTCGGTATTCCGACTTCATCGCACTACTTCCAGCAACGTACGAGGCCTTTACTTCCTCCTTGCTTGAAGATGGTGAAGCCTACAGTGGATTGGCCGCGCGTCACCTCGCGACACACCCAAAGGCTGTTGCTGCTTATCTCAACAAGAACGGTGTTAAGCACGTACTCATTGCGGGTCTAAACGCACTGAATACAGCGGAATTGACCGTTATTCAGTCTGTTCGCGAAGTGTGCCCTACACGAACGCTATGGGATATAGATTCCCATTACTTTAACGATCCGTTGCACGAAGCGGGTCACTTTCTTCGGGGACACGTTCAACGCCAGAAAACATTTGGAAAAGATGTGCCCACAACGAAGGGAGCAGCAAGTGATTGGAAAACGATTTCGAAGCACATCCATCCCGTCGGAGCCAGTCAATATACCGGTCAAGCTAAAGCAGTCGCTGGCGCACTCGAAGACCTTAGGAAATCGGGTATCGCGCCCAAGGACATCGCCGTTATTCTTGCCGACGAATCGCTCTTGAATCCTGTACTAAGTTTCTTACCGGAGGCCTATGATAAAGTAAACATTACAATGGGGTATCCGCTGGATCAAACTGCTTTAGCCGGTACGGTGCGGTTATGGATTTCGGTCATAGAATACGCCTTGAAAAATAAACGCAAAGCGGAAAAATGGACCTTTTACTACCGCTCCTTGTGCGCATTGTTTACCGATCCACTGTTCAACAAATACTGGAGCGGACCGACAGGAGAAAGTCCCCTTGAATGGAATACAGAGATTGTGAAAGCCAACCGAGTATTCACAAGTGCATCCGAATGGGTTCGGCGGTGTTCTGAAGGTTCTGAAAGCTATGCAGGCCTCTTTGAAACACAAGAACCTAAAGGCTGGATTACCGCTTTACAAAACTGGCTGAAGCATGTCGGACGCACAGAGGCACAGGATCCTGTTATTCAAAACACAGCCTACCACATACATACGCTCTTAGCGCAATTAACACGAACACTTACTTTAGAAGTAGATCCGCTAGTACTTTTAAAACTCATCAAACAGCAGCTTCGAAGTGGAACGGTTGATTTCGTGGGTGAACCCCTTGAAGGTCTGCAAATCATGGGAATCCTCGAAAGCAGGACCTTAGATTTCAAACACATTATTCTGTCTGGGGTAAACGAAGGTGTTTTGCCGGCAGGTCGCAAATTTAATTCACTCCTTCCCTACGACATTAAGCGAAATTACGGCCTACCCACCTATGAAGAGAAAGATGCCGTTTATGCCTACCACTTCTACCGGATTCAGCAGCGCTGTCTTTCATCCACCATTACATTCAATACAGACAGTGAAGCCATGGGAGGCGGCGAGCCCAGTCGTTTTTTGGTCCAACTAGAAAACGAATTGCAAAATACCGCATGCAAGGTGCATCCGCGTTCCTTCATTCAAGGACCCGTCGCACCGAATTCCATGGAACAATTGTTCTCAGCGGAAAAAACACCGTCCGTTGTTCAAGCTTTTGAAGCATGGATGGCGCGTGGAATCAGTGCCTCTTCGCTCAATGAACTGACAGCCATGCCGGACCGATTCTATCAAAAACGATTGATTCGTGTCAAAGAAGAGGATGAAGTAGAGGAACAGGTCAGTGCTATGGTCATGGGAAACCTCATTCATAAGGGATTGGAAAAAGTATACGAATCCCATGTGGGTAAACCCCTTAAGAATATTGACGTAGATCAGTGGACAGCGCAGGCGTATGAAGCCGGTTTTAACTACTTAATCGAAGTGGAACGGTACTCAAAAAACGCATTGACTCAGGGGCGAAATTTACTGACCCTTGAGATTTGTAAAAAAATGATCCGCCAATTCTTGCACTACGACGCACGGCGCGCCGCGCAAGGCACCCTCATTTTAAAAGGGGTGGAAACAAAATTGGACTTTGAAATGCAGCACCCTACCTTAAAACTACCCATGAAGTTTAGCGGTGTAGTTGACCGACTAGAAGTGTATGACAATGCCTTCATCATCTGGGATTATAAAAGTGGTGCAATTGGGCCAAGCGACCTCAGCCTAACACGGCTAGACGACCTCTGGACGGGCAATAAGGGAAAGCCCTTACAGATCCTTTTGTACGCCTGGTTGCTCTGGAAAAAGGAACTGGTAACGCAACCTTTCCCTTGGCATTCTGGTATGTTTAAGCTACAGAGTGGACAGCCGGAACATTTGCTTCGCGGTGCAGCACTGGGTAAATCCAATGATATTACCGAAGCACTTCTCAACGACTTCGAGCAGGCGCTCTGTGATTACCTATCAGAGGTACACAGCAATGGATCGCCTTTCCTAGAGATACCCAGGTATGAATTCAATTAATCGGCGACCATGACTCCACTACAACACATACCCACTGCAGAAGATTTAAAAGCAGCGCAGGATCGAATCGCTCCTTACATTCATAGAACCCCTGTTTTTCATTCTCAGAAATTTAATGACCGTGTGGAAAGCCACTGCGTATTCAAAGGCGAACACCTGCAGAAAACAGGCGCCTTCAAAGCTCGAGGCGCCATGAATGCTGTACTGGTCCATAAAGAACATGCAAAGGGAAGAGGATTTGTAACGCACAGCTCCGGCAATCACGGCGCCGCCTTGGCTTGGGCTGCAGCAAATATTGGTGAGAAAGCCCACATCATTATGCCCAGCAATGCCCCGAAGGCGAAAATTGAAGCTGTACGGAGCTATGGTGGAATCATCGAATTCTGCGCCCCTACTTTAGCTGCGCGTGAGCAGACAGCGAAAGCGGTGGAAGAAAAAGAGGGCGCTTTTTTCATACACCCTTACGACAACTATGATATTATCGCTGGACAGGCCACGGCAACAATGGAATTGCTCGATGAACATCCCGATCTAGAATACCTCTTTGTGCCTGTTGGCGGCGGAGGCTTATTATCCGGGGCAGCTCTTGCAAATGCCTACTTTGGCTCAGCGAAACTCATAGGGTGTGAACCCACAAATGCTTCGGACGCACACGAGAGTTTTTACAGCGGACAATGGGTTCCTGTGACAACTGCCAACACCATTGCCGATGGATTGAAAACCTCATTAGGGAAGCGAAATTTTCCTATTATTCAAGCCCATGTCGATGAAATTTTGCTGGTTACGGAAGCGGAAATTACGGAAGCTTGGCACTTCGTTTTGGCGCGATTGAAACAATTCATTGAGCCTAGTGCCGCAACCGGAGTGGCAGCATGTCTAAAGAAATCGGCACGAGGAAAAATGGGAATTATACTTTGCGGAGGTAATATGGATACCCAGAAATGGGCACTACGATAAGTTTAGAGCCACTAGGATAAGTCTATTTGCGATACGCTGAGTAAATTCACGTAGGTTTATATAACCAATCAATAAACCTAGGAGCTACTCCTGCAGAGGCATCGTCAACACGACGGTGCCTTTTTCTTTTTGAAAAGAGGTCGTAACCGTCCAATCTTTTGGTTTTTTACTTCTCGAACGGTTAAAGGAAATGCGGTCTTGTATTAATGCAAGTCCATGCCCAGTACCTCCTTGTCCGCTGTATTCACCGTATCCCGAATCTTCTACCTTTAAAGTGAGTAGATCTTCTCCAGAAAGATGCGCCTCTACGTGAATAGTCGGTGCCTTACTTTCCTCATGACCGGCGTATTTAAAGCTGTTTTCAACAAGGGGTTGAAGCAAACCCGTAGGAATACGCACTCTGAGCAGCTCTTTCGGAACATCAATGGACACTTCGACACGCGCATACGATCCTTTTTTCTGTAGCGCGATATAGGCATGTAATTGCTTTATAACGGAACCCAGTTCTATGGTCTGATCGTTTTGTTCTTCTAGAAGGGAACGCAAAAATTGGCCCAAGTCAGATAAATATTCCTGAGCTTGTTCAATAAGCTCTTGGTTCAGAAAAGCGCTAACATTGTTTAATTGGTTAAAGAGGAAATGAGGACGAATTGTATTCTTGTAATTCTCTAAAGCCAATTCCGCCTCTTGCTGACTCAGTTTTGCTCGAGCCGTCATGATTCGACTGCGGTAGTTTACAACTAATCCTATCAATACCACCACAAATAAAATCACGGTAGCACTCAAGGCTATTTTCCGCAACCTTACCTCGCGTTGGTATCCATAAATTTCAGTCTGTCCTCGGGCAAGCTCAAAGGCTAAAAACTTACTCTGACCTTCATCTACCTCGGCGAGGGCTCTTTTATTCGCATCTACCTCAGCTTTAAGTGCCATTTCCTTCGTCTCGTCCAGCAATCCGTAATCCGTCAATTTTTCCCTTGATTTCGCCTCCAAGGACCAAAATCCTTTGTCCTGTGCAAAACGAATACAGCGCGCCAAAGCGGGTTGGTCCAAGGCATTTAAATTCAAAGCTCTGAAGTATATGTTCTTTTTATCTACATCGGGAATCGTTCTGTCAATCAGTTCTAGCGCGAGTGTGATCAGGGTGTCAACAGCCGTAGAATCGCGACCTAGCTTCTGCAAAGCCTCTGCACGTACTGCATAGGCTTCACTGGGGTTGATTCCACCATCAATTTGACGACATATGGCCAAAACAGAATCGCTGTAGGTCAAGACTTCTTCATAACGTCCGTAATCCAATAGATAGGTAGTGTAATTTCCTGCTGCTGTAGCCCATCCTTTTAGATTACCTGCACGAAGACGCATGGTCTCTTCTGAAATCGCTAATATTTCTTCACCGGCGCCTAATGACCAATAAGCGTGTGCCTTAAGCAATAAGATTCGTTTGATTCCCTCGCTATTGTCTGTGGAGCGAAAAAGAACTTCTGCTCTTTCTAAATAGGTTAAGGCTTCAAAATTCACTCCTTTTCGTATGATCTCGCGTGAAACAAAATACGATCCCCAAGCTTCCTCTGTCTTATCATCACTCGCTAACAAGTCAGTCACTAATGCATCTGTAGCAGCAGATTCCTGATGCACATCGAAAGCCTCACGAACCGATGTTGGCACCTCCGTTTGTTCCGTTTGTGAGCACCCTAACCAGAGTATCGAAAGCGTTGCTATGAAAAGAAACTTATGCATCGCTACCTAAGGCTTTTAAACGGGCCTTCGCGGCATCCAGTTGTGTTCCATCAGTGAGAACGATATGAGCTGGATTACCAGGCTGGATTGAAGCAATCAAAGCCCGTTGCACTACTATGCTTTTGTGGATACGAACAAACCCATCGCTAAGCACGTCCGTGAAACTTTTCAAGGTTCGCGCCATAAGGTGGTGTTCACCGTTCGTCAGTACTACCTCTGTATAATTTCGTTGCCCACGAAGAAACGCGATGTCAACCTCTGGCAACTCACGAAACGTACCTTTTAAGAGTAGTTTTATCTTTTGTTCCTGTTGCACCTTGACAGGAACAAGAGCTTCCACTTTTGCCAGGGCTTGCTGTAAACGCTTCGGAGTGATCGGTTTTAGGATGTAATCAATGGCGGTTTCAAACGCCTCTAAACTATAATGAGAGTGCGCCGTGACGAATACTATATTCCCCACATCGGGCTGTATTCTTCTCGCGATATCGAGTCCCATGGCATGAGGCATCTCCATATCCAAAAAAACCAATTCGGGAGCGTTGTTTTCGCACCACAACTCAAATTCTCTGTACTGGGTAAATCCCTTCACCTCTGCTTGTGGCAACAATTTTTCCAATTGAAAAACCATTCCCCGTACAGCGATAATTTCATCGTCTAAAACTCCTATGTGGCGGACGGTTTTCATTTTTGATAGCCGCTAAGCATTCGAGCGACATACTTTCCTATAATGTCAAATTCTAAATTGATTCGATCGCCCACCTTTATATGATGAAATACCGTATGCTCATATGTGTAGGGGATGATGGCAACACTGAAACCTCCGTCTATGGAGTCCACTACTGTAAGTGATGTTCCATTTACCGTAATGGACCCTTTTTCTACCGTAACATTACCTAATGAAGGGTCGTAAGCAAATGAAAAAATCCACGATCCATCTTCTTCGGTAATGGAAGTACAATGGCCAATTTGATCCACATGCCCCTGAACAATGTGTCCGTCTAAACGCGCGCCCATCGTCATGCAACGCTCTAGATTAATAGGGTCGTCTTCCTTTAAGTCCCCGATAGCAGTCTTTGCGATGGTCTCCTCAATAGCCGTCACGCGGTACGTTCGGTCACCAAAGATTTCTACCACGGTCAAGCAAATGCCATTATGGGCAACGCTTTGGTCAATTTTTAAATCGCTTGCGAGATCTGAATTCACATATAACTCAAGGTTTCCGCCGTTCTTTTCGACCTTAGCAACCTTGCCTAATTTTTCAATAATTCCAGTAAACATGAAGGGTTCTTTGTGGTTGGTTAAAATAGTACATTTGACACTAAATGAATGACATAATGAAAATCACAACATACACTCCTGATTACAATGGCAGCACCGCTATTGTTTATGCCGAAACAAAAGAACTTTCTCAACATTTAAACCAGACACAACTCGATCGCGTTCGTGCACTGGGCGAAAAGTTTGAAGAAAAATGGCTTGAGGTTCAAGCAGGCACAGATACTGCTTGGGTGTATAAGATTGGAAAATCTGTAGATGCTGATGCACGCGCAGAAAAAATGCGTCAAGCTGGTAATAAATTGGTCCTCAAGGCAAATGCCGCATACCTTGACCGTATTGCAATTTTGGGCGCACACGTACCGCATGTAGCAGAAGGAGCCATTCTAGGTAATTACCAATTCCTCCGCTACTTCTCAGACAGCCATAAGCGTAAAAATTCAATGGCCCAGTTGTTCGTTTCAAAAGAAGATGAACAAACCCTTGCTCCCATTGCTACAGCAACAATGGGTGCGCTTTTTGCGCGTGAATTGGTTAATACACCAGTTATTGATTTAACCGCAACAGACCTCGCAAACCAAGCAAAAGAGGCCAGCAAACGTCATGGTTTTTCGATAGAAGTCCTAGAGAAAAAACAAATCGAAAGCCTAAAGATGGGCGGATTATTAGCTGTGAATTACGGCTCTCCTGAACCTCCTGTGTTTATCATCATGGAGCACAAGCCTAAAAATGCAACCAACGAAAAACCGCTAGTTTTAGTCGGTAAAGGAGTAGTCTATGATACTGGTGGTTTGAGCCTCAAGCCGTCCAACTACATGGACGATATGAAATCTGATATGGGAGGCGCTGCTGCAGTCATTGGAGCAATGAGCGCCGCAGCAGAAGCTAATCTTCCAGTACACATTATAGGTCTTGTCCCCGCTACCGATAACCGCCCCGGAGGCAACGCAGTTACACCCGGCGATGTTATTACCATTTCAGACGGAACCAGCGTGGAAGTCATGAATACCGATGCTGAAGGCCGATTAATTTTATCTGACGCCTTGGTGTATGCAAAGCGCTACAATCCGGAATTAGTAATCGATCTCGCTACATTGACTGGAGCCGCCGCAAGATCTATAGGTCGCTATGCCATTGTTGGTATGGGTAATGCGCCGAAAGAACGTATGCTCGCGCTTCAAGAAAGTGGGTACCGCACGCACGAACGCGTCGTTGAATTTCCGTTCTGGGATGAATACAAGGACTTGTTAAAAAGCCCCATTGCAGACATGAAAAATATTGGTGGCGCTGAAGCAGGAGCCATTACAGCCGGTAAATTCTTAGAGCACTTCACTGATTATCCTTACATTCACTTAGATATCGCTGGGCCCGCATTTTTAAAATCGCGAGCCGGCTACCAAGTCGAGGGCGGAACCGGTATCGGGGTCCGTTTACTTTTTGACTTCATAAACAACCTGAAGTAACACTATGAGTGACGCTAAAGAAAATACGCCGAACAAATCAAATGCACCAGAAGGCCAGAATAAAGAGGGCAATGCAAGACGACGAAGTCGTGGCGGAAGAAATAAAAACCGTAATCGCGGTAAAAAAGAGGGGGAAACTAAAGACGGGGTAGAGGCGCAGTCTAAACCAGCAAAGGCAGCAGAAAATGGCCCAAAAGAAGAAGGTAACGGAGGAAATCGAAACAACCGTGGACGCAATCGAAACAACCGGAATAAACGCCGTGAAGGAAAAGATGTAAAAGCAGCTCCGGTAAGCGAGGAAATCCAAACGGAATACGACTTACAAAACGACCTCTACGATATTGATTTCTCTAGTTCATCGACTACCGCGGTTTACGAGGAAACCGTGCTTGAAAAGCCTGTAATCGGGATCACTTGTGGTGATCTTAACGGCATAGGAATGGAGGTCATCATTACGATGCTAGAAGATACCCGACTCACTGAGTTGTGTACACCCGTAGTTTTTGCTTCGAGTAAATTAGCCTCCTACCATAGAAATGCCATCGATAAACGCGATTTTCAATTCCGTTTGTGCGATACTATTGAAGACATCAAAGAAGGTGCGAATAATCTCGTGCTGAGCTGGGACGACAATGTAGAAATCACGCTTGGTTTACCTACTAACGTAAGTGGTACATATGCTTTAAAAAGTATTGATGCAGCCATTGAAGCCGCTAAAAACGGCAAAATTCACGCCTTGCTTACTGCACCCATCAACAAACACAATATCGCTGAGAGCGTTGAAGGTTTCTCGGGTCATACGGGCTACCTGGCAAAAGAATTCGGCAATGAAGTGCTCATGATTCTGGCTTCGGATAAATTAAAAGTGGCTACAGTGACGGGGCACGTGCCTATTTCTAAAGTAGCGGAAGGAATTACCGAGGCTTCCATTAACCAGGCTATAGCACTGCTTGCCCAAAGCCTTGAACGAGACTTTGGCATTGTAAAGCCGCGGATTGCCGTACTAGGCCTAAATCCGCATGCTGGTGAAATGGGAACTATTGGAAGCGAAGAAAAAGACGTCATTCGACCGGCAATTGAAAATGCACAAACTAAAAATACCATAGTCAAAGGCCCTTTCCCTGCTGACGGATTCTTTGGACAAGGCTATGAATCAAAATTTGATGCCGTTTTGGGGATGTACCATGACCAGGTATTGGTTCCTTTCAAATCATTAGCCATGGGAAGTGGAACAAATTTTACTGCAGGTCTAGAAGTAGTTCGTGCCTCTCCTGATCATGGGACCGCCATGCACCTTGCCGGTAAAGGCAAGGCTGATGCGACTTCAATGAGAAATGCGTTGTATACAGCGATCGATGTTTATCATGCTAGAAAGGGTTACGATGAAATGACAAAAGATCCGCTAAAAAAACAAAAAGAGAAGAGTTAGAAGTTTTCAACAATTTCAATATCTTTGCCCGCTCATTCAGTGATACTTGACTTGTGAAAAAACGCGATTTTGACATTGCCTTTAGAGGCTTAGCGTTAGGACAACACGAGTTCCAGTATGATTTGAATGATACGTTCTTTACGCTCTTTGAATATTCAGAATACCGTGGCTTACGCGGCACGACTGAGCTAAAAATGTTGAAAAGTGAAACTGTTCTAGATTTAGAATTGCATTTCGCCGGAAGCATTGAGGCGCCCTGTGACATTACTAATGAAATGTACACACAGGAGCTGAAAAATAGCTTTGTAATGCAAATTAAGTTCGGCGATGAGTACAATGATGAAAATGAGGAACTCCTCATTTTGCCACACGGCAACTACCAGTTTAACGCAGCTCAGATGATCTACGAATTGGTGGTGCTCAGTATTCCATCGAAGCTCTTAGGCCCGAATGCCGGTAACGGTCTTGAAGATTTGATTGAAGAGGAAGAAGACGAAACAGAAGAAAAGACAGATCCTAGATGGGATCAACTAAAAAACTTGTTGAATAAATAATTAAGTAGAGATGGCACATCCTAAACGCAGACAGTCGAGCACGAGAAGAGACAAGCGTAGAACACACTACAAGGCAGCTGATCAGCAATTGGCTATCTGCCCAACCACTGGTGAGGCCCACCTGTACCACCGCGCGCATTGGCACGAAGGTAAGTTGTACTACAAGGGTAAGGTAGTTATGGAAAAGGCTTAAGCCATTCTATAAAACATTGATTGTTAAAAAAGTAGCTCAGATATGGGCTACTTTTTCTTTTTTAAACCCCTTTAAGTGTTCCACACGGGCTATTTTAGCCCCCTACAACTGAAGAAACCATGAAAGCAGCAATCACCGCTATCGGCGGATACGTTCCAGAATATGTGTTGACCAACGAAGAATTGGCGACCATGGTCGAAACCAATGACGAGTGGATTACTACTCGCACAGGCATCAAGGAACGACGCATATTAAAGCCTGAAGAAGGAATGGGTGCATCGTACCTCGCTATCAAGGCTGTTGAGGCCATGAAAAACGAATATGGTGTTACCGTTGACGATGTAGATCTCGTTATACTCGCCTCCGTGACACCGGATATGCCTGTTGCTATCACCTCAGCATACATCGCTCAAGAAATTGGTGCAACAAATGCCTATGCATTCGACCTGCAAGCAGCTTGTTCGTCTTTCCTTTATGCTGTTAGTAACGCTGCTGCATACATTGAAAGCGGTAAATACAAAAAAGTTCTAGTCGTTGGATCGGATGTAATGTCTTCTATTGTTGACTATACTGACCGTACGACGTGTATTCTTTTTGGTGACGGTTGTGGCGTAGTGCTGATGGAACCTAACCACGAAGACCTCGGTGTTCAAGATGAAATTCTTAGAACAGATGCAACAGGACGCGATTTCCTCCGCATTGAGGCCGGAGGTTCTTTCCTTCCTCCTTCGCACGAGACTATCGATAAGAAACAACATGCTATTCGTCAAGAAGGACAGAGCGTTTTCCGTTTTGCCGTGAGCCGTATGGCAGACACTTCGGCAGAATTACTCGAAAAAAACAATCTGACAGGTGAAGATGTCGCCTACTTAATTCCACATCAAGCCAACCTAAGAATTATCGATGCTACTGCGCGTCGTATGGAACTGACTAAAGAAAAGGTAGTCATCAACATTCAAAATTACGGCAATACCACATCGGCTACTATCCCGCTGGGACTTTGGGATTACAAGGACAAATTCAAGAAAGGAGATAACATCTTCTTCGCTGCATTTGGTGGTGGATTTACCTGGGGCGCCATGTGGGTTAAATGGGCCATTGATAAAAAATAACTCGTAACTTCATATTCCTAAATACATTTAAAAATGGACTTGAAAGAAATCCAGGCGCTCATCAAATTTGTCGCCAAAAGTGGTGCTCAAGAAGTGAGCTTAGAAACAGAAGATTTCAAGATTAACATTAAAACAGGCCCTGATGCTAGTGAACAGCCTACGATCATACAGGCCGTTGCACCGCAACAAATGCCTGCTGTAGCTGGAGCACCAGCACCAGCTGCACCAGCACCTGTTGAAGCGGCACCAGCGGCGCCTGCACCAGCAGAAGCTGACGAAAACGCAAACTACATCACTATCAATTCTCCAATGATCGGAACATTCTACCGTACGCCATCACCAGATCAAGATGCGTTCGTAAAAGTGGGCGATTCGATCAAGCCGGGCGATGTACTTTGTATCGTCGAAGCCATGAAGCTTTTCAATGAAATCGAGAGTGAAATCAGCGGTAAGATTGTTAAGATTCTTGCAGACGATCAAACTCCAATAGAATACGACCAGCCATTGTTTTTGGTTGATCCTTCTTAATTCAGTTTAAACCTACAAGGTTATGTTTAAGAAAGTACTCATTGCCAACCGTGGTGAGATTGCCCTTCGCGTTATTCGTACGTGTAAAGAAATGGGTATCAAAACGGTTGCTGTTTATTCAAAAGCAGATGCTGATTCCCTGCACGTTCGCTTTGCCGACGAAGCAGTTTGTATCGGGCCTGCTGCATCATCTGAAAGCTACTTAAGTATTCCTAACATTATTGCCGCTGCAGAAATTACGAATGCGGATGCCATTCACCCAGGCTATGGATTCTTAAGTGAAAACGCGAAATTCTCGAGAATTTGTGCAGAGCACGGTATCAAATTTATTGGTGCGACTGGAGAGCAAATCGATAAGATGGGAGATAAAGCTACGGCTAAGGAAACCATGAAACTGGCAGGCGTACCATGTGTGCCGGGTTCTGAGGGTATTCTTGATTCCCTTGAGCATGCGCGCAAAACAGCAAAGAAAATAGGCTACCCAGTGATGATGAAGGCTACCGCAGGCGGTGGCGGTAAGGGTATGCGCGCAATTTTTGAAGAAAGTGAGCTAGAGGGTGCTTGGAAAAGTGCACGAAGAGAATCTGCTGCTGCCTTTGGTAACGACGGTATGTATATGGAGAAACTCATTCTAGAGCCACGTCACATCGAAATCCAAGTGATCGGTGATAGTTATGGTAAAGCCTGTCATTTGTCTGAGCGCGATTGTTCCGTACAGCGTCGTCATCAGAAATTGGTAGAGGAGACGCCTTCGCCATTCATGACAGATAAACTCCGTAAAAAAATGGGGGATGCAGCGGTTAAGGCTGCAGAATTCATTGCCTACGAAGGAGCCGGAACGGTTGAGTTTTTAGTTGATAAAGACCGAAACTTCTACTTCATGGAAATGAATACACGTATTCAAGTTGAACACCCAATCACAGAACAAGTGGTAGGCTTTGATTTGATTCGTGAGCAAATCAAAGTTGCTGCCGGGGAAAAAATATCCGGCAAAAACTACTTCCCGGAAATGCACAGTATTGAAGTTCGTATTAATGCTGAAGACGCTTTTAATGACTTCCGTCCATCGCCAGGAATGATTGCTTCGTTCCATGCGCCAGGGGGCCATGGAGTACGTTTAGATACGCATTGTTACAGCGGCTATATGATTCCACCGTTTTACGATTCAATGATTGCTAAACTGATTGTGACTGCACGCACACGTGATGAGGCTATTGATAAGCTTGAGCGCGCCTTAGGTGAATTCGTTATTGAAGGTGTGAAAACGACTATTCCATTCCACCAACAATTATTACAAAACGAAGACTTCCGTAGAGGTGTTTACACCACGAAATTCATGGAAGATTTCGAATTGGTCGAATAAGAGCTCTAGACAAGATTGTAAAAAAAGCCCGGCGCGTTGCGCCGGGCTTTTTTCTTCCCTCCAATTTTTATTTCCGGTTAAAATAGTTTCCTCGGAGCATGACAATATGGAGTTCCTCCCTTGTTGTCGTAGTAATCTTGGTGGTAGTTTTCGGCTGAATAAAAGGTTGCTGACGGTAAAACCTCAGTGGCAACATCATAGCCTTTAATTTCTAGCAGACCGATGAGTTTTTCGGTGACCTCACGTTGTGCCTGATCCTGAAAAAATACCGCACTACGGTACTGTGGGCCTATATCAGGCCCCTGACCATTGCGTTGGGTGGGGTCGTGCGTTTCAAAAAATACACGTGCGATCTCTTCAAACGAAACCTGCTGCGGATCAAAAACAACATGTACGGCTTCATAGTGACCCGTGCGCTTACTGCAGACCTCACGATAAGTAGGGTTCTTGACTAATCCACCCGTATATCCACAAGTCGTTGCAAGCACACCTGGGATTTTTTGCAAATAAAATTCTGTGCCCCAAAAACATCCCGATGCCAAGACCGCTACTTCTTGTCCTTCTTCGGGTGCCGGAATGGTGGCCATCGCATATGCGTCGCTCATTTTCTTGTTGGTTTGGGCCGTACAGCTCGCTAGAAAAGCGAACAGGGCCATTGCTATTGCTTTAATTCTCATACCTAAGTAACGCAAAAATGACAAAGGTGGTTCTGCTGAAATACGATCGACTTAAAAATTATCCGATGAATCCTTTTTTAAGCAAAACTTCAGCAATCTGCACGGTATTCGTAGCGGCTCCCTTACGAAGATTGTCGCTAACAATCCAAAGATTCAGGGCGTGCTGCGTGGTGAAATCGCGGCGCAACCGGCCTACAAATACATCGTCCTTCCCCTCCGCCATCAGTGGCATTGGGTACGTATTGAATTCAGGGCGGTCCTGAAGGGTAATACCTGGAGTGTCATTTAAGATTTTTCGCACCGCTTCTAAACTGAATTCACGATCAAATTCCACGTTCACACTTTCACTGTGTCCGCCCTGTACCGGAACACGAACCGCCGTAGCTGAAAGCTTAATGCCTGCATCACCAATGATTTTAACCGTTTCTTGGGTCATCTTCATTTCCTCTTTTGTGTAATCGTTCTCGAGGAAAATGTCGCAATGCGGAATGCAGTTGCGGTCAATCTTATAGGGATAAACCATTTGTGGGTCTTCGCCATTACGCTCCCCCTCGAGCTGATCAACAGCCGCTTTACCCGTTCCAGTAACACTTTGGTACGTGCTAACTATAACACGCTTCGCCCCAAAAGCTTGGTGCAACGGGTGCAGTGCCATGACTAATTGAATGGTTGAACAATTGGGATTTGCGATTATCCAGTCTTCCGCGGTTACTTCATTCCCATTGATTTCTGGTACTAACAACTTTTTATCGGGATCCATCCGCCATGCACTGGAATTGTCAACGACACGCGTTCCGGCAGCGGCAAATTTTGGTGCCCACTCTAGTGAAATCTCGCCTCCAGCGGAGAACAGTGCTAGATCAGGTACGGCAGTAACAGCAGCCTCTAAGCTTTGAATAGTCCAATCCCGACCACCAAAAGCAACCGATTTCCCCACGCTGCGCTCTGATGCCACAGGAATGAGTTCCGTGACCGGGAAGCTGCGCTCTGCCAATACTTTCAAAATAATCTGGCCAACCATTCCAGTGGCGCCAACAACTGCAATTCTCATAAAAATTGACTTAACTTATATAGTACCCCGCAAAGCTACTTCTAAACTGCCTTATGTTCACCGACTTGTTTCGTAGTGCACTGACGCTCTGTTTTTGCCTCATTTTTAACGCGGCCACGGGCCAGTTTCACCAACTTTTAGACTCTTTAACCGCCCCAAACCTAGACTGGGAAGGCGATACCGCTTGGATGCAATTTTCATCAGATGGGTTGCGGAGCGCCGCGCCTACTGCGGGTTCTTTGGAATGGCGTCGTGAGAGTCGCGCTGCTATCCACGGAAATTGGAGCCTTAAAATGCGCATGGACTTCAATCCATCCACCGCTAATTTTTGCAGCTTTAGATTCATCGAATCGGACCTTAGTCATTACGCCATTCAACTCTCCGGGTCCAGCGGTGATGATCTTTCTTTAATCCTACAAACACCAGAAAGAGATAGTGTTCTCGCTGCGGTTTCAGGCTACGTCAACCGGAATGACGTCGTCGTTGCACTTCGAATTGAACGAGACAGCAACTACACTTTTCACGTGTACGATGCAGACACGCTATTATTCAGCGCCAGCGACAGTACGATTCGTTCCTCAAAAAGTCTCAGCCTACAATGTACCTATACCTCTAGTCGCGTGGATAAATTCTTTTTTTCAACACTGAGAGCAGAAGGCTATGCTTTTCGTGATACCATCGCACCGAAATTGCAAAATATTGATGTTTTATCGCCTCAACAACTCAGGCTTAATTGGTCCGAAACCACCTTACCTGCGCCCGGAAGTCTAAATGGTATCATTTTACGTTCGCCGCAAGGAATACCTGTGGATAGTTCATTTTATCCGTACCTCGGCCCATCGTATTGGGACGTGTTCTTCGATCGGCCCATTCCCCTGGGTCGATGGTCTATAGAAGTTCCCCTAGCTATTGACACGGCAGGTAATCTTACTTTTTTTGCTACAGACTCTGTGCTGCTTAGCTATCCTGATCGCCAAAGCGTACAGATTATCGGCATCCACCAAATTGAAGGAAACGACGGTGATTTTTTTATTGCCTACAGTCCCGTTCCCATGCCCGAAGCACAGTTAGAGCTTATCACACGGAGTGGAATAAAAAAAACCATTCCTTGTCCCCTGGATTCTGGAACAATTCGCTACGGAAATGGTCAAAGCGTACGCGTCCTTCCTGGATTTTCTCTGCCCAACGAAGGAGTGCTCGTCCTAAGAAACGAAGGCATCCCTGTTGCCGTTCAACCCTATGACTTTCCGTATGCTCCGCATCAGTCTTTTGGTGATTTTATACTGCGAGCCGATTCCATGTCCTATACCAATACCCAGTGGCGTGTCGTTCCCACGACTGATCACATTTCCGGACCAATCCCGACTAAAAAGCTTCCTAAAAACCCACCCAATGGTCTTTTTGGGGATGAAAACGGTACCAACTATGTTCAATTTTCCCATTCGCTCTATTCCTACCTCCACCTACTCTCACCACAGTTGCAAGCACAATGGACAACCGATGCGCCCTTCCTACTTCCCATTATACAGGCGGCGCTCCCACCACTACTGGGAGATTCAAGCCTGCACCTTTTGCCTGCTGAATTTCCAGATTCAGGAAAGGTATTCTTCAATGAAGTCCATGCCGCTCCGGACCAATTAGAAGAATTTATAGAATTGGCTTCTACCAGCCACCGACCCATTCGCGTTGACCCACTGCGCCTTCTAAAAACGACTGCCGCTGGAACTTCGGCATACCCATTTTACGATGCCCTGCCTGCGTTTTGTGCGCTACAACTACCCCTTTTTCCATTGCTCGCACCACACCAACTTCGTGCCTTTTCAAGCCCTACATCTTTGCCGAACGATACGACCACACTACTCCTACAAGGGACAGGTGCACAAACCTTTGACGAGATGACTTACAGCCCATGGGTAGCGCCGCTCGAACACCGAAGCTGGGAACGCATCTCCCTACAAAGTCCGGGGTACGCTCCCTCCAACTGGGCACCCCATCATGCACGTTGGTGCTGCCCTTCAGAAGCTTCACCGGATGCACCCAACAGCGTCGCTTCCGCTAAGCCCGGGGTTCCACTAAGTGCGGGTCTTAAACGCTCTCATCTCAGCTTTGATCTCAACCATTACCTGCCTTCAACCGAATTGTGGGTATCCATGGCGGCCGGAGACCTCCTCTCTATTCGGCTTTTAGATCGTTCCGGCCGCCCCATTACCCAGTGGCATTCCATGGAAGGAATCGCAGGAAACAACCCTATCGGAATAGGCCCTTATCTATGGGATGAAAAACACTTATCCACTGGGATTTATTCCATTCAAATCCAACTAAAGAATGCTTCATCACAACAGCTTAAAAACCTACCCATATCGATCTACAATCCTTAAATTGCGCCCCAAGGAAAGAGCAGAAAAAACATACAGGCGCGTCTTTTTAATGCACAATATCCTCGCAAATAGTGCAGCAACATCTGGATGGATCGCATTGGGCTTCCCAGTCGCTTATTCAACCAAAAGCACGTACCTTTGCTAAAATTATTTTAAGCCAATTGCTATGAAATTCGGTGTAATCACCTTCCCAGGGTCGAACTGTGACCACGATATGATGTATGTACTCGGAACCATTATGGGACACGATACGGTCAATTTATGGCACAAAGACACGGATCTTCAAGGAGTGGATTGTGTAGTATTGCCGGGCGGCTTCTCTTATGGAGATTACCTGCGTTCAGGTGCCATCGCAAAGATGAGTCCTATCATGGGTAGCGTGATTGAGTTTGCAAACAATGGCGGTTACGTTTTAGGTGTATGTAATGGGTTCCAGATTCTTACGGAAAGTGGTTTGTTGCCTGGGGCGCTTCGTCACAACGACAGCCACAAGTTTATTTGTAAAAACGTATACATCAAACCCGTTTCTAAATCGGCCGGTATTAGCGCAGATCTAGACCACACGCGCGGTTATAAAATTCCTATCGCCCATGGGGAGGGAAACTATTACTGTTCAGCGGAAACGTTGGCTGAATTAAAAGCCAACGATCAAATCCTTTTCCAATACAGCACTGCAGAAGGAGAAGTTGGCCCTGCCGTTAACCCTAACGGTGCGCTAGAGAATATTGCGGGGGTTTCTAATGCGGCTAAAAACGTTTTTGGCATGATGCCTCATCCGGAGCGCGCAGCAGACTCAGAGCTTAAAAATGAAGACGGGTTGGAATTGTTCAAAAGCATGATTGCACATATGGTTGTTGCGTAATAGCAAGCCTTTTACATATAAAAAAGCCCCGAAGCGAATGCTTCGGGGCTTTCCATTTTATCTCATTCTATACTTACTGCAATACAATCGCTTCATTTGCTACACCGGCATCGGTAATAATCTGAAGCACATAAGTTCCACGCGCCCAATCTTGCACATCTAACTGAACTTCTCCATGCACTCGGCCAGAATATACCAAGCGACCCGAAGCATCTAATAAGCGTACATCTGCAGCTCCCTCAACGCGAAGAGTCAATACTTTTTGTACCGGGTTTGGATATACGCTCCAACCTGAAGTCAAAGCTTCGCCTAGACCGATATTCATAACGCTGTACGCATCTGACACGTTAGAACACTGAATATTTGAGAATATTCGAACGTAATAATCTCCATTCGATTGTGGCAAGAAGGTCGATCCGTTCGCCCCACTTATTGGGTCCATGTTTGCGTCCAGCCATTCATAAGTAAAGGTTCCCGCAGGCGTAGTTGCCTCGAGCTCACCAGTGGTGTTCTGAGAAACCGTTGGCTTACCGGGTGCCGGTTGTACACTAATTGCACGTTGTTTTGTCCGCGAGCAACCTGTAGTAACATCCGTGTAGGTATAATAGACCCAATGCGAACCAACTCCCGCCGTTACAGGATAAATGCTATCATTGACTATACCCAAACCGCTGTACACACCGCCTGAAGGCTGGCCGCCCGAAAGAAGTTGCGGCCCATCCAATTCACAAACATAACCTTGTGAACCAAGTGTTACAGCCGGAAGACTGTTTACAGATAAGATAATTGAGTCGGCTACTACAGGATTGGCAACACAATCATCTGCACTCATCATTTCTACTTTAAGTACATCGTTGTTTGCGAAAGTACCTCCAAACGTGAATGTATTGCTTGCGACAACGGAACCGTTCAAGATCCAATTTATTGTTGGATTCAATCCACCATTAGTTGGTGTGGCCGTAAATGTAGCACTATCTCCACTACACAATGTAGAAGATGCTGAACTAGTAAGTACAATTCCCGCTGAAGGCGCATTGATGATGTTGACATAGTTAGACAGTACAACAGAGTCTACTCCCGCTGCATTAGCCACTACCAACTTAACATCGTATGTACCTGAAGTCGCATAAGTCACCGATGGATTCGCAGAAGTGCTTGTGCTTGGTGTTCCGCCTTGGAAAGACCACAAGCGCGACGCTGCAGACGGTGCAGTATAATCATAGAATTGTAATGTCTTCCCTGTACAACCAGCCGTATCACCCGTGAAAGCGGCAACAGGAGGTAATTGAGCTTGGCCTGAAATATTAATATTATCTAAATATATATTATTACCATAGCCATTGACCGCAACAAACTTAACCCGAACCCCAGCGGAACCGCTGTATGCGTCTAAATCAATAGTCGGACAGGTTACGGAAGAAGAACCGTGACACCAATAGGTTGAATCTGCAGGTGCAAAAGCAGAAGTCACTGCCCCAGCTGTAGTGAAACTGGCATCTGAACCGTCGTAAGCCGCCACTAAATCCCAAGTTGACCCACAATCGTCACTCGCGTAAACCTTTAAACTATCCTTATATCCGCTCGAATAATACGCTGAGGCATATTCAAATTCCAGATTAATCAAAGTATCGTTCGTAAAGTCAAACGCAGGACTGATCAACTCATCCACAGCGCCTGTTGCGCTGTATGAATAATGGTTTATCGTCATCGCTGTACTTCCTGGGTTGGTTCCATTCACTGTCGCAGCAGCCCAAGTGATGCCTGCGTCAGGATTAGCGATCTCCCAACCGGAAAGCCCTGACTCGAAATCTTCAATAAATGGCAACGATGCGCCACCAACTCCTAGAATCTGAAATGCTGTTGTATCGTCTGTTCCGTAATTATTACTTGCCGTCAAGGTCACCGTGTACGCACCAGTAGCATTAAAAGCTAATTTTGGGAATTGAGAACTGTCGTTGGTTCCTCCCACAAAGCTGAACGTGGAGGGTGTGATCTGCCAATACCAAGACGTAGGTAGTCCGCTAGATAAGTCTGTAAGAGAAACTGTATCTCCTAAAGAACAAGTAGCCAGAGGATCTGCTGTAAAGGATGCCACAGGCGCATTTGTAAAACCGCTCATTAATGGGCTTTGCCAGACACCACGCCCGAAGGTGCCAATACGAATGAGGGCATCGTCTGCATAAATCTCAATGTCAGAAACAATGACATTCGGTAAGTTTTTATTAAAACTGATCCAATTCGAAAAATTGGAACTAGTGTAGTACACGCCAATATCTGTCCCAACATAAATTCCATCGCTTGTGCCCCCTTCAAAAGCTACGGCCGTAGCCGGAACATTGGGCAAACCTGAACTTAGGTTAGACCATGTTGAACCTGCATTAAAAGATTCCATCACTTTTCTGTTTCCTGCATATCCGCTGATACTAATGACGATATGCTCTTCATCATTTGGATCAATAGCTACACCTGAAATGTTGTTCGGCGAAGGGCTCATCGAGCCAGAAGGAGTAATGCTGGACCAGCTGCTTCCACCATTTGTAGAGACGTAGATGTTACTGTTTATGAGCGTATAGATGTAATTCGTGTTCGACGGCGCTACCTCAAATTCATCGATATTAGAATTACCGCTAATATTATTTGAAGAGGTAGCTGACCAAGAGCCTCCTGCATTCGTTGATTTCCATATTTTTTTGAAGCCTGCATAAACCGTATTCGTTGAAACGGGATCGGTATTAAAAGGCGTTACCCAGTTTCCTGATCCCGAAACGGATAAGGTATTTATAGAACTGAAAAATCCACCACCGTTAGTGCTCTTGTAGAAATCCCCGTAATAAATGGAGGTGTACATGAGGTTATCGTTCACCGCATCTACACCGTTGTCCATTCCATCACCACCGGTTACTTCTGACCAATTAATGGTCGAACTCCGCAAGTGCGATCCGTTATCTTGAGCTCCGGCTAATATGACTGTTGTATCTGAAGTGCTCTGACTAATTTTATAGTACTGCGTGATATTCATGCCGTCATTCAAATCACTCCAAGTACTCCCGCTATTTGTGGTTTTATAAACACCGCCGTCGGTACCGACGTAAAGCTCTGATGTACCCGGTCTAAAGTCTGCATGATGATGATCAGCGTGCACATAAGGAGTTGATCCTGCGCCGTACCAGTGCCCGACACACGTCCAGTTCGTTCCACCGTTGGTTGATTTCCAGATGTTCACTCCCCCAACGTATATGGTGTTTTCAGAATTGGGATCGCATGCTATGGTTAAGTCATACCACGCTTGACCACCTGAGCCTGAACCGTTGTTTGACCAACCCATAATGTTTGGAGTGGAACTCATTAACGTCCAATTTGACCCGCCATTTGTAGAGCGATAGAGGCCTCCAAAACCGTAATTTGAAGAGCCGTAAACAAGGTAGACTTTACCTGGAACAGAACTTACCGCAACCTCACAGCGATACTTTCCACTTGTTGGGAGGCCATTTGACATCTGTGACCAAGTGTCTCCAGCATCAAGTGAACGGTAGAGTTTAGGGCTGGAACCGCTTGTCGTGGCAAAGACAGTATCTCCATGACCCATACGCATTCCGTAGAAGGAGCCGCTCTGCTCAAGAGTGAAATTCTGACCGTAATTCGTGCTGCGGTAAACTCCTGCATTTGTCGCAGCCATAACTATATGTGTACTGTCTGGATGCACGACAATACGTGCTATTCGATAGTTCTGAGAAGTAGACCACGACAGAGAGGTAGTATTCCATGTGATACCACCGTCAGTAGATTTCAAGAGACCGAAGCTGTAGGTGTCAGCACCATCACGATCACCCGTTGCGAGGTACATCGTATCCGGGTGTATAGGATCAATGGCTAGATCGCTAACACCCAAGTTGGTTAATTCGTCCGTAAATGTGGTCCAGCTTTGACCATCGTCGTAACTCACCCATAAGCCTCCTGCTGGAGCGCCTGCATATATCGTATCATGGTGGTTTGGGTGAAAGGCAACGCCATTGATACGTCCAATTCCACCGCCAGAGGGGGCATTCACAGGCCCCATTACTGACCACTCGCCATATTCAGTTGTAGCCGATGCCTGTTGCTGCTGTATGGCTTGATATAAAACTGATGGATGTGGGCGAATTCCCGATTCACCAACACGTTCCTCCATCATGTATTCCCAACGTTTAAATTGCTTCCAACCGTGGCCTTTTTCATAAGGCTTACCGTCAAATTCGACATTAAATTTATCTACTACCGTATGAAAGTTCACTCGGTAATCTTGCATGGCTTCTACCCATGTCATCGACGCTATGTCAGATGGACTAAGAGCTGAAGTCTCACGATTTTGAGCTGAGACTTGCAAGAAAGTGGCGGTAAAGGCTACTGAAATTAAAAAGCTACGTAGCATATTAGGATTTTTAAGGGACCCTAATTTAATCAAAAAGCATAATTCTACTCTTCTATTTGCGCAGTAGTTATCAGCCTTAACTCATTGAGCTGGGCCGTATGGATTGTTGCCGGTGCATCTATCATCACATCTCTGCCGGAATTGTTCTTTGGAAACGCAATGAAATCACGTATGACCTCTGCACCGCCAAGAATCGCTACCAATCGGTCAAAACCGAAAGCTAATCCACCGTGCGGAGGTGCACCGTATTCAAAGGCACTCATCAAGAATCCGAACTGCTTCTCTGCCTCTTCCTTGCTAAATCCTAACAAATCAAACATGCGGCTCTGCAGCGCTCTGTCATGGATACGAATAGAACCACCACCGATCTCATTACCGTTCAATACAAGGTCGTAAGCATTTGCGCGAACCTTGCCCGGTTCAGTATCTATCAAAGCAATATCCTCAGGCTTTGGAGAGGTAAACGGGTGGTGCATCGCATGATAACGCTGCGTTTCATCATCCCATTCTAAAAGTGGGAAGTCCATTACCCAAAGTGGAGCGAAAACCTCAGGGTTGCGCAAGCCCATTTCCTCTGCAATATGAAGGCGTAACTCTGATGTGGCTTTGCGCGTTAGGCGCTCTTCACCGGCCAAAATCAAAATCAAATCCCCTGGCTTCGCATCGGCAGCTTTTGCCCAATGCGCTTGTTGCTCTTGGGTATAAAATTTATCGACAGAGCTCTTGTAGGTACCGTCTTCATTTACCTTACAGTACACCATGCCCTTCATACCGATGTCTGGGCGCTTCACCCAATCGGTCAACTTATCGATCTGCTTGCGCGTCCATGAAGCAGCGCCTGGTACGGCAATGCCCAACACCGTCTCTGCTTGGTCAAAAACCATAAAACCGAGGTTTTGAGTGAGGGCATTTAGATTGGCCAATTCCATCCCGAAACGGATGTCCGGTTTGTCATTTCCATAGCGCTCCATCGCCTCTGCATAGGTCATGCGCGGTACGCTATCCAGTTCAACACCCTTCACGTCTTTCAACAAGTGAAGCAATAATCCTTCGAACGTATTCAAGATGTCTTCTTGCTCTACGAAAGCCATCTCACAGTCAATCTGTGTGAATTCTGGCTGACGGTCTGCACGTAAATCTTCGTCACGGAAACAACGGGTAATTTGATAATACTTGTCGTAACCACTGACCATCAACAATTGCTTAAAGGTCTGCGGGCTCTGCGGCAATGCGTAGAACTTGCCCTCTTGCATGCGCGAAGGCACTACGAAATCACGTGCGCCTTCTGGCGTAGATTTGATCAAGAACGGGGTCTCAATATCCATGAAGCCTTGCTCGTCCAGATACTTACGCACTTCGATATTCACGCGGTTGCGGAGCGCCAAATTGCGCTGTAATGGACCACGACGCAAATCTAAATAGCGGTACTTCATGCGAAGCTCTTCGCCGCCATCGCTTTCTTCTTCAATAGTAAACGGAGGAGTGTTTGCTGCGTTAAGTACAACGAGCTTAGCGCTCTTAATCTCCACATCACCGGTAGGCATATTAGCATTCTTGCTGTGGCGCTCGATCACCTCACCTTCAATTTGTACCACCCACTCACGGCCCAGTTTTCTTGCCTCTTGCAATAAGTCGGTACCCCACTCTTCATTAAAAGCAATCTGAGTAATCCCGTAACGGTCGCGTAGATCTAAGAAGGTCATGCCGCCCAATTCGCGCGAGCGCTGAACCCAACCGGCTAACGTTACTGTTTGTCCTATATGTGATGCGCGCAATTCGCCGCAAGTATGAGATCTGTACATCTTTAGTGGTGTTTGAATCGCAAAAATAGCCAAACTTGTGGGCCAATTCCCTATTTTGCGTAGAAGATGATAGACCTAAACGATCACAATGTATATATGCGGGCTGCTTTGGCTGAAGCTCAGGTTGCTGCAGCGGCAGGAGAAGTCCCTGTTGGAGCGGTGATTGTTGCTGCCGGGCGCATTATCGCTCGTAGCCATAACCTGACGGAATTACTCACTGATGTAACGGCACACGCTGAAATTCAAGCCATTACCGCAGCAAGCAACTATTTAGGCAACAAATACCTTCAAAAATGCACGCTCTATGTTACACTTGAGCCCTGTCCCATGTGCGCAGGAGCCTTATTTTGGTCACAAATGGGTCACGTAGTGTTCGGGGCAAGCGATGGTAAACGAGGCTATCAAAAGCATGGCGGTCCCATGCATCCAAAAACGAAAATCACCAGTGGCATAATGGCCGAGGAATGCGCCCAGTTGCTCACTGATTTCTTTGCACACAAACGAAACTAAACCGCGCCATGATTCTCAGCACCACGGATATCATTGTTCTTGTCGTTCTCCTTCTTTCGACCGTCTTGATTGGCTTGTATTTCGGTCGTAGTAAAAAAAAGACTTTAAGTGAGTACTTTTTAGGCGGTCGATCACTTCCCTGGTACATCGCAGGAATCTCAATGGTGGCTACCACATTCGCAGCAGATACCCCCTTAGCAGTAACAGAACTTGTCGGTCAATACGGGATTAGTGGGAACTGGCTTTGGTGGAACTTATTAGCAGGCGGCATGCTGACTACCGTGTTTTTTGCCCGATTATGGCGGCGCTCTGGTCTTACCACTGAAGTTGAATTTATTGAATTTAGATATTCCGGACGTCCTGCGGCTTTGCTTCGTGGGTTTAAAGCCATTTATCTCGGAGGAATTATGAACGTGCTCATCATGGGCTGGGTGAATGTTGCAATGATTACCCTTCTCGAAGGCTTCTTTGGGATGACTCACCAATCTGCGTTTTTGTGGACGGGCGTTGCACTCCTGATTGTGGTCTTTTACGTCAGTTTTTCGGGACTCAAAGGAGTCGTGTATACCGATGTTTTCCAGTTCGTATTAGCCATGTCCGGCTCGATCGCCTTAGCCTTTTATGTGTTAAAAGCACCAGAAATTGGTGGCCTTGCCGGCCTGCGCGCCGCGCTTCCTGAGGAGACGTTCTCTTTTCTACCTTCTGTAGGTGAGGGAGTTGCGGGTGGGCGCTACCAAATCTCATTGGCCTCTTTCCTTGCTTTCTTCGGAATGGTATGGTGGACTTCTTGGTACCCAGGAGCAGAACCGGGTGGCGGCGGATACAGCGCACAACGCATGCTCTCCACTAAGGACGAACGCAGTTCTTTTTTAGCAAGCGCTCTATTTCAAATAGGCCATTACGCAGTGCGTCCTTGGCCATGGATTATCGTCGCATTAAGTGCCATAGCGTTGTATGGTGGTCAGAATAATCTCGCAGAACAAACACCGGATTTTATTAACTACGAATGCCTAACGGCCATCCACGATTGCGAGCCGCTTACCGCGCAACAACAATCTGAATATGCGCAATGGGTTGCTACATGGGAACCCGTTTATGGAGATCGGCTTCCGGAAGCGCTGAAATACCAGCAAGACTACAGATTTGGCTATATTTTCATCATGCGTGATTACCTCCCTAAAGGAATTTTAGGCATGCTGCTTGCTTCTTTCTTTGCTGCGTATATGTCGACTATGTCCACCCAATTAAATTGGGGAGCCTCCTATTTAATCAATGACTTCTATTTGCGTTTTCTTAAACCCAATGCGCCGCGTCGCCTGAGTCTAGGCGTTTCTAGAGCGACCACTCTTTTTCTCGCATTCTTAGGTCTTCTGATTACCTCCCAGATGAATAGTATTGCTGGTGTTTGGCAGTTTATCATGGAGTGCGGTGCCGGATTAGGCTTAGTACTCATTCTACGTTGGTATTGGTGGCGCATTAATGCGTGGGCGGAAATTACAGCTACAGTAGCTCCGTTTATCGCCTACGCTATTGCCCATTACGGATTTGCCTGGGCGTTTCCCAACAGCTTCTTCTTTACTGTTGGCTTTACTACCCTAGCTTGGTTACTAGTGATGTTCGGTACCGCACCTGAATCCAGCAGTACACTCGTAGATTTTTACAGTACTGTGCGGCCAGGTGGGGCTTGGAAACCCGTAGCTTGGAAAGTATCTGCTGATCCTGAGCTAAAGAACGGTCCTTCAACACCGGTATTGTTGCTGTATTGGCTTGGAGGGATCGCAGCCGTTTATGGCGCGCTATTCTTAGTAGGAGCGTTACTCTTCAAATGGTAGCACTGTGCTTCAGTCAAAAGTAAAGGCAAAAAAAATCCCCCGGGCGCTCTGCGCCCGGGGGATGGTATAGTCTAAAAAATTGGGTCTTAAAGTGTACGCTTGACCTCTGTGAATCCAAAGGCTTCAACAACATCTCCAACCTTAATGTCGTTAAACTTTTCAATGTTTAAACCACATTCAAAGCCTTGGCGAACTTCTTTTGCATCGTCCTTGAAACGCTTGAGTGAACCAAGTTTTCCAGTGTAAACAACTACACCATCGCGAATGATCCGTACATCATTACTACGCTCGATTACACCGTCAGTAACCATACATCCTGCGATGGTTCCAATTTTAGAAATCTTAAACGTCTCACGAATCTCAGCTGTACCCATAATCTCTTCTTTGACCTCAGCAGAAAGCATGCCTTCCATGGCATCGCGAATTTCATTGATGGCATCATAGATGATGGAATACATACGGATTTCTACTTCTTCCTTCTCTGCAAGCTTACGTGCTTGTGCAGAAGGGCGAACCTGGAAACCAACTAATATGGCCTGAGAAGCTGTCGCTAACAATACGTCACTTTCAGAAATCTGACCCACACCCTTATGGATGATGTTTACTTGAATTTCTTCAGTAGTTAGCTTTTGTAGCGAATCAGATAGGGCTTCAACCGAACCGTCCACATCACCCTTAAGGATAATGTTAAGCTCTTGGAAGTCTCCTACCTTCAAGCGGCGACCGATTTCTTCTAGCGTCATCTGTTTTTGCGAACGAACACTTTGCTCACGCTGCAACTGCAGACGTTTTTGTGCAATTTGTTTCGCCTCTCTTTCATCGTCCATGATGATGAAACGATCTCCAGAAGTTGGCGCTCCGTCCAAACCTAACAAATTCACTGGAGTAGAAGGGCCGGCTACTTTAATACGATTACCACGTTCATCCAGCATGGCTTTTACTTTACCGCTGTATTGACCGGCAAGTACGTAATCACCCACATTCATGGTTCCCGACTGAATCAATGCAGTACACATGTATCCGCGCCCTTTATCTAATGAGGCTTCTACAATAGTACCACTTGCGTTCTTGGCAGGATTGGCTTTCAAATCAAGCATTTCTGCTTCTAAGATCACCTTATCCAGTAATTCTTCAATGTTCAGACCCGTTTTAGCTGAAATCTCTTGACACTGCACGCTGCCGCCCCAATCTTCAACTAGAACATTCTCTTGCGCTAATTGCTCTTTAATCTTATTCGGATTTGCCACATCACGGTCAACTTTGTTGATCGCTATAACGATAGGCACACCTGCTGCTTGCGCATGTGAAATGGCTTCTTTCGTTTGTGGCATAACTGCATCATCTGCAGCGACAACGATAATTGCAATATCAGTGACTTGCGCACCACGTGCACGCATCGCCGTAAAGGCTTCGTGACCTGGTGTATCTAAGAACGTAATGGTCTGTCCCGTATGCACTTTAACGCTATATGCTCCAATGTGCTGAGTAATACCTCCCGCTTCACCGGCAATCACGTTTGCTTTTCGCACATAATCTAATAAAGAAGTCTTACCGTGATCAACGTGTCCCATTACCGTTACAATAGGGGAACGCGGCTTTAAATCTTCTTCTTTATCCTCTTCTTCTAGGAATGTTTCGGTAACCTCTTCATCGACGAAGTTGACACTGTAGCCAAACTCTTCCGCCACCATTTCGAGCATCTCTGCGTCCAAACGCTGGTTCATCGTTACCATCACGCCTACGCCCATCAATGAACCGATGACTTCGTTCACTGACACATCCATCATGTTCGCAAGCTCAGTAACAGTTACGAACTCCGTTACCTGTAATACTTTACTTTCTTCCGCTGCTTGAATGTCCGCGAGTTCTTCCTTTTCACGGCGTTCAGCACGCTTATCACGACGAATTTTAGCCCCTTTATTTTTCTTTCCAGAAGTTAGCTTTTCAAGGGTTTCCTTGATTTGCTTTTGGATTTGCTCGTCTGTTAATTCTTGTTTCGCAACAACAGGCTGCTTGCGTCCACGCCCACCAGCTGGACCTCTCTTCTGAGGTCCACGAGTATTGTTGCGGTTTTTCGGATCGTTTTGAGCGGGTGTCGCGCCACCTGGACCCTGTTTCTTGATGCGCGTACGCTTTTTCTTATTCTCCTTTGGCTTTTCTACCGGGAGCACGATTTTCTGTCCTGTAAACTTGGGTCCGTCAATCTTAACGTATTTTGTTTTGATCTCTTGATCCTGAGGCGTCTGTGGATCCTCTTCTTTCACAGGTTTTGGCTCAACCGGCTTCGGTGCGTTGTGTGCACCAGCACCTGAAGATTTTTTTGTTGGCGCTACTTTTACAGGTTTCGCCGGAGCTTCTTTCTTCTTCGGCTTCTGGGCATCTAAATCAATCTTACCCATCACCTTAAGACCACCATTGCCTTCTGGAGCAACTTCTTTCGTAGCTTCTACGCTAGTCTCATTTGATGCCTCGACTTCTGTCACTGCCTCGTCTGCTTGCGAAGATGCTGGAGCCTCTTCTGCAACAGGTTCAGGCTTTTCAGGAGCGACTTCCTTTGGAGCTTCCTCTACAGGTGCCGGGGCTTCCTCTACAGGTGCCGGGGTCGACGGTTCAGCAGGCGCTTCAACCGTGTCTTTAGTTCCCCTTAGGATTTCTTTTTCCTCCTTCACTTGCTGACTTACCTCTTCCGAGCGCTTTTTACGCGCAAGGTCATCGGCAAACGCCGTCATCAAAACCTCGTACTGATCGTTCGTGATTTTATGATTGCGATTGTTTGGAATTTCATGGCCATGTTTAGCCAATTCCTCCACCGCACGGTCTAAGGAAATGTTAAGCTCTTTTGTCGCTTTACTTAATCTGACGCTACTCATAGAGTGTCTTTAGGTGTTTTCTTATTCTTCGTCTTCGAATTCTTTCTGAAGTACGTTTAGGATGTGCTCTGCGGTCTCAACTTCCAAATCCGCACGTGAAACCAACTCCTCTTTGGTCAATTTCAACACGCTCTTCGCCGTATCACATCCTATCTTTTTCAATTCTGCGATAACCCATGCTTCAATCTCATCAGAGAATTGATCCAATTCAATATCGTCTTCGATTTCAATATCATCGCGGTATACATCAATCTCCATACTTACCAATTTACTAGCAAGACGAATGTTGGTACCACCACGACCGATGGCTAAACTCACCTGATCCGGTGCTAAAAACGCTTCTACGCGACCCGCTTCCTCATCAATGTTAAGACTGGTCACTTTTGCAGGGCTTAATGCACGCTGGATGTACAATTGCAAGTTTGTAGTGTAGTTGATCACATCAATGTTCTCATTGCGTAACTCGCGAACGATTGAATGAATACGAGATCCCTTCATACCTACACAGGCACCCACAGGGTCTATTCTGTCGTCGTACGATTCTACTGCCACTTTCGCCTTTTCTCCTGGAATACGAACCACACCCTTGATAGTGATCAAACCGTCGTATACCTCAGGTATTTCTTGCTCAAATAATTTCGCCAAGAAACGTTCATCCGTACGAGACATGATCACCACAGGTTTTGTTCCACGGAATACCACTTCTTTAACAACGGCACGGATAGGATCGCCTTTACGGAAGAACTCGCGCTCACCAATCATTTGGTCTTTTGGAAGAATCAATTCATTTCCTTCGTCGTCGTAAACGATGACTTCGCGGTGACGCACGTGGTGCACTTCACCTGTAATGATTTCACCTTCTAAATCTTTGTAACGCTTGAACAGTTCAGAACTATCATGCTCTTGAATACGACTCACTAGGTTTTGACGGAATGCCAAAATAAATCGGCGTCCTAAATCGATTAATTTAACCTCTTCAGAAACTTCTTCACCCACTTCGTAATCTGGCTCTATTTTCAATGCTGCGCTAAGTTCGATTTCCATATTATCGTCCTCAACTGCACCGTCTTCAACTACCGTACGGTTACGCCAAATCTCCAAATCACCCTTGTCTGGGTTAACAATCACATCAAAGTTCTCATCGTCTTCGTACTTCTTACGCAATTGATTGCGAAAGGCCTCTTCGATGAATGCCATGAGCGTAATTCTGTCGATATTTTTCTCCTCCTTAAACGCGAGGAAGCTTTCAATAATCGCCTGATTTTCCATTGTTTATATCTGAATAATCCTATTTAAACTTAATTGCCACTTTTGCTTCGGTAAGCGCAGTGAATTCAATTTTTAATTCTTTGTTGGGGTCACTCTTCTTTTTCTGTGGTACGCTAAGTACGATGTACTCTTCAGCCACCTCGATAAGTTGACCTTCGTCAGCTCTATCATCGTATTTCACTTTCAAAAAGCGACCTTCATTCTTTTTGTACTGACGCCAAATTTTAAGGGGACGCGTTAAATCTGGGCTACTTACCGTTAAATTAAAATCTTCTTCATCCCTGTCTAATAAAGATTCTACTTTACGATTGATCATTTTAATTTGATCAATGGTCAAACCAGTATCCGCGTCTACGTACGCAACAATAACGTTGTTGGGCTTGATTTCGAGATCAACCAAAAAGGCGTCGTTTTCATCTGCCGCTGTCGTTAACGCATTTGCTACTTTGTCGTATTCCATAAATTACCGCCAATAAAAGAGGGGACTCGAGGTCCCCCTTTTGTACGTCAAAAAGTTTTGACAAATATAGGCATTTATTTTATTGACAGCGCACTGTGAATAACCACAAGCCTAAATACTTAATATTTTACGATTTTAAGTGATTAATACGCTCTCAATCGACTCATATTAAGCATTTTCACTACATTCGAAGTTCGCTTACATGTCAATTATGAACAAAACCATTAGAATTCTCGTAGTGGATGATCACCCTATCGTACGAGGAGGCATTAAAACCATGCTGGAAATGGGCAAGTTTGAATCGTATTCGTTCCAAGTTAAGGAAGCCGGAAACATTCTAGACGCCCTAAAATTAGCAGATCAATATGCTTTTGATTTAATCATCACAGATTCGCAACTGGGAAAGCATTCCGGTGCTGAGCTCACGAAATCATTATTGCGCTTATCGCCTGAAATGTCAGTCTTAGGGTTTTCAGAATCGGACGACATGAACGTCGTAGAGCACATGCTGAAGGCTGGAGCTAAGGGATTTATTAAAAAGAGTGTCGATACCGGTGAGCTGATAAAAGCCATCACAGCCATTCTCGAAGACCGCCTGTATTATGCCCTCGATATTGCCAATTCGCTCATTGAGCGAAGAATTTTAGGCAAGACATTCGCTGAATTTCACAGTAACAACCCCGCCGTTGCGAGATTAAGCAAACGAGAGATAGAAATTCTCAAATACATCGCGGATCAATTGACCAATGAAGAAATTGCTAAAAAACTCTTCCTATCCAAACG